>Ga0247805_1000267_pt1 | contig 30238 bp, 15 predicted proteins | sample UWRJL044104R1_FD_180930 | JGI IMG/M metagenome (GOLD analysis project Ga0247805, IMG submission 180930) | Plant litter microbial communities from Arlington Agricultural Research Station in Wisconsin, United States - UWRJ-L044-104R-1 | ecosystem: Environmental > Terrestrial > Plant litter >... | reverse complement strand
AGCAGCAAATGAAACCCTGGACCCGATGGTGGTGGATGGGGAATGCCGTAGATGAAAGCAACATCAGTAAGGTGTTGACTCAATACCAGCAGGCTGGTATTGGCGGGGTAGAAATTACTCCCATTTATGGTGCTGTAGGATTTGAGAAACGATATATCGATTTCTTATCACCGAAGTGGATGGATATGTTGCATTATACGGTGCAAAAATCAAATGCTTTAGGTATGGGTGTGGACATGAATACTGGTACAGGTTGGCCATTTGGTGGCCCACTGGTTAAACCTGAGCATGCAGCGACCAAACTTATTGTGCAACAGTATGCAGTCCAATCCGGTCAGAAACTAACTGAAACAATTAAAGTCAAAGAAGCCAAACAGGATGCGGCAAAATTACAGGCAGTAACTGCTTACGGCAGTAATGGAGAGGTATTGGATTTATCGGGTCAGGTTGATGCCAATGGTATACTCAATTGGACCGCAGGCAATGGAAACTGGCAGGTATACGCCGCTTTTGCAGGTAAAACCCGCCAGGAAGTAAAACGCGCTGCACCAGGTGGACAGGGCTTAACGCTGGACCATTTGGATAAAAATGCCGTAACAAACTACCTGAGTCGTTTCGATAAGGCTTTTGATGGCAAACCGCAAGGCGTACGTGCTTTTTTTAACGATAGTTACGAGGTATATGGCGCCAACTGGACACCGACTTTCTTTGAGGCGTTCCAAAAAAGCAGGGGCTATGATCTGAAGAAACATTTACAGGAATTGGTGGGTAAAGATTCTGCCAGTGAAAATGTAGCGCGTTTGAAATCAGATTACAGAGAGACGATGAGCGACCTGTTGCTGGATAATTTTACACACAACTGGACGGATTGGGCGCATCAATACGGATCGATCACCAAGAATCAATCTCATGGTTCTCCCGGTAATTTATTAGACCTGTATGGAGCGGTCGGGATTCCGGAAACGGAAACTTTTGGTTCCAGTCATTTCCCAATCCCTGGTCTTCGCCGGGATAGTGCAGATGTAAGGAATGTAGACCCGGATCCGATGATGTCTAAATTTGCCTCGTCAGCAGCACATACAGGCGGTAAAAACCTGGTTTCTTCCGAAACTTTTACCTGGCTTACCGAACATTTTAAAACATCCTTCTCGCAATGTAAACCAGAGGCAGAGCAATTGTTCCTGGCGGGTGTAAACCATATCTTTTTCCACGGTACAACCAATTCTCCTGCAGATGCGGTATGGCCGGGCTGGTTATTCTATGCTTCTGTAGAATTGAATCCGAACAACAGTTTATGGCCACAGGTTAATGGTATGAACAGCTATTTAACCCGGTGCCAGTCCGTTCTTCAATCTGGTAAGGCAGACAATGAGTTGCTCATTTACTGGCCGGTATACGATGTGTGGAACCGTGCAAAAGGAATGGATATGGCCATTAAAGTACACAACATCGACGAGTGGTTACATCCAACTGCTTTTTATAAGTTGTCGAAAAACCTGGCAAAATCAGGGTATTCTTTTGATTTTGCATCGGACCGTTTGCTGGCACAATCTGCTGGACAAAATGGCTTGATCAATACAGCCGGCAATGCATCACCCTACAAAGTGCTGATCATTCCAGAATGTACCATGATTAGTTTAGAAACGCTAAGCAAAGCCATTCAGCTCGCTAATGAGGGGGCTACGGTAATCTTCCAGCAATTGCCAAAAGATGTTCCCGGATTAAACAAACTGGAAGAACGCAGGGCGGAGTTAAAGGCATTATTGGCTAAGCTAAATTTTGTTGATGCAGGTAATGGCGTTAAACAGTTTAAAACTGGTCAGGGTGTAATTTTGTTGGCTAGTGATGTAGAAAAGGCCTTGACCTATCGCGCTGTGAAACGCGAAGCCATTGCAGACACCGGTTTGCAATTTATTCGCCGTAGTTTTGCTGGAGGTAAAAATTATTACATCGTGAACCATACCGCTAAGGATGTAGATGCTACGTTGCCAATCAATGCAAAAGGAAGTGTACTGTTGATGGATCCGCAAAGCGGTGCATCCGGACTTGGCGCAAGCAGCGTTAAAGACGGACAACTGATGGTTCGTTTGCAAATGCGTTCTGGTGAAGCTATGATTTTAAAAGTAATAGACAAAGTTCCTGCTGGTACAGCTAGCTGGACTTACTTAAATAAAGCAGCCAGACAAATTGAGTTGAACAATGCCTGGACCTTGAACTTTACTGCAGGTGGCCCGGAATTACCGGCGGCGCAGAAACTAAGTAAATTGGTTTCCTGGACCAGCCTGGCAGATCCGAAGCTGCAGGACTTTTCCGGAACCGGCGTATACACCAGCAATTTTACGCTGAATGCGAAGACGGCAAAAGAATATGTGCTGAACTTAAACCAGGTGGATGAAAGTGCCCGGGTTTGGATCAATGGGCAGGAAGTAGGCATCCTATGGAGCATCCCATTCCAGGCACGTGTAGGTAAATACCTGAAAGCTGGTAACAATACCATTAAAGTTGAAGTGGTGAACCTCATGGCCAATAGAATCCGTTACATGGATCAGAAAAAGATCCAGTGGAGGAATTACCATGAGATCAATTTTGTGAATATTAACTATAAACCATTTGATGCAGCGAATTGGGCCGTAATGCCATCCGGTCTGATTGGGCCAGTGACCATTACACCATATTTGTAAATATTTTTAAATGATTAAAAGGCCATATCATGCAACACGATATGGCCTTTTGCTTTTTGTTCCTTTTGTAAAATAAAATACTTAAATAAATAAAAATGAGCAGGAATAATCAATCGTTATTTTAACGTTTATTATTTAGTTTTGTTAGGAACCAAATTAAACCGGGTATTTAAAATATGGAAATGAACAAAATGAGGTCAATAGGCCTGACCCTTTTATTGTCTTTAGGCATATCATCGTTGATTAAGGCCCAAAAAGTAGATACTTTGAATGCTCCGGCAGCAGTCTTGCCAGGCGTGTATGCCGATCCTAATATTGCCGTTTTCGGTAAGAAGTTTTACCTGTACCCAACTACAGACGGTACCGAAGGCTGGTTGTCGACAAGTTTTACTTGCTGGTCCTCAGATAACCTGGTCAATTGGAAAAATGAAGGCGTAATATTGGATTTACCCCGTGATCTAACCTGGGCTAAAGAACGTGCCTGGGCTCCAACCATTGCATTTAAAAATGGAAAATACTATTACTATTACTCAGCCAATGTAAATATAGGTGTAGGCGTATCCGATAAACCGACAGGCCCTTTTACAGATCCAATTCAAAAACCACTGATTGCCAGAGGTGCAAAAAAAGGACAGATGATTGATCCGATGGTATTCGTGGATGATGATGGATCAGCCTACATGTATTGGGGACAAGGGCAATGCAATGTCGTGAAGTTGAATGAGGATATGGTTTCCTGTGATACCGCTAAAATCGTTTCTTTCAAACCAACTGGATATAATGAAGGACCCTTTATGATCAAGAGAAAAGGCCTTTATTATTTAATGTGGTCGGAGTACGATACCCGTGACCCACGCTATTCTATTGCCTACGCGACCTCAACATCACCTATCGGGCCATTTAAAAAAGCAACCGGTTACCCGGTACTCAAAGGTAAAGGCGTGGTAAAAGGCGCAGGGCACCATTCTGTAGTGCAGGTTCCGGGAAAGGACGAATGGTATATCGCCTATCACCGTTTTAAGATACCGGGAGGTGATGGCTACAACAGGGAAACCTGCATTTCCACCATGCGCTTTGATGCTGAAGGGAATATCTTACCCGTGAATGTGTTTGAAAAGCTTAAACCAGTTAAGGTAAAATAGCCCTAAACAAGAGTATCTCAAATCTAAATTCAGGTCCTTCCACAAAAAACATATGAAGATTAAGCAATACCTTTTGGCATCAGTTTTAACGCTGATTTCGTTGCAGGATGTAACTGCGCAAGCGAAGCATACCTTTACCATTGACAAAAATAACTTCATGCTCGATGGGAAGCCATTTCAAATTATTTCCGGCGAAATGCATTACGCGCGGGTTCCACGTGCTTACTGGCGTGACCGCTTAAAAAAGGCAAGGGCAATGGGCTTAAATACCATTTGCACCTATATGTTCTGGAATGCGCATGAGCCGGTTCAAGGCCGGTATGATTTCAAGGATAACCTGGATATTGCCGAGTTTTGTAAAGAAGCTGCCGAAGAAGGATTGTGGGTAATTATCCGCCCTGGCCCTTATACCTGTGCCGAATGGGACCTGGGTGGTTTGCCATCCTGGCTTTTAAAGAACAAAAATATAGTATTGCGTTCTTCTGACCCCAATTACATGCCACACACCTTAAAGTTCCTGAACCGCGCCGTACAGTCTTTTAAAAACGCGCAAATTACCAAAGGCGGTAACGTGCTCATGGTACAGGTTGAAAATGAGTATGGCGAATATGGATCGGACAAAGCGTATCTGAATTCGATTAAACATACCTTACTGGATGCAGGAGTGGATGTGCCACTTTTCAATTGCGATTGGGCGGGAAAGAAATATTACGATAAAGGATATGTTGAGGGGGTGATACCGACCTTAAACTTTGGGGGAAATGCGAAGAAGAATTTTGAAACTTTTGCTGGATATGCACCCAATGGCCCACGTTTCAATTCTGAATTCTGGACAGGTTGGTTCGACTATTGGGGTGGTAAACATGAAGTGCACTCTGCCCAGGAAAAACTGGCCGACTTCAAATGGATGATAGACAATGGCATCTCTGTGAATCTGTACATGTTTCATGGTGGAACCAGCAATGGCTTTTTTCCGGGTGCTAATGGCAGTAACACTTACTTCACCCCATATACCACCAGCTACGATTACGATGCACCTTTAAATGAGAACGGAGAACCGAATGAAAAGTTTTTTGCTTTCAGAGATGTGATCCTGCATAAATATCCGGAGCTTAAGCTTCCTGAACTTCCAAAGCCCATTCAAAAAATAACGATACCGGAGTTTAAGCTTACACCATTTGCCTCACTTCAGCATAATTTACCTGCGCCGCGCTTTTTTGACACACCGCAGCCAATGGAAGCACTTGATCAGGCCTATGGTTTAATTTTATATGCCCATGATTTTGATGGGGAGTTGAAAGGTGAGCTGAAAATTACCCGGGTGATGGACCGGGCTACGATTTATGTAGATGGTAAAAAGTTGGGTGTTTTAGATAGGCGCCTCAATCAATCTGCTTTGCAAGTGAATACTGCTGCGGGTAAGCACCGGTTAGAGATCTGGATTGAGCCTCTGGGCCGGGTTAATTTTGGTGCGGCAATAGATCACGAACGCAAAGGAATAACTGAAGGTGTTTACCTCAACGGCAAAGCATTGAATGGATGGCAGCATTACCAATTCCCTTTAGATCGTCTCGGCTCGTTTAAAGCATCCGCACGCAAAGACGGATATCCTGAACTGATGAAAGGTAGTTTTCAGGTTAATGAAATTGGAGATACTTATTTAGATACCCGTAATTTAGATCATGGTTTACTTTGGTTAAATGACAAACTGATTGGCCGGTATTGGAGTATTGGTCCACAACAAACGCTGTACATCCCGGGATGCTGGCTCAAAAAAGGGAACAATCAGATCACGGTACTGGAGCTTGGAAACCCGAAAAATCGTTCATTAAAAGGCGTTAAAGATCAGATCTGGGCCACTCAGCTCGATTCCACCTTGCTCCATTCAAAAGCTGGGCAACAATTGGTTTTGAGCCAAGATCAATTGGTTAAAGCCGGAGTTTTAACAGATAAAGAGGGCTGGCAAAATGTTCAGTTAGACAAACCCGTTACCGGCAGGTACATTTGTCTGGAAAGTACTTCCTCCTATGAACAATCACCCGTAGCATCCATTGCCGAATTGAGGATTATCGATGCAAGAGGACAGGAAGTTCCAAGAGAAGAGTGTTCAATTCTATATGCCGACAGTGAAGAGTTTGAGAAGGAAAATGGATTGGCTACCCTGTTGATGGATAATCAACCAACAACATCCTGGCAAACCCGGTGGAGCCATGAAAAGCGGGCTCAGCCGCATCAGGTAGTTATCGATTTGGGTAAGAATATATCGGTGGCGGGGTTCAGTTATTTGCCAGGAGCCCAAAAAATAAAAGGTAAGATCAAGGATTTCAATTTGTATATATCAAAAGCCATGTTTTTAATCCAGGATAAAAATGAGAAATAGGAAAAAGCCAGTGGTTTTTGATGCTGCAGGTAAATGCGGGGCGGGGTTGGCACAGTCATACCACGAATATCCATGGATGTAAAATTAGATTGAGTAATGTTCACGAATAGATTTTCGCTATTTATGAATAGACAAGTCGGACATTTGATCGGTCAAATCCAGTCAAACCCGGTCAAATCCGGTCACACGTTTTCAAATCAGCTGCTTTTTTGATTTTTCTATGTACTTTTGGTTCATGTTTGATTCTGGTCTGGATCTGGGTGGGGTCTGGCTCGTAACAAAAGGATACCAAACAGGAGTTACATAGGAGTTTCCTAGGACTCGGCTAGGACTATAGTCCTATAACCCTCCAAGAAAGTCAAAGTTTTACCCAACTGTAAGGCCTATGGTTACCAAACCAGACCAAAAGGATGTGCAAGAGTCCTACAACTAATAACAGTACAATAGCATTTCCTTCAGGAAGGAATCAAAATAAAAATATTTTTTTACTTGTGTCTCATACACCTAAAACCGCTTAAATAAACGTACCGAAGACATTTATTTGTTGTAGCGCTTTAAAATTTAGTAGTTTAGAGGCGGCATACAGGACACCACAGGTTGCCAACAGCGGGCCGATCACTTATTTTTAATTTAAATAACCAAATAATAGAGTCACCAAATAACCAATTAACCAAATAACACGAGTTAACCACCGTCAATAACCAAATATAACTGTATGTAAAAACCTCTACTTTCTTTCTTGGAATCAGTACCGCCGTACCTATGGGTATTGATGATAGATTTCTTGTTGCTTTACTTACCAGTCAAGTTATGATGGTGTTTTTTATTCAATGAAAAATGCTATGGATAAAATTTTCAAAAAACGTTTAATTGTCATCCTGACACTTATTGTAGCTTTCGCCAGTTGCAGGAAGAAGGAATTTGATGCGTATTATGGGCGGCCAGATGGACTTGCCGATCCCATTTATCAACAATTACAAGCTCGTGGTAATTTTACTACTTTATTGGCTTGTATTGATAAGGCGCAGTATAAGGATATCTTGAGTACCGCTGGCTTCTGGACTTTATTTGCGCCAAATGACGATGCTTTTAAGGTTTACTTCCAGGAAAAGGGATTAAATAGTATTGATCAGCTTGCTGACTCTACAGCTACAAATATCATTCGGTATGCATTGTCATACGATGCTAATAAAACAGACCATTTAGGTGATTATCTGTCCGCCACTGGTTGGAAGCCAAATCTTGGTTTTCGGAGACGTACCACCTATTATGACTTCGTTTACGACGGTACGGTTAATGGTAAAAAGGCTAAGGTGATCTCTTCAAATGGAAATGGTACGTATGTATATACTAATTTCAACAATAAATATATCACTTATTTCATATCCAATGCGATGTCTGCGGCGGCACTTGGAGCTACCGATTATAATTATTTCTTTCCTAACACAGCCTATTCAGGCTTTAATGTGGTTAATGCTTCAGTTAAAAATAAAGACATTGTTGCTGAAAATGGTGTCATCCACGAGGTTGATCATGTCATCGAACCGATGAAGACACTTGATCAGTATGTTGCATCGAAAGCTGAATATACTGAATTTAAGAAATTGCTTGATCTTTTCGTGACGTATTCTCCTAGTAACGAAGCAACGCATCGTTATCAGGTCTTGTCAGGTAAAGCGGATTCAGTATATGTGAAATATTACAACGCATTGCTTGGATTTTCTCCAAATAATGAATCATTTACAGAAGATGCTGGGGCAGCAAATAATTCTCAAACAGGTGCTTATACATTGTTTGTGCCGAGAAATGAAGAGTTACTTGCTTATGAAAGAGATGTATTGTTGAAATACTATCCTGGTAAAACTATGAAGGATTTATTTATTAGTAATCAACAGGTATTGATTGATTTTTTAAATGCTCATATGTATAAAAGCATGGTATGGCCTAGCAAGTTTTCTAACGCGACGGCTGCACTTACTGGAGAGGTTCCGCAATTTAACCCGGGTTCTGATGTTATCGACAAAAAATTATTGAGTAATGGTTTGTTTTATGGTGTTAGTAAAGTTCAAAATGCGGACGTATTTTCTACAGTGTTTGGAAAAGCGTATTTGAATCCAGCGTATTTGACTACTTCTACGTTCTTGAATGAATATGGTTTGTACACATCGGTGAAAAACTCTAAGATCAAAGCGAATTTAATTATGATGAGCGATGCGACGCTAACTGCAAATGGTTATTACTACAATCCGAATTACTTAGCCTCCTCTACAATTACTGGTCGGCTAACAATTCCAGCAAATGGAGATTTTAAAAGGGTCTTGCAGCAAGCCATCATTCCGGCGTCCCATGGTGAGATGAGTAATTTACTTTCCGGAGGAGCTGGAATCGTCGAGACGTTGAATGGAGAATATATTAAGTATGATAATTTGAAAATATATTCATCTGGTACATTGGATAGTACTGATGTCACTAAACAATACGTCTCGGTAAACAGTGCATTAAGTAGCACTGATGGAAAAGCCAGCAATGGTTATGCTTTTTTTGTGAACAAGTTCCTTTCGTTTACCACAAAACAAGTCAGCCAGCATATCATAGCAAAAGGTACACTTTCCACTGATCCATTCTATAGTTTCTCGATGTACCTTAAGGGCAGCTCACTTTACAATGCTACTACTTTTGAAATTAATGGAGTACCTCTTGGCGTTAATTATACCGTTTTTGTACCTAATAATGCCGCGATAGTCCAAGCAGTTAAAGATGGGGTACTTCCTGGGGATCTTGTAACCGGAGCGCCCACTTACGCACCAACAAATGTAAACGACATTGCTAAGATCAATAGGTTTATTCAATACCATATCATTTCAGGTAATACCATAGTTCCGGACGGCTTAAAAGCTGGTCTGTATAAGACTTTGTATAAGGATTCTAATGGTAATGACACTTACGTAACAATCACGAATAGTTTAAACAGTATGCAGGTAAAAGACATGAAAAACAGTAGTCCACTGGCTAACGTGGTAATCTCAAATAGTAATGTCTTATCTAATAGAACGGTGATTCATCAACTAGATCGTTATTTAAAATTTGATTATTAATTATCCTGAAATAGCAGATATATGAAAAGATTTTTTACCAAGAACATGTACTTTGTTTTTGCTTTTATTTTGATACTGGCAGGAGATGCCTTTGGCCAGGCTCAGCCGCCCTTGGTTATTCGGGGAAAAGTAATCGATGCAAAGGATAAACAAGGCATTATAGGGGCTTCTGTTGTAGAGGTGGATAAAGATAATCGTACAGTAGGCGGAGTGTCTACAGATATTGAGGGTAACTTTGCACTTAAGATAAATAATTCCGCTAATAAAATGATGGTTTCTTTTATTGGTTATGAAACGCAAAAAGGCATTGTTATCGCCGGAAGGACTGTAATCAATATTGCACTTAAATCCAGTAGTAATTCGCTTGATGAGATTGTGATAGGTGGCAAAAAAAATACAGACAACGGAACTGGAATGAAAATCGACAAGCGTAACCTGACCACTGCTGTTGCTACAATTGACGCTAAAGTACTCGAAGAAATGCAGTCAGCCTCAATAGACCAGGCGTTGCAGGGCAGATTACCCGGTGTGGATATTGCAGCTACTTCGGGAGATCCCGGGGCTGGTATGCAGATACGTATTCGCGGTACTTCCTCCATAAACGGTGCAACTAATCCACTCATTGTGGTTGATGGTATGCCTTACGAAACAGAAATTCCAGAAGATTTTAATTTTGCCAGTTCAGATGAAAACAACTATGCTCAATTGCTAAACATTGCGCCTTCTGATATTAAGGATATCAGCGTACTAAAAGACGCGGCCGCTACTGCGGTTTGGGGATCAAGGGCTTCAAATGGAGTATTAATTATCACAACAAAAAGAGGATCTATAGGTAAGCCAAATATCACTTATACTTTTAAAGGTTCATATTCTAAACAACCCAGCGCCATTCCATTACTTAACGGAAATCAATATTCTACCTTGATTTCCGAAGAGTATTATAACGCAGGGAAAATATTTTCAACTACTGAATTTGCAAAAGAGTTTCAATATGACAAAAACGACGCGTACAATTATTATAACTTCAGTAACAACACCGATTGGGTAAAGGCAATTACAAGAATAGGTTACCTGCAGGATCATAACGTTTCCATTTCAGGTGGAGGAGAGCGGGCACGTTATTATGGCTCCTTAGGATATTTCAACCAGCAGGGTACTACTAAAGGAACTGACCTGGGGCGTATCACCACAAGGATTAACTTGGATTATACGGTATCAGAACGTATTCGATTCAGAACGGACGTTTCCTACACACACATCGCCAATAATCAATTGTATACTGGTTCAAAAGATTTAGGTGTTAGGCAAGCAGCTTACATAAAAATGCCTAACCAGAGTATTTATGAATATGACGAGTACGGTAATTTAACGTCTAATTATTTTACACCAGCCGTAACTGCTCAAGGTTATGCGTATTATTACCTTAGAAGTAACAACTATGTGCTAGGCGGAACATATAACCCTGTTTCAATGGCATTACAAGCGTCTAACTATCAATTGGGAGATCGTGTGACACCCCATTTTAACGTGCAGTACAATGTAGTTCCAAATGTATTGACTGCGACTTCAGATGTACAGTTTGATATTAACAATTCAAAAATCACAACGTTTTTACCTCAAATTGTCACTGGAAGACCTATCACTGAAACTATCTCCAATAGGGCGTCTGATGTGGACGGAGATCAATTCACTGTAACTACAAAAACAAATCTATTGTATACACCTACTTTAGGAGAAAAACATACATTTCAGGGATTGCTTTCCCTGCAAAGCAATGACAGTCGATATGTGAGTCAACAGGAGATGAGTGCGAATTCAGCGTCCTCTGAGCTTCCTGATGTAAGTAGCGGTGGCAGAACGGCCAATAGCGATTTAAAACTTGTATCTACCCTGTCGCAGACACGTAGTGTTGGGGCATTGATAAGTGCGCAATATGGATTCCTGGATCGTTATTTAATTAATGTGGGATTGCGGGGAGATGGAAACTCCCGTTTCGGACCCAATAACAGATATGGATTGTTTCCTTCGGTATCAGCCCGCTATCGTTTGTCCGGGGAGCCATTTATGAAAAGGTTTAATTTTATCGACGATTTGAGTTTCAGGGCCAGTTATGGTCAGGCAGGTAATGCGCCAAAAAAAGACTATCGATTTTACAATACCTACAACACGTATGATTTTACCTATCTGGGAGAAACAGGAGTTTCATCATCTAATTTGGAGTTAACCAATTTACGATGGGAAACCGTTACAGGTAAAAACCTTGGTATGAACTTAAATATGTTCAATAACAGGGTAAACATGGATGTGGAAGTATATAGAAACAGAACTACAGATTTGTTTTACGAGAACCTGGCACTTTCAACTTATACTGGTTTCGGCTCTGTAGATATGAATGTGGGTACAATGGATAACCAAGGCTGGGAATTCAGTATCAACAGTATACTGGTTAGGAATAAGAAATGGCGTGTTGATTTTGCTTTTAATATTGCGCAAAACCAAAATATGCTTCGCGAGATTTCTCCATTGTATCCAGCTGAAAATAACGGGAAAATAACAAGCAATGGCACATACAAAGAATATTTGCAGGTTGGAAATCCTTTCGGATCATTTTATGGGTTCAAATTCAAAGGCGTATATCCCACTACTGAGTCTACCGTGGCAAAAGATGCAGATGGAAATGATATCACAGGCCTAAACGGACAGAAAAAATACATGAAATTTTATGCCAACAATGCCTCTATTAATTATCAGTTTCAAGCCGGTGACGCGATATACGAAGATATTAACCATGATGGAAGTATCGATTATAAAGATATTGTCTACCTGGGGAATAGTAATCCTAAATATACAGGAGGTTTTGGACCAAGTATTACTTTTAATGGAAACCTAAAATTGAGTGCTTTCTTCAGTTTCCGTACGGGTTATGATTTAATTAACGGAACAAAAATGGCAACCACCAACATGTCTTCTTACGATAATCAGAGTACGGCAGTATTAAGGAGATGGAAAGCAGAAGGAGATATCACTGATATTCCAAGAGCAGTATATGGCTCTGCTAATAACTATAACTGGCTAGGTTCAAGTAGATATGTTGAGGATGCCTCATTTTTAAGATGGAGGACTGTAACAGTTCGATATGACCTTGGTAAGAACCTGTTGAAGCGAATTAATTTAAAAGGCCTTAGTGTTTACATGACAGCTGAAAATATTTTGACATTAACTAAATACACCGGGCAGGATCCAGAGGTTACCACAAAAATTAGCGGGCCTTTCTCTGTTGCTGTTGACAACTCTATGACACCACCTATTAAGACAGTTACAATGGGTATTTCGGCTAGATTTTAATTAAAAAAGGAAGAAAATGAAAGCATATATATATAAAATACTGATGATCGTAGTTGTATTGATCAGTTCTTCTTGTGGCAAATACCTGACCCTGGAGCCACAGGATGGTATTATTCGTCAAGAATATTGGAAAACTAAAGAAGATGTCAAAGCTGCCGTTATTGGCTGTTACTCCTCATTGTTAGATGCCGGTCTCATTTATAACTTGTTTACCTGGGGTGAAATTAGAGGCGATATGGTTGCAGCTGGTGCCGGAATCAATGCCGATGAGCAAGATATTATTAATGTTAACGTATTACCTACAAATTCATTAACCAATTGGTCTGCAGTTTATAGAGTAATTAATAACTGTAATACCGTAATTGATTTTGCTCCTCAAGTGCTGACACATGATAAAACCTTTACTCAGAGTAGTTTGGATGCTTATCTGGCTGAAGCACTTGCTATTAGAAGTTTGATGTATTTTTACCTGGTAAGGTCTTTTAGAGATGTACCTTTAAAGTTGAAATCTACTTCTTCAGATGCCCAGCTTGAAAATTTGCCAAAAAGTCCAGCAGCTGCAATTTTAGCCCAAATTGTGACCGATTTAAAGAAGGCAGAACTTAATGCTGTTAGCACGTATGGTACACCGGCGTCAAATAAAGGTCGTGTTACAAAATACACCACCCAAGCAATTCTTGCTGATGTTTATTTGTGGATGGAGCAATATGATAATTGCATTTTAGAATGTGATAAACTGATAAATTCTGGCCAGTTTACACTTGTACCTCATTCAAGTGGCTGGTATACTCAGTTGTTTTATAATGGAAACTCAGCAGAAGGCATTTTTGAATTTCAGTTTGATGCCTCCGGTACTTCAAATCCATTTAATGCCTTTTTGGTTGCATCTAAGAAGAAATTCATAGCTGGTCCGGCAACTTCCGGAGAATTCTTTGCTCCTGATGAGTCTCCAACTCCCATGGTGGATATCCGGGGAGAAGATGCTGCATATAATCCTACTTCTTTTACAATTACAAAATACTCGATTGATAATCCCTCTTATGTACATTGGTTTGCCTACCGCTATGCTGATATCTTATTGATGAAAGCAGAAGCATGTGCCCAGGTAAATCGTGGTCAGGATGCTTTAGATATCGTAACGAGAATCCGTGAAAGGGCAACAGCTCCGGTAATTACAGCTGAGAGTCCTGATGCATCTGATGCGGCTGGCATTTCAGATTATATCCTGAATGAAAGAGCAAGAGAATTTGCTTTTGAAGGTAAGCGTTGGTTTGATCTGTTGAGAAATGCAAAAAGAAATAACTATCAAAGATTGAATGAGATTTTTAACAGGGTCGTTGAACGTGCTGTTCCTGCGGCAAGACAACAGTCTGCGTTGGCTATTTATCGGGATGTTGATAGCCACTATTTTCCAATTAATCAAAATGAAATTAACACAGACCCTGCTTTAGAGCAAAATAATTTTTACAAATAATCACTAAAATAAAGGTTATGAAAACAACTAAAAAAATGTACGGAGTAATAGGCCTTGTATTTATGCTTGTTACTGGTCTTATGGGCTGTAAAAGAGAACATATGACGCTAACGACTACAAGTGATGTAAATATTACTGGTTATTTAGACCAGTATCCTGAACAGTTTTCTTTATTTTCTGAAATAATTAAAAAATCAGGATCTGCTGGTTTCCTTGGTGCATACGGTTCTTATACCATTTTTGCCCCGACAAATGACGCTGTAAAAAGTTGGTTGAAAGATTTGAATAAAGCTTCAGTTGCAGATATTGATGCAAATGCGCTCAAAGATTTGATTAAATTTCACTTAATCTCGGATACGATTTCAACAGCCAAATTTACAGATGGAAAACTTCCACTAACAGAATATGGCCAATTTCTCCTAACCGGAGCTTCGAATACGGGAGGAATTACAAAATATACTGTTAACAGGCAATCAAATATTTTACAGGCAAATATTAGAACTGGAAATGGAATTATTCACGTTCTGGACCACGTACTTATTCCCGCTTCAAAAACGGTTGCACAACTGATTGCAGATAATTCACGTTATTCTATTTTTACGCAAGCCCTGAGAGCTACGGGTTTATACGATACGTTGAATACTGTTAATAATGTGGATACAACACGCCGGTTTGTAACCGCCATTGCTCAAAGTGATAGTGCTTTGCGGGTAGCGGGTTTTACTACTTACGAACAGCTTAGGGCAAAGCTTTCTACAAAAAATAATCCTAAAGATCATGCAGATAGTTTGTGGTTGTTTGTAGCTTATCATGTTTTGCCGGGGGCGAACTATATGGCTGATCTTGTGAGTGCAGAATCTTTTCCTACTATTGCGCCGAATGAAGTTATTGTTACCAAGAAAACAGGTCAGGATGTAATATTAAATGAGGTTACCTTTAACGAAGTTACGGAAGCTGGGGTTCCGCTCATTAGAAACTTTAGCGATGTTTCTGGCAAGAATGGAGTATTAAATGACGCCTCAAAATATTTCAAAATTAAGGTCCGTAATCCGGAGGCTGTATATTATGATTTAGGGGATCAGCCTGAATTGCGTGCACAAACGTCATTCTTCCGCCAATTAGGAAAAGCCATTGATATTAATACTTCTGGTAATAAGAGCCTTTGCGCTGGGATTACTTTTCAAAATCCAAGTGCTACAACAACGTCAAATTATGTTGTAGATGGTTCTTTAACAGGAACAACATTTTATACCGCTTACAACGATTATTTAGCCATTCAACTTGGTCAGGTTGCTAGTAGACATACCTGGGTACAATTTAAAACACCCATGTTGGTAAAAGGTAAATATAAGGTCTGGCTATGCTACAGAGCACAGAGTTCCAAGGCTCCAAATTTACAGGCTACGATGAATGCAGGTACAGCTAATGAACAAACCCTCCCAAATATTGCATCGATGATTTCTTACCTTGATGCTTCTGGAGTTAGTTTAAGTGATCCAAACTCTGATAACCTGATGTTGGCGCAAGGATATAAAAGATATTCGTATGAACAGCCAAATGGCACAAAGAATAATGCCGGACGCTTGTTGGGTGTTGCAGATATTACAACTACAGGGTACCAGACGATAAGGCTAACTTGTGTTAATGGAACCTATGGCGCAGTGAGTTGGTTGGATATGATCCATTTTATTCCAATTGATCAGGATCAAAAGAGTTGCAGGTTTAAAAAGACCAGTACTGATGCAAAAATTTGTGGATATTAAAATCTGCGCAATTCGTGGTCGGAAATTTATTTATCCGGCCACCTAAAACAATTTAAATGATTTTAAGTGAAAAATATATGATAGGCAATACTACCCGATTTTTAATGTTTGTTATGCTTTCTGTATTGAGCGTAATGACCGCCTGTAAGGATACCTGGAAAGAGCGGGGAATGGTTTCAGGCGAAGCAATGACCTTAAGTGTGATGGATAAAATTAATGCGAATGCGAACCTTTCCACATTTAGTGGATATTTAATAAAAACTGGTTACGCAGAGATTATAAACACTTCAAAAAATTATACCGTATGGGCACCTACAAATTCGGCCCTTCAGAATTTGGACGCCAGTATTGTGACTGATACAGCCAAATTGAAAGTTTTTGTAGGCAACCACATCGCCAATCTTACTTATGCAACTACCGTTCCCGCAGATACTACACAACGTATCTTGATGTTAAATGGGAAATATGTTCCTTTTACCAAAAACACATTTGATGAAGCCAATATCAGCCTCGCCAATCAATATGCTAAAAATGGCATTCTACATGTCATTGATGGAGCCGTACCGGTAAAACAAAGCATCTGGGAATATGTAAGTTCGGCAACTATTGGCCTGGATCAAAAAACATACCTGATGTCACTTAACAAAACAGCTCAGGATACTAGTCTAGCTACAATCACTGGATATGATCCTGTAACTGGTAAACCAATATTAAAACCAGGTACGGGATTAGTTACGACAAATAGATTTTTATCTGCGGTTAAAAATGTAAGTAACGAACAAAATCAGTATACTTTCTTTTTACTCGCTGACGCATCTTTTGGCGCTGAAAAAGCAAAATTGACTAAGTATTACAACAGTACCAGTATTTCTCCAGATAGCACAACAACCAATCTCACCTCCTGGAACGTAGTTAAAGATCTTGCAGTAAGCGGGGCTTATTCTCCGAATCAGCTTCCTGCCCAACTTCTTTCTGTTAATAATGTTAACATACCAATTAATAAAAGTGCAATCATCGCATCTTATAAGGCGAGTAATGGTTGGGTTTACGTAATGAGTAGTATGAATTTTTCCGTAGCAGAAAAAATTCCAGCAATCACTGTTGAAGGTGAAGTTGTGAGTAGTTTCAGTTCAAGCGGAATTTCAGGAAGTGTATTTTATCCGATAAGATCAGATAATAAAGGCATCTCTTACAAGACGCTTGAAGTCTATCGTTCGGGAGTATCTGCGCTTAATGTAACCTATCGTTTGAGGAATATTCCTTCTGCAACATATAAAGTTTACTGGAGAGCAATTGCAGGAACAACAGGAGATCCGCAAACAGTAACTTTTAACCAGAAGCTTGTATTCAATAGCTCAAATATTGCAACAGATTTAGGATATAAGCCAGTTTCGGTTGCTTCAACTGATGCTACAGCGAATGCAATAGCCTATTCTGATCTTTATATTGGAGATTGTGTAGTCACTAAATATGGTAATGTGACCATGTCGCTCGTTTCTGCGGCTAGTACAGCTGTGAATGTTAATACTTTGCTGTTAGACTATGTGAAATTAGTTCCGGTAATCCAATAATTAAGACAAGGCTTTTTCAAATAAACTATATTATGTTTAAAACCACCTCATTTTTTAAAAGTTTACCAGTAACACTGATGTTTCTAATTGCATCAACTGCAGTTTTTTCACAAACAGATTCAGTAGGTAAAGCCGTAGACTCGGTTACCATTGTTCCCAAGAAAAAAAGTACCGGACCAAAGCTAAAAGGTACGGTAGTAGATGCAGCAACAGGAAAAGGTTTGTCCGGACTTAATGTGCGTGTAGAAGGATTTTCCGCAGCTTTGACTGATGAAAAAGGTAAGTTTTCTCTGACCGTGCCAGATTATAATGCTATTGTTACGGTTTCTGGGGCGGGTTTTCAAGAGAAGGAGATCCCTTTAAGGGGGATGAAAGACCTCGTTGTACGATTACACGAAGAATCATTTACATCGTTGTACGATGAGGCCAGCTATGCGTTTGATTCAAAAAGATTAAGTTACATTGCTGGAGCTGTAAATGCAGTAAGTACTGGTGGCAGCTGGAAATTAAATGCTGAAACTCCTGATACTTACCTCCAGGGCCGAATTCCCGGCTTAAACGTAATCCGACGCTCAGGAACGGCTGGTATTGGCGCTAATTTATTCTTAAGGGGTTTTACATCCATTAATTCGACAAATCAGCCCTTGTTTGTAGTCGACGGAATGATCTATGATAGTAATAATTACGGATCAAGTTTAATTGGAGGGCATGTTAACAACCCGCTTCAGTATATAGATGTTAAAGATATCGATAACATTACTGTGGTTAAAGATGGAACTGCGTCAATTTATGGTACAAAATCCGCAAACGGGGTTGTTTTTATCAACACCAATCAAGCTAAAGAATTGGCTACAAAAATTGATTTTTCGCTTTATGGAGGTGTTAATCTTGAACCGAAGCAATTGCCTTTGATGAACTCGAATGGATATCGACTTTATCTTTCTGATCTTTTGCAAAGTGGGGGCATACCGAGTAGTCAGGTTGCAGCTTTACCTTACATGAATGATCAATTGAATCCGAATTATTATACTTACCATAACAATACCAATTGGCAGGATCAGGTTTTTAGAACAAGCTATAACCAGAATTATTTTCTGAAAATCACAGGAGGAGATGATATCGCAAAATATGCACTTTCAATTGGTTATATAAAGAATAAAGGAGTAATTGATAGCACTGATTTGATTAAATATAATACACGTTTTAATGCTGAATTTAAACTGACTTCTAAACTTACTGCCAATGCGAATTTAGCTTTTACATATGCTGAACAAAATCTGAGGGACCAGGGATTATCTACCACAACCAGCCCAATATTTTCTGCCTTGGTTAAAGCACCTTTTTTACGACCAAATGAGGTTGATGCGAATAATAACGTATCGCCAAGTTTATCCGATGTAGATATTTTCTCAGTCAGTAATCCACGTTCTCTGATTAACACTGCGCAGTCGGCCACTAAAAATTACAGATTTTTTGGCTCTATTAACTTTAACTATAAACTAGGTAAAAACGTGAATTTGTCCTCTTTAATTGGAGTGACTTACGATAAGCAACGTGAGAGCTATTTTATACCGAGAAAAGGAGTGTCAAACGACACGCTTAGAAATGCGATTGCTGATAGTCGTTTAGCTTCACAGGTTCAGCGTGTATACAATCTGTATAGTGACACAAGGATTAGTTACCAAAAAACCTTTAATAGGCTACACAATGTTTCTGCCACTGCAGGATTTAGATACACCAATAGCGAAAGCGAAAGTGATTATGCGAGAACCTATAATTCCGCTACGGATCAGTTGATTAGTATTGGAAATGGTTCAGCAGCATTAAGAGAGCTGGGCGGGGACATTGGAAAGTACAGATGGTTAAACAATTACTTAGCGGCCTCTTATGATTTTAGCCGTAAATATTTTCTTAATTTAAATCTTGCTGTTGATGGTTCATCTCGCTTCGGTACAGCGGCAAAAGATGGTTTTAAAATTGGCGGGTCTCCTTTTGCTGTTTTGCCATCGGTATCGGCAGCCTGGCTGATTTCTTCAGAGCAGTTTATGTCAAATATGACTGCCATTGATTTGTTAAAGGTTCGCGCTAGTTATGGGCTTACCGGAAATGATGATATTGGTAACTATACCTCCCGTCAATATTATGTGAAACAGAATCTACTGGGCTTATCAGGTTTGGTAAGGGGGAATTTTGGAAACCCTGAATTGCAATGGGAAAAGGTAGCGAAAGCTAATCTTGGAATTGACGCTGCTTTCTTAAACGAAAAACTGTCTTTATCTATTGACTTTTACAGCAATAAAACATCAAAAATGCTTATTTATGAGCCGACTGAAACAGTAAGCGGACTAGCACTTGTTGTTGCTAATTCGGGCTCAATGCGTACAAATGGCGTAGACATTGGTTTAAACTCGAGGATCCTGAACAAAAGTTTGAAATGGGATCTGGGCTTAACCTATAACACTTATAAAAATAAAGTTTTATCACTGCCGAATGATAATGGAAGCCTACTAAATTCATATGGAGGAGCCACATACATTACACAAAAAGGAAGCGCGGCAAATCTCTTCTTCGGATACAAAACGAATGGGGTTTACAGCAGTAATGCAGATGCTTCAGGCACTGGTTATACAATAAAAACCCCAGTAGGTAATTCTGTTGCTTTTTCAGGCGGTGACGTTAGATTTGCAGATGTCAATGGAGATAAAATCATAGATGATCGTGACCGTGTAGTGATAGGTAACCCCAATCCTGATTTTACAGGTAGTTTTAGCAACAAATTTGTTTATAAAAATTGGTCATTGGATGCTTTGTTTACGTTTAGCTATGGTAATGATCTTTATAATTATACCCGTTCAAACCTGGAATCAGCAAGCAATTACAACAATCAAAGTATTGCAGTTCTGAACCGCTGGAAAATGGAAGGACAGGTAACCGATATTCCCAAGGCCACTTTAAACGATCCGATGGGAAATGCCCGCTTCTCGGATCGTTGGATTGAGGATGGTTCCTATCTTAGATTACGTACGTTGGCTTTAGGTTATAACATCCCCTTAAAAACAAAAGCACTTAAATATGCGAAAGTTTATGTAACCGGAAATAATCTGTTCGTAATTACCAAGTATTTAGGGTACGACCCTGAATTTAATGCGACCGGGAGTATTTATACGCAGGGCGTTGATACTACAGTTGAACCTTTGGTCAGGTCATTTCAACTTGGAGTAAGGATAGGGTTATAAGTGTCTGTTGATTAAAGGAATTATAAAATTGCATAGAATGAAAAAGATATTATTTATTAAAATGTCAGTCCTGATAGCAATAGTGGCTATTACTTTAGGGGGATGTAAAAAGGTGTTTGAAGTGTTACCTGAAGATAAGCTGGATATCAACAATGCTTATAAAAATGTAGCTGATGCAGATGCTGCTGTAATCGGAATTTACGGCAAATTTCAAAATTTGGCCAAGCAGTATGTATTGCTTAATGAAGTTCGGGCAGATTTGCTTGATGTAACCAATAATGCAGATCCCTATTTGAAACAATTGAATACGCATTCAGTTACGGGTGATAATCCATATGCAGATCCCCGGCCTTTTTATGAAGTGATCCTGAATTGTAATGATGTTTTGAAGAATTTCAATATCATGAATGAGAAGCACCTGATGAGTGTGGATGATTATCAGAAAAGGTATTCTGATATCCTTACATTGCGCTGTTTTTTATACTTACAGTTAGGGATTCAATATGGTTCTGTACCGTATGTAACAGATGCTTTGTCAAGTGTAGATGATTTAAAGAATGATTCTTTATTTCCTAAGTTGAATTTAGATGCATTGCTGGATAAACTGATCGCGGATATGAAACAAATGCCTTATATCAGTAGCTATAGTTACCCAACAGGATCTTCATTGTCCATCACAACTGATGGAAGTAATACACAAAGGATGTTTATTAATAAATATTACATGTTAGGTGAATTGCAGTTATGGAAGGGTAATTATTTAGAGGCTGCGAAAAATTATAAAAATGTAATGGAAACAGAAGCTACCAATACCAATACAAATTCAATGTTTAACACCTTTCACGTGAATTACAATGATGGCACCTACGGAAATGGTGTTGCTTATACAGATGGAGGCACCAATTATGGTGGTTTGCACTCTGAATCTGCTTTGAGTTACAGCATTACTTATGGCTTTAAGTCTATGTTTTGTTTGTCCAATACGGCAGCGAATTGGAACCATGAATGGATTTGGGCAATGCCATATAATCCTGGTTTTAATCCAACTAACCCATTCATTGAGCTTTTTGCCAATACAGGTGCAGGAAAATATATGCTTAAGCCGGCACAGACAGCTATAGATGCCTGGGCAAGTAATCCTCAAGGAAATGGGATTCCTTACGATGCCCGAGGCAAACTAAGTTATACGACTGTAAATGGCCAACCTGTGGTAATGAAGTACATTTACAATTATGATCCTTTGGTGCCCTTAACCAGAAATGGAATGTGGTATTTATGGCGTGGTGCTGGCCTGCATCTGCACTATGCCGAAGCAGCTAATAGAGATGGAAAAGGCAAGCTTGCATGGGCTTTATTAAATACCGGAATTGCGAACACCTTTGCAGATGCAACTTTGGCGTCCTCTACCAATACTGCGGCTTATCTTGCTTCGATGATCACTCCTTATGAAGAGCCCTATAGATTTAATGCGCAGTATATTGCTTCTAACACTGCCTATCGTGGTCCGTATCATAAAAATGCAGGTGTAAGAGGAAGGTCTGGCGTGGTTGCAATTAATACCAGTTATCAAACTGATATGACCGGACTGGAGTCCAAGCTTATTGATGAAGGATCGCTGGAACTGGCCTTTGAAGGCAATAGATGGGCAGATTTGGTGCGTGTGGCCCGACGTAGAAATGATCCGTCATTTTTAGCAGAACGTGTCTATCAGAAATTGTTAAAAGACGGTAATTCTGAAGCTTCGACCGTAAGGGCGAAACTCATGAACATAGAGAACTGGTATCTGCCTTTTAAATGGAAATGACATAGGTTCTCAAACATAAGTTGAAGAGGGGGGAATGAGCAGAAATTGATCTAGCCCCCCTTTTTTTGTGCCTAAAATTTCAAATTTAATACTCCGGAGTAAGCCGAAAATCCTGAATAGAGTAGGCAATAATCATCCTTAATTAATAAAAAATGAAAAGAATTATTTTTTCAATCGCCTTGCTTTTTGCTGTATTAACCACAAAAGCCCAGACCATCGACTGGGGAACATTTATGGAATCCTCAGGAAATCCATATTCAGTTTCAAGTACAAGTACGACTTTTACGTACACTAGTCATTTACTACAAGCGGATTTTTCTCTGGATCCGAATGGACATACCATTCATTATAATATCATCGCAAAAAATATCCCGGCAAATGTTGGTAATATGATGGCTGAATATCAAGCTAATTTATCATTTGATGGTTGGCCAGTTCATCACTATGCGATAAAACAGGCAGTTTGGAATGTGCCCTTAAGCTATGGTTATGATTCCAGCTATGACCATGAGGCTTATCCTACAGCATCAGAGTATCCTTATTCCGGATCTTTCGATGTTGATGTAAGCGAAGACCAGCCATTATTTTTTAGTGTAGGAATCATGTATTGGAATGATGAGGATTACTTTGATTATTCAGGTTTTCAACTATTTCCTCATATAACACCATAATCAAGACTTCACAATCGCTTTGTAGATAACCTAATAATTATGGAAGTAAAATGATGTATAAATATTAGGAGTAAGCCGAAAATCCTGAATAGAGTAGGCAATAATCATCCTTAATTAAATCAAAAATGAAAAGAATTATTTTTTCAATTGCCTTACTTTTTGTTGCTGTAGTAACCAAGGCACAAACTATTTCCTGGAATCCTTTCAACATATCATCGACGGTAGGGACGGCAATAATTACAAGTTCTGGGACTGAATTTACTTTTGACAGCCATTTTTTATATGCAAACTATAGACTAGATCCGGATGGTCATACAATTCATTACAACATTACAGCTAAAAATATACCTTACAATCCTGGGGATATGATGGGAGAGTTTCAGAATTCTATTACAACTGACTCCTGGCCTACGACAGTTTTTTTTAAGAAATTTGTGTTATGGAATGCACCTGCATTCGATCCGACTGCTGAATTAGAAAGTTATCCTACAGGTTCAGCATATTCTTATTCTGGTTCATGCGATATTGATGATGCCGAGGACTTGCAAATTCATTCGGAAGTTTTATACTGGAATGACTTGGGTTATGCTGATTGGGCCGGAATAGGGTTGTTTCCACAAATCATCCGCTAATTTTTCTATGAAGCTTTGAAAATGCACGATGGCATGGCCAATGGTTTTTACCTCACCAAAGGTGGCAACAACCTCATCCTGAATTGTGATGCCTGGAACAATTGGGATAACGTGTCTGAAAACCAAAAAGGAGGCAATGTAGATGGCTTCGGTTGTCACCCGAATAACGATGGGGTGGGCTATACTGGGAATGTTTTTAGGGGCTGTAGGGCATGGTTGAACAGTGATGATGGCTTTGATTGTATCAACGCATTTGAATCGATAACCTTTGAAAACTGTTGGGCATTCAACAATGGATACTCCTCTGCAATGGTCAGTCTGGGTGATGGTAATGGATTTAAAATCGGAGGATTTGGAGTAACCAATTTCACCAATTTACCCGCTGTTATTCCGCGTCATAACGTACGTTTCTGTTTGGCAGCAAATAATAAAAGTTCCGGTTTTTACGCCAATCATCACCTTGGCGGAAGCAATTGGTACAACAATACAGCATTAAAAAATGCGGTAAATTTTAACATGTTGAACAGAAGCTCCGATTATGCCAGCGATGTGGCGGGTTATGGTCACAATTTGAACAACAATTTAGGGTACAAAGCAAGGTCAACAGAATTGAGCAACCTTAACCTGACGTTGAGCACTGCCAGCAACAACTATTTCCAGTTGAGTACCATAACGGTGAATGATTCAGATTTTTTAAGTCAGACAGAATCTTTGCTTACTCAAGGCCGACACTCTGATTTTACTTTGCCAACCAACGATTTTATGCGTTTGGTATCGGGAAGCGACTTAACTGATAAGGGTGTGAATCTAGGCTTTACTTTTACCGGGGTTAGCCCTGATCTGGGCTGTTTTGAATTTGGGATCAATAAGAGCCCGATTCCTTCTGGTCCTGTGGCGCCCTGATAATTGTTTGATTTGTAGATGATAACGATTGTTGCTATATTTAATGTGCTTTCGGCACGTTCAGTTAAACGTGCGAAAGCACATTAAATCCATGGCGCGCCGCAAGCAGAAAAATCCGGTGGAGGTATTTTGAAATGGTTAATTCCCTTGCTGATCATATTAATCGCTGCATGGTAGCTTCTTGGTAAATCAGGTAACAAATGAATAAATAATATTAAGCTACAGCGTGACTTGTCTCGTTGTAGCTTAGGAATCAAACATTGCGGCAGAATAAAAATGGACTAAAACTTTATAAATACTCAAGCAAAGTATCATTAAGATTAGTACAGGTTGGTGCATGTTGCCAATAATAGCTTGTTTATCTATTATTGGGAATATGAAACGAGTAATACCGGGGCTGATCATGTTATTTTTGACGGCCTTTGCTGCCGCCCAGCAAAAAGCACCAGTAGATCTTCAAACGATAAAAGTAAAGGCTCCGTTTGAAATGCCAGCTATCAGGATCCCAGATTTTAGCAAATGCAAGCGGCTGTCAATTGTTGATTTTGGTGCAATCCAGGGAAATAAAGAGCGAACTACCCAGGCATTAGTAAAAGCCATTGCTCAGGCCAATAAAAACGGTGGTGGGGTAGTGGTTGTGCCCAAAGGGGAATGGTTAACAGCCGGGATCCGCTTAAAAAGTAATGTAAACCTGCATTTAAATAAAGGGGCAGTATTGCTTTTTTCCGAGCAGCCAGCTGATTATTTACCAGCTGTCCACAGTACCTGGGAAGGGATGGAATGTTACAATTATGCGCCCTTGATTTATGCTTATGATTGTAAAAACATAGCCATAACTGGCGAAGGGGAATTGAAAGCAAAAATGGACATCTGGAAGCAGTGGTTTGCACGTCCTAAAGCACATATGGAAAGCATCAAGCGTTTATACAATTTAGCGATGGCATATACACCGGTAAAGGAGCGTCAAATGGTTAATGATTCGGCTCATCTGCGTCCGCAGTTTATCCAGTTCAACAGGTCAGAAAATATTCTGGTAGATGGAATTACCATAACCAACAGCCCGTTTTGGACCATACATCCATATTTAGCTAAAAATGTAGTCATCAGGAATGTAAAAGTCTGGGCACATGGCCACAACAATGATGGCATTGATCCGGAAATGAGTCAAAACGTATTAATTGAAAATTGCATTTTTGATCAGGGCGATGATGCGATTGCCATCAAATCGGGCAGGAACCCGGAGGGCTGGCGCTTAAAAATCCCCGCTAAAAATATTGTTATCCGCAACAACCTGGTGAAAAATGGTCATCAGCTGGTAGCCCTGGGTACCGAGCTTTCCGGAGGAATTGAAAATGTATTCATAGACAGCTGTACCGTTGTTGATGGTGCAAAGCTGAACCACCTCATCTTTATTAAAACCAATGAGCGCATGGGCGGCTATGTGAAAAATATTTATGCTTCCAATATCAGAGCAGGTAAAATTGACCTGGGTATTTTGGGCATTGAAACGGATGTTTTATACCAATGGAGAACCCTGGTGCCAACAGTTGAACGGAGACTTACCCCAATTAGTGACATACACCTGGACAATTTACAAGCCTCCAATGTGAAATTTCTTTCCCGGATTTTAGGACAAAAAGAGCAACCGGTTAGAAACGTATTGCTCAAAAATGTGAATGCAGATACCATTCAGGAGAAAGCGCATATACAAGAAAATGTAATCAATTTTAAGAACTAGTATGAGGCTGATTATAATTCTTTTTTTGATGGCTAGCTTTGAGGTATTTGCTCAAAAACCTGGGCAGTCTGATGCCATTTACTCTGGTGTGCCCTGGTTTGATCAACATGGAAAAGTGGTCAGTGCGCATGGTGCCAATATCGTTAAAGACAACGCGCGATACTACCTTTTTGGCGAGGCACATACCGATACCAGTAATGCTTTTGTAGGGTTCAACTGTTATTCCTCCGTAGACTTATACAACTGGAAATTTGAACGGGTAGCACTACCTGTACAAACTTCAGGGAAATTGGGGCCTAATCGGGTCGCTGAGCGAGTAAAAGTGATGAAATGCCCTTCAACAGGCTTATATATGATGTACATGCATGTGGATACACTGGGTTACAAAGATCAGTTTGTCGGTTACGCTACATCAAATAGCATAACCGGCCCCTATACCTTTCAAGGGCCATTGTTGTTTGATGGCAAGCCGATCAGAAAATGGGATATGGGGACTTTCCAGGATCGGGATGGTTCGGGCTACGTGCTGATCCATGGGGGCGAGGTTTATAAGTTGGCTGAAGATTACAGGAGCATCATCGAACAAGTCAATAAAAATATGACCGCTGGTTTCGAGTCTCCAACTATGTTTAGAAAGGACAATCTGTATTATTTCCTGGGCTCGCATTTAACAAGCTGGGAGAAAAATGACAATTATTATTATACCGCTACTTCATTAAAAGGGCCATGGACATTAAGAGGGCTGTTTGCACCAGAAGGTTCCCTGACCTGGAATTCGCAAATTACCTTTGTATTGCCCGTTGAAGGATCGAAAGACAGTACTTATTTGTTTATGGGTGATCGCTGGTCCTTTCCGAAGCAGGCCTCGGCGGCAACTTATGTATGGCAGCCGCTTACTGTATCTGGAACTTCAATAGCTATCCCCGCTTACCAGGATGCCTGGAGGTTAAATATCAAGACGGGCCTCACTTCGCCTAAAGCAATAAGTCAAAAAATAATCGAGCATACAGATGACCAGCGCATTCAATATACGGGTAAATGGAAAGCTGGCCGCTCGGATACCAAAGGTGATTCATTTGCAGTTAAATTTGAAGGAACAGGGATCGGCTTTTATGCTTTGTCCGCTCCGGATCATGGCTATGGAAGTGTACTGCTCCAAAATGATAAAGGAGCGGTGCTATGTAGTGCTATCGTGGATTTTTATAGTTTAAAACCGATATCTGGATTGAAATTTATAAGCCCTGAATTACCCAAAGGAAAGTATACGCTGACAATTTCTGTATTAAGGGAACGTCCGAATTGGTCGGACAAAAGAAAAACAACCTATGGTAGTACCGGATACTTTATCGCACTGGATAAAGTTGTCATCAAAAATTGATTTTAAATTTTAAAGGAACATGATGGTGCATAAATATGCTTTTAATAAGGTCTTGATTTTGTTGCTTGTCCTGATTGGTAGCCTGGATAGCTCGAATGCACAGTGGCAAAACATCAAAAATGATGTATTCTGGGATACCAAAGACGGTCTTCCCATCAATAGCCAGGGGGGCGGTATATTCAAGTTTGCAGACCCGCTTACCGGACTGAAAAAATATTATTGGTATGGGGTTCATTATACCGAAGCGGATGCTTATCGCAACAATCCTGCTGTAACACAACCCAAAGCAACTTTTGAATCTGTAACCTGTTACAGCTCTGTCGATCTGGTGAACTGGACTTTTGAAGGAAATGTTTTAACAAAAGATCAAACTGATCAATCCGGTAAAACCTGGGTTGGACGTTTGGGAGTAGCCTACGTTAAAGAATTGAGCAAATATGCCATGTTTGTCCAACATGGTAATCAGGTGTTGATTACATTATCGGATTCGCCAACCGGTCAATTTACATGGCATCAGAAAATCAGTATGGAGCAGATGATCGGGACTAGTAATACTGGTGATCAGACTGTATTTACCGATGAGGATACCGGAAAATCATATCTGGTTTATTCTTATGGAAGAGGCCGAAACAAAATATATGTTTCAGAAATTGGTGTAAAAGCAGGTAAGGTTGGCTTGTTAGACTGTACGCAGGTGTTTAAAGGGGAAAGCCGTGAAGGGAATTGTATGTTCAAATACAATGGTAAATATTATATGTTCGCATCAAATATTTATGGCTGGGATGCCTCTTTTGCGTATTACCTGGTGGCTGATGACATTAGGGGGCCTTACTTGCCAACTAACGATATGCTGGTGATGAAAGGAACTTCCGACGATTATGCACACGTGTCGCAGACCGGTTTTTTCTGTACTGTAAAGGGAAAGGAACAGGAAACCGTTATTTATTGTGGCGACCGCTGGGCGGATTTCGCAGGAAACGGACTGGGGTACAACCAATGGTGCCCGCTTTCGTTTGATGGTAGAATCCCATACTTTAATTCACTCAGCTCCTGGGACCTGGACGCTAAAACAGGCCGTTGGAAAGTGGGGGACGATAACAACTATGTGAAGAATGGCAGCTTTGAGGCAGACCGTAATTATATTCCCAGTAAGTTTAAACCTGTTCAAACACAATTAACCGGATGGGCTACTACTGTTATTCAGGGGACTGAAATTAGCCTCGACAGCGCTAAATCACCAGTTCTTAACTATAAGAACAGCGAACTCGACAGGCAGATCGTAATCGGTGAAAAAAGCCTGAATATCAGCGATCAGGTGAATTTTAAGCGTAAAATTTTTCAGAAAATTACATCTTCACCGAATGTGAAACTTCAGGATGGATGGTATACCCTTACTGCAAAAGTGAAAAATAGTAGTGGTTTTAACAGGTTGGAAATGTATGCATTGAGTAATGGAAAAACGTTTAAATACAGTATTGAAAAGGAAAATATTTCCTGGCAAACAATTTCTGTTAAAAATATACAGGTCCGTGCCGGGAAGGTAGAAATTGGTTTCTTTGCAGATGGTATTGCTCATGGCTTTTGCCAGGCAGACGACGTTTCTCTATTAAAAGATCGATAATAGAAAGCTTTATTTTAGCTCCAGAATTTTATGACAACAAAACGAGTATTGCTGGCAAAATGCCTGATTATAATTGTACAATTTTTCTTCATAAAGTACGGTGCAAAGGCACAGGTCGCTAAAGTCGCCATTTCAACGCAGGCTTCATCCGCTGCCTTTCCTTTAGTGAGTAATCAAGTAGCAGCAGCGATTTATATAGATAAAAGAGATGCCGAGGTAGTCAATATCGCAGCTAATGCATTAAAAGATGATCTGAAATTAGTGACAGGTACCAGTGCAAAAGTAAATAACAGTGGGAAAATAACCAGTCCTTTTTGTGTGCTAATCGGAACCCTTGGTCAATCCGAGTTAATTGACAAGCTGGTGCTTCAAAAAAAGATTAAAACAGCTGGGGTCACTGGAAAGTGGGAAACATTCAGCATTTCTATAGCTGATCATCCGCTTCCAGGTGTAAAACAGGCATTGGTTGTGATGGGAAGTGATCCCCGCGGAACTGCCTTTGGCGTTTTTCAACTTTCTAAGTTAATCGGTGTTTCGCCCTGGTACTGGTGGGCAGATGTGCAGCCAACCTCAAAAAAAGAGATTTACATACAAGGTGGAATGGTATCCAATCCGCCCGCCGTTAAATACCGTGGCATCTTTTTAAATGACGAAGATTGGGGGCTACAGCCCTGGGCTGCTAAAACCCTGGAGCCCGAAACTGGCGATATCGGTCCGAAAACGTATATAAGGATATTTGAATTGTTGTTGAGGCTTAAAGCCAACCTGATCTGGCCGGCTATGCACCCCAGTACCAAAGCATTT
>Ga0247805_1000265_pt1 | contig 30393 bp, 34 predicted proteins | sample UWRJL044104R1_FD_180930 | JGI IMG/M metagenome (GOLD analysis project Ga0247805, IMG submission 180930) | Plant litter microbial communities from Arlington Agricultural Research Station in Wisconsin, United States - UWRJ-L044-104R-1 | ecosystem: Environmental > Terrestrial > Plant litter >... | reverse complement strand
TTTTTATGATCTACTTTAGCGTTTAAATAGTATTTAAGAAAAACCCGTTTATACAGGTTTATATTTGGTTAGAACAGGGATGTGTCCGGATGGAACATCCCTTTCTTTTTTAGGAACGAAATTGTATAGGAAGTTGAATGTTATGGAGAATCTGCTGCTGGGAAATTAAATCTTGAACTCGTCTAATGAGTATGGTAGTTCCTCACAAAGAAACCCCTGGTCTGTTAATAATCTGCTAATCTGCTTGGCCGTTAGTGATTTCGCATTTACTCTGAATATTTTATCTGAATCTTCAAGCGCGAAAGACCAGTTTCCACTGCCTAATACAGCATCTAATATGTGGCTTAAATATTCCAAATCGCTGAGATCGTTTACAGAAGTTTTAAATATAATAATGTTCATTTTTAGTTCTGAATTTTCAAAGAGATAATTGAACCAGATTGTCTGATTTTGTTTAAAGATGTGAGATGTATCGGTTCAAAAAAAACACTTAACAGGCGAAGCGGCCAAAAATGCGGGCGAAACCACACATTTCACCGGCCGGCTAACCACTCCAGGAATTGCGGTGTCTTTTCTTTGCTAATCGTAATGGACTCTTTAAATGGGATGGAGAGATTTATAATCAGCTTTCTGGAGAAAAAATGGGCAGCATCTTTAATAGCTTTTCTATTTACTAGAAACTGGCGATTTATACGGAAGAATTCGTCCCCGCAAAGCCTTTCTAATTCTTCCAGATTTTTATTCAGTACATATTCTTTCTGTTCAAAGGTAACTAAATGAGTTTCTTCATTTCCTATGTAAAAAAGCGCTATGCTACTCTTCTTCACCGGAATAATTTTTTCTTTATAAGTTATAAGAATTGAACTTGTCTTTTGATGTGCTTTTCCGGAGAATAAGTCGAATATGGATTCATATGAAACAATTTCAACAGAGAATTCTTTACGTAATGCATGATATTTTTTTAAAGCCTGGCCCACCGTTTCCGGAGTGAAAGGTTTTAATATATAATCTATGCCGTTCGTCCGGAATGCATTTAAGGCATATTCGTCATATGCCGTACAAAAGATTATGGGGGCAGAAATATCCGTTGCTTTAAATATATCGAAGCTATTTCCGTCGCCAAGTTGAATATCACTGAATATAAGATCGACAGCCGGGTTATTCTTGAAATAAGCAATGGCTTCCTTAACAGATTTCAGAATGCCCACGATCTCTGCGTCAGATTGCAGGTCCTGAATAATATCGGCCAGGTCATCTGCCGTTAACTGTTCATCTTCTATGATTACAATCTTCATCATTTAAAATTTTTAAGCTTACTGAGAAAAACAGACTGTTGTCTCTGATTTCAATATCATCTCCTGAAATTAGTCTATACCTTTCAGCCAGGTTGGCCAGTCCGCTCCCTGTATGATAATCGATAGTACTTCTTAACTGAATGTTGTTCGTGACAACAATCCAGTTCCCTTGCTGGATGATTTTTATATCTAAAGGAGTCGCGACTGTTAATTCATTGTGTTTAATTGCGTTCTCCAGGAGTGGTTGCAGAGAAAAGACCGGGAGGACACAGGCAGAGTTTTCTGCGTCGATAACGTTAAAGGTGAAATTTAATGCGCTACCAAAACGGACTTTTTGCATTTCCAGATAATCCATAGAGAGTTTCAGCTCTTCTTTTAGTGTCGCTATACCATCTTTATTATTGGAGACGGATACTCGAAGGAAGTTCGAAAGACGCATCAGGTAATCCTCCGCACGTTCCGGACTTTTTTTTATGAGCGATTTTAGAATATTTAGTGCATTAAAAAGGAAGTGAGGGTGTATTTGTTGCAGCAGCAGTTGGTATGCTGCTTCAGATCTGGCAGTATTCAATAATGAATTCTCCAGTTGTGCTTTATTATTCGCATCCTGGACGATAATAAAATTTTGAAGTAATAGCAGCATTCCATTAGTGAGCATTCCCTGGAGGCTTAAATAAAAGTAAACCACATCGCCTTTTACTCTTAATGGGGTAGTTGGAGCTGTAGTATAACCCCTGTCAACCAGTTCCGTGTTTATAAAATAGAGACCAAGAATGACCAGAATACTCATTAAAAAACTCGAGGTATAGAAAATACAATCGTAAAACAGCTCATTGCCATGTTTTCTCTTTTCAGTGAAGAGCAGGAGCCCTATATTTCCCAGGCTCATTAGATTCAATAAGATGAATACGTTTATTACCCGATTTAAAGCTCCCATGAAGCTTTCATCCTCCATTGTAGCCGACAACAGCAAGAAAAAACTCATACCGATAGAAAAGTATATACTTAACTTCAGAAGGTTTTTCAACGGAAGCTTATTCGTCATGGCAAAATATTTTTTGGTGTCTGGAATAATATGCAAATATAATCATGAATATAGCAATGGTGAGATGCGTTTATCTGCGCGATCCGGGACTTGGTAATACGAAAGATAAGCTCATGTTGAAGAATGTTGACGCTATTTTTGTTTTTGCACGGTAATCATCGTATTTGTCATTTACGCGGATAAGCCTGGTTGTCAGTGTGTTTCTGAATCCGCCTTTTATCCCAAGTAAAAAGTTCTTTCCTAAAAGATATTCATAGCCGATATTACTGAAGATTTCGTTTGAGATCCATTCGTAATTGCCACTACGGTTTACGCCGTCGCCGTCGAGTTTAAGAAAAAATGAATCATTACGAAGTTCTGCTCCGGCACTAAGCCATCCGTTCAATACGCCAGAACGCCGGAATATCAGTTTCTGAGGGAGTATAGCGTCAATTTCCCAGTCACTTCCTGAGAATTTATGCCAGTAGGAATAAACCGGAATTACGGGAACCAAACTGGATTTATCCAGGACTAATGAGAGGCCTAATGTCGAGATTGTCGACGCAGAAGCTTTAATCATAAGTGTGGAGGTTACCAATCCGTTGATCTTTTTTATGCCAAAAAAATTAGTACTTCCTATAATTACAGTTCCGTTGGTGATAAGCACTTTATTCCACAGCTTTCCAATATAGGTCGCTGATAATAATGCGTCGAAATCGCTATACTTCGTTTCAGTTTTCTGATACTGATTATTCATATCGTCAACCTTTTTATAGTGATTGATTGATTGTCTGGTATATAGCACACCTGCGATTAATGAAAACCGATTTTTCTTATAGATTGGGATTGCGCCGTTGATTTTGAATCTTGATCCTGAAACTTCACCTTGTTCCTGTAGTTCGCCACCTTTATTAGATATTTTGTAGTCGGAATTGCCAAAATAATCCTGCTGAATTGTCAGTCTTTTGAAGGCGGGATAGGGTATTGCTGTCTGAGTGCTGTATTTTAAGGTATCCTGGGCTTTTGCCGATATTGAAAGCTGTGCTACTAACAGAAACAAAGGTATCTTCATATTTTTTCGCTAAAAATGCGAAGGACATGTGTTTGTTTAAAGCCTTTTCGCGGTGAACCGGACAATTGCTTCCCTGAAACGTTTCATTTAAATGGTGTAATATCTGCGGTAATTTTGTTCTCGTCATATTTTTGTAAAACGAATAATTTTTAGCTTTTTGGCATAATTCATGATTAACTCTAAACGGTTTATACCAGTTTCTACTGGTATTTTAGGTTAATAACAATGTCTGGTTTAGACAGGTTTACTATTTGGTTAGAAAAGGGATGTTTTGGTTGAACATCCCTTTCTTATTTTTAAAGTAAATGGTTTTGTAAAACAGTTTAGAGCAGATTCCGGGTAATTTTCCCTTTAATCATAAATAGTTTTCTGATAGAGATTTTTTGTAATACAGTGTCGCCTCTGAAATTGGGATTTGAAGCCCTCATTATAATTTTTTCGGATGATGGATGTTCAAACAAAAGCTTTATGGTAATCAGGCTGTTCGCTGTTTCATCCGTTTGGATTAAATAAGCTTCTCCCCATTGTATAATATCTTTATGAAGAACTTCTCTGACTGCTATGATTTCGCCACTTGCAAACTTAGGATACATGCTGTCACCGAATACAGGTAGATAGGCGTCGCAATCGTTAAAAGGTCTGAAGTTTACATAATATTCAGGGCTTTCGTTGAGAATATTCCTGTCTCCGCTGAAATCGGAAAGATTTACATTAAGATAGGGCACTCCCTCTTTTTTCGATTCTGCGTGATAACCAGATGTTGGTTGCTGTTCCTGGGGCGGATTGGTTTTTAATAACATATCTCCGTGCCCCGTGTCCAGAAAATGGGTGTTCAGGTTATAGTATCGGATAATCTCCTCTGATAACCTTTTACCGATTGATCTTGCTCCATTTTCAATGGGGGAGAAATTATTGACGTGTTTAGCAATTGGTCCGTAAAATTCCTGAAGAGTCATCTTTAGATGAATCCTGATTTTTTTTAATCTGGGCCCTACGTTTTTTCTTTGGTGATCAATCATGTATTATTGTATAAGAGGTTTTATAAATATATAGCATTCTTTAGTTCTTTGTTATTTCTTCGTGAGAATTTATATTGCAATATATGAAATATTACTTATTATTAGAAATTATATTTCTAATTAAAATATTTTAATTATTTTTATAGAAATCAGATTGAAATAGTTGGCATTGAATTTTATCGTCCTGAATTTTAAGCATGCGCTTAGAATTGTTAACTTTGGTTGACCAACAAAGATCAATATGTACAAAACTTTACAACCGGTTCTTCAGCAAGAACTGGAGCAAATAGAAAAAGACGGACTGTATAAAAGAGAACGGGTAATTATAACTCCACAGGGGGCAGACATCAAAGTCAGTACCGGGCAGGAGGTCATTAACTTCTGTGCAAATAACTACCTGGGCTTATCTTCGGATCCTAGAGTTACTGCAGCTGCTAAGGACGCAATTGATAAATATGGTTATGGAATGTCGTCTGTAAGATTTATTTGTGGAACCCAGGATATACATAAAGAACTGGAGCAAAAGCTCTCCGATTTCCTGGGTACAGAAGATACCATATTGTATGCTGCTGCGTTTGACGCTAACGGCGGTGTGTTTGAACCATTGTTTAACGATCAGGATGCTATTATCTCTGATGAACTGAATCATGCATCTATTATTGATGGTGTTCGCTTGTGTAAAGCTAAAAGGTTCCGTTATAAACACAGTGATATGGAAGATCTGGAAGCACAGTTAAAAGCTGCATCCGGATGTCGTCACCGCATAATTGTTACTGACGGAGCATTTTCAATGGACGGCACGATTGCAGCACTTGATAAGATCTGTGATCTGGCTGATAAATACGAAGCACTTGTAATGATTGACGAGTCTCATTGTTCTGGATTCATGGGTAAGACAGGCAGGGGCACACATGAGCATTGCGGAGTAATGGACAGGATAGATATTATTACGGGTACATTGGGTAAAGCTCTAGGTGGTGCTTCAGGAGGATTTACCGCAGGTAAAAAAGAAATTATTGACATGCTGCGTCAGCGTTCCAGACCGTATCTTTTCTCTAACACACTTGCACCGGCAATTGCGGGTGCTTCCGTGGCAGTTCTTGAACTGTTAAGTGAAACAACTTCCTTAAGAGATAAATTAGAAAAAAACACAATGTATTTTCGCGAGCAGATGACTGCTGCCGGATTTGATATTAAGGAAGGTATTCATCCGATTGTTCCGGTTATGCTTTACGATGCTAAATTGGCGCAGGAATTTGCAGCCAGAATGCTGGAAGAAGGAATTTATGTAATCGGTTTTTATTATCCCGTTGTTCCTCAGGGCAAAGCGAGAATCCGTGTTCAGCTTTCTGCTGCGCATGAGCAGCACCATTTAGATAAAGCAATTGCTGCATTTATAAAAATTGGTAAAGAACTGAAGGTAATCTAGTTTTTGCTGATTTATATTTTTTAAGGCCTCCTGTTTTACGGGAGGCCTTTTTAATTTATATTAAAGCCGTCAAAACTATCTCTGCCGCTATATCTGTATTCACATATTAATGAAATTGCTATATTTGGCCTTATGTTGCAAGATCAGATCACCCAGTATACCCAGGAAATTAACGCCTTTTCTACTGAAAATGCGGAAGAACTGGAACAATTCAGAATCAGATTCCTAGGGACTAAAGGAATCATAAAAGACATATTTGACGAGTTTAAGGCGGTATCTCCAGAGGAAAAAAGAACCCTTGGAAAGGTGTTAAACGAATTTAAGCAACTTGCAGAAGCCAAATATCTTTCACTGAAAGCAAATGAACCGGTGACCGGTGATCAGAAAACTGCCGGAATGGATCTTACACTGCCTGGAAATGGTATTGAGTTGGGCGCCCGCCACCCTTTGGCACTGGTTCGCAGAGAAATCGTTGATATCTTCAATAAACTAGGATTTATTGTTGCGGAAGGACCGGAGATTGAAGATGACTGGCATAACTTCTCTGCACTTAATTTCCCTGAAGAACATCCTGCGCGGGATATGCAGGATACATTTTTCATTAGAAAAGGTGGCGAGAGTGGAGATATCGCATTAAGAACCCATACTTCTTCAGTCCAGGTCAGGATGATGGAAGCAGGAAAACCACCGTTTCGTGCGCTGATGCCTGGACGTGTATACCGCAATGAGGCAATATCTGCCAGAGCACATTGCTTTTTCCATCAGGTTGAAGGTCTATATGTAGATGAAAATGTTTCTTTTGCCGATCTGAAACAAACCTTATTCTATTTTGTACAGGAACTTTATGGCGAAGGGACAAAAGTGCGCTTTCGCCCGTCTTATTTTCCTTTTACAGAACCATCTGCAGAAATGGATATATCCTGCACAATCTGTAAAGGCGCGGGCTGTCAACTATGTAAATATAGCGGTTGGGTAGAGATTTTGGGATGTGGCATGGTTGACCCTAATGTGCTGGAAAACTGTGGAATTGATAGTAAGAAATATAGCGGATTTGCATTTGGGATGGGAATTGAAAGGATTGCAAACTTAAAGTTTGAAATCCGGGATTTGCGTCTCTTCTCAGAAAATGATGCAAGGTTCCTTAAGCAGTTTAAAACGTCCTTAATTTGATAATTGGCCGGATTTACTCTTTCATAGCTGAAAAAGAATTAATGCAGCCGGCAATACAGCATTATATCACCGGAATAACTTACCAGTATAACTAATTGATGGAACCAGAAAAAATTAAAGAAAGCATCATTAGAGCTGCTAAAGAATTATTCAGAAAATACGGCTATCACAAGACTAGTGTAAATGAAATTGCAAAGAAGGCACGCATAGCAAAAGCTACAATTTATAAATACTTTGAGAGTAAGGAACAGATCCTTGACGCAATTCTCATGAATTATCTGGACCTCAATCTACATGAGATTTTAAAAAACAAAGCCCAGTTTTCTGACGAAGAAGAGCATCTGAAAGCCCTCGTTATGAAAACATGCCGGCTAACCTATACCGTTTGCAACGAATTTATTGGTTGGGACTTTGTTCGTGAGAATGCCAACTCGCAAGAGTTTCTGAAACACCTTTCAGATCAGCTGGAATCGCTATTGCTTTCTGCATATCTAGGTTTGGATCACTTTAAAAACAATCCATCAAGAAGGGAAGGGTTAGCATTTCTTTTGAAAGCCAGTAAGAGTATTGTGTTTTCTTTTGCATTCACATCTGTCAGCGATGCAGATGTCAGGAAGAATTTTGTGAGTTTTCAAAAAGAACTTTTGCCTTTCCTCGTTAAAGCTGCTTTGTAATTGTAAATCTCTCTAGTTTTTTTGTCTCATTATGTCTTTTGGACCAATTTGGTTTTCGGTATGTTTTCTATTACCTTTACGAAATAACGTCAAGATAATGAGCAAGGAAGTCTTGGAGACAACCATTTTGGTAGAAGAAAAATTTGATGTCAGTTTTAATCTGGATCTTGGGTTTTTTGGATTAATTCTAAAATTTTTCGGGTATTAAAATCTTAATAAGCACAATAACTGATCTGCTCCGTTCCAGAGCACGCTGAACTTCTCTTGTCTCGCATTTTCTTCAATCTTTTAGCCTCTTCCTACTCAAAAAATAGGAACTGTTGATTACAAATTTTAGCTTTGCAGCAGAATGAGCAGAAATAAAAGAAGTGGAACAGTAACTATCCTGCCGGAACTGCAGATTATTGATATTGCGGAAGAAGGAAAAGGCGTTGCTAAAGCGGACGAATTGGTTGTCTTTGTTGATAAAGCTGTACCGGGAGATATCGTAGACGTTAAGGTCGTTAAAAAGAAAAAGAATTTTGCGGAGGCTGTTATAGAAAAGCTACACACAGCATCTGATTTGAGGACTGACCCATTTTGTGCACATTTTGGAACGTGCGGTGGTTGCAAGTGGCAGCACATGCAGTACGATGCACAACTACATTTTAAACAAAAAAATGTGGAAGCTGCATTACAGCGTCTGGCTAAAATTGACACTTCAGGTATGGAACCTATTCTGGGTTCGGCAGAAAATAAATATTACAGAAACAAATTAGAATATACTTTTTCCAATAAACGCTGGTTGGACCAGGGAGACATGGATGGCGTAGAAGGGCTGGAAATGAATGCACTTGGCTTTCATGTACCTTTAAGGTTCGATAAAATTCTTGATATCAATCATTGTTATCTGCAGGCAGAGCCATCTAATACGATCAGAAATCATGTTCGGGCATATGCACTGCAAAATGGACTTAGCTTCTACGACCTGAGGAACCATGAAGGTGATCTGAGAAATCTGATTATCCGCACCTCTTCTAACGGAGAAGTAATGATAGTGGTTGTTTTTGCTTATGCTGAACAGGAGAAAGTGGACGGACTGATGGCCGATCTTCAGCAGAATTTTCCGGAAATTACTTCCCTGATGTATATTATGAATCAAAAAAAGAATGATACTATTTTTGATCAGGAAGTTATTACTTATGCAGGTCGTGATTATATTTTTGAAGAGATGAACGGTCTTAAGTTTAAGATTGGAGCTAAGTCCTTCTATCAGACCAATTCTCTGCAGGCTCACGAACTTTATAAAATAACCAAAGAGTTCGCCGGTTTTAAAGGTGATGAACTTGTTTACGATCTTTATACTGGTGCTGGTACTATTGCCAATTTTGTGGCGGATAGTGTGAGGCAGGTAGTTGGTGTTGAATATGTGCCTACAGCGATAGAAGATGCCAAATTCAATTCTCAACTTAATGGAATTAATAATACCCTGTTTTATGCAGGTGATATGAAAGATATCCTTACACGTGACTTTATAGCAGAACATGGTAAACCTGATGTGGTCATCACAGATCCGCCAAGGGCAGGTATGCATGCTGATGTTGTAGAGCGTCTAATGGAGATGGAAGCTGAAAAAATCGTGTATGTTAGCTGTAACGCTGCAACTCAGGCCAGAGACCTGGCGATACTTAAAGAAAAGTATGAAGTCAGCCGGATTAAACCCGTAGACATGTTTCCACATACCCAGCATGTGGAGAATGTTGTATTGTTAACACTAATAAAGTAATATCTAAAAGAAGAACAGATGGATGTAGAAGATTTAATGCCTCAGCAACCTGAGAATGGAAATACCGCGAAAAAGGTAAGTCCGCTGGTTAGCCTGGAAAAAGATCTCGAGCTATATAATGATTCAGTGAGAGAAATTGCGGTAGAGATTATTGCAGAAGGAATTACACAATATCCGATTTTTGTAGCACATCAACATACGGTGTCTATTGGAGAAGTTATCCTTAATAAAGAAGAGCTGAATACAAACTGGACTATTCAGGCTTCTACATTTGAAGAATTTGTAGAAAAGGGAATTATTAAACCAGAGTTAAAAGAGCTATTTATCAAAAACTATAAAAAGCCGGAAGACTTTATGTGTGTTTTTGTGATTGTCCCTGAAGGAGCGAACTTTATTTACTATCCGTATAAAAGTTAGTATCCACGCATACGGTTATATTAAGAAAGGGTATCCATTAAAGATACCCTTTCTTAATATACAACATTTTGTTAGCAGGATAATTTATCCAATTTTGTTTACACTTCCGCTTCTGGACGATCCTTTTTTGTTCAGAGCAGCATCTCCTTTATAATTGATATTACCACCACTGCTTGCAGATGCTTCAATACCCTTACTCACACTGACCCTTATATTTGCTCCTGAACTGGCTTGTGCTTTTGCATATTCTGTATTGGTTTCTACAGCAGAAACTGTACTTCCGGAACTGGAGTCTATAGCTATGTTTTTCGCTGAACCGGAAAGTTTCGCATTGCTTCCGCTACTGGTGTTTACTTCCAGGTTATTACAAGCTAATTGCAGGTTTAAATTAGCACCGGAAGAAACATCTACAGAAAGTCTGTCAGCTTTCAGCACATTCGTTGATTTTAGAAGACTTCCACTGCTTGCAGAAACACTATTTAAGTTTTTATAGTTCAGGTATACCTTAGCTTCACGATTTCGGTTTTTAGAGAAAAATCCATCTAGTTTCTTCCATTTCACATTTAGCCGACCTCCAGAGTTTTCCAGTACAACGTCATCTATATTATTAGAATTCGCTTCGATCCGCGCGCTTTCAGAATTAGACTGTGTAATGATTAATTGTATCCCTGCACTTACACTGACAGAATTAAAAGAGTTTAGGCTTACGTTTTTAGTGGATTGAGCCTTTACTATAAAAGTTCCGAGTGTAACCAGTGTGAACAACAGGCATAGTTTTTTAGTAAGGGAATGAGTTTTCATGGTTTTAGAATTAGGTTTATATATAGCATTAGACGTTTCTATAGGTGAAACGTTGCAGCGAATTGAAAATATTTTCCTGATATTTGATTCTGAACCAGAAATTACTTCTTTTTGTAATATCTTATTTATTTCAAATGGCCGAATCCCGATTATTAATTTTAAACGAACAGCAGATCCAGCAGAAGATTAATCGTATTGCTTATCAGATCCTGGAAGATAATATAACTGAAAAAGAAATTGTGCTGGCTGGTATCTGGGACCGGGGTTATAAGATCGCATTACGTCTTCAGAAGGTATTGGCGGATATTTCCGAACTACAGGTTATTCTGGTGAAAATTGAACTGGATAAAGATGCCAGTAAGCTTAAAGCTGTTGCAGAACCAGAGCCGGCAAAAGTCAAAAACAAAGTTATCATTTTGGTTGATGATGTACTGAATAGTGGTAAAACACTTGCTTATGGTTTTGGTGTGTTTCTGAACACCCCGCACAAAAAGATACGCACTGTGGTGCTTGTGGATAGAAGTCATAAAATCTTTCCCATCTCAACAGATTACGTAGGATTGCAGATGGCAACAGTCCTGAAAGAACATGTCGATGTGGTGATAGATGTAGATGGTCAGACAGATGGAGTCTATTTAAGTTAATAATCTTGATATCCTTTCTCTACGCCATCCTGGTTTTTCTGGTACTGAGATTCAGTGTTACCCTATTTAATTTCCTTTCCAACCCGAAACTCGGATTAAGTCTAAGGCATTATACAGATCTGATCAGTATTTGTATAGATGCCAAAGACTTTACAGGGGAAAATCCCCTGGATGATTTACTCACACAGGATTATCAGCAGATAGAAATTCTGGTAAAGCTAACAGGTGATCCAATGCTGGATTATCATTGGAATACTGCCTACGGGCATCATCGAAGTGTCCATTTACTTGGACCAGGAGTGGATAGCAGGAAAGAAGCTTCCGGAAACTATCTGCTTTTTCTGAAGCCGTCGGTAGTATTGAAGAATGGAAGTTTGCAAAGTATGATGCACCGGATGAAGACTTTTCGCCTGACACTTCTGAGTGTTATTCCTGCTCAGGTTTCTACAGGTTTCCCTGAGATCTTTTTTCAGCCTCTTTATAACTTCGTGTTGCTCGGTCTGGTCCCTCTGCGATTAATTCGCCTATCTGGCAGTCCTATGTTTTCTGCAGGGAGCAGCGAATGTATGCTTTTTGACAAAAAAGTATACCTTAAAGAGCATTGGCTTGACGGATTATTTCCAGCCGACATCGGCGGTATAGAAATGATTAAACTCGTTAAAGAACACCGGTTGAAAACGGAAACCCTTTTAGGAGGGCGGCTCGTCAAAAGCTACGCTCATGGCTCTGCAGAAGTGATTTTTAAACGAACGGGCAATCGTGTATACGGTTTATTGGGAAATAATATTTTCGCTTTATTGTGTTACCTGGTTTTAGTTGTAGCCGGCCCGGTTGCAATGTTTTTTAGTTTAAACCTGAATCTGCTTATTCTTCCGGCGGGACTTATCTTTTTAAGCCGCATTATGCAATCATTCCTATCGGGCCAATCCCCTGTTAAAAACCTAATTCTTCATCCGCTTCAAATGCTGGTTCTCGGTGTTAGCCTTATTTTTACAGCTGCTGGCAGGTTTATAAGGTCACAACAAAAATAACAATTGGGAGGGGCGGCCAATTTTTAGTAATTTTGCTTATCCCCGGACAGCCATTTTCGGGGGAAAGACAGCGAAAGATATGAAATACGATTTGACCGTAACTATTGATAAGGCTTCAGGATTTTGTTTTGGGGTAGTGTATGCCATTGAAATGGCTGAGGATATTCTTTCAGAAGAGGATTTTCTGTATTGCCTGGGCGATATTGTTCATAATGATGAGGAAGTCAAAAGACTTACCGATATGGGATTACGTATTATTGATCATGATGAGCTTAAAGAACTCCGGGATGCCAAGGTATTAATTCGTGCACATGGTGAAGCGCCTTCCACTTACCAGCTTGCGCTGGAAAATAATCTGATCCTTATTGATGCCTCCTGTCCGGTAGTATTAAAACTGCAAAACAGGATCAAAAACTCTTACGATGACAAGGAACAGATATTGATTTTTGGTAAACATGGACATGCTGAGGTAATCGGTCTTCAGGGACAAACTGATGGGAATGCTATCGTATTTCAGGATCTTGCAGAGCTGGATTCAGTAGATCTGCCTGCAAAATTCACCTTATATAGCCAGACTACAAAAAGTACTGAGAAGTTTTATCATATCAAAGAGCAGTTGTTATCAAGAGGATACGAAGTGAAAGCTAATGATACTATCTGCAGGCAGGTTTCAAACAGGTACGAAGATTTGGAGAAATTTGTTGCTGATTTTGATAAGATCATTTTTGTATCCGGAAAGAAATCTTCAAATGGTAAAGTGCTCTATGAAGTTTGTAAGAAACATAATGCGGAGAGTTATTTTATATCAAAAAAAGAGGAACTCGATATCAGCTGGTTTATGCCCGGGGATAAAGTCGGGATCTGCGGTGCGACATCAACTCCGATGTGGTTAATGGAAGAAGTTAAAGCCAGTTTAGAAGCGCTTTAATATTTGAACATCATGAAAAAGTAATTATTATCAGACCGTTTCAGGACGGTATCAGCTTAATGTATATTTGTGTTTTAAAGCCTTCCGATAAATTATATCCGGAAGGTTTAGTCTATAATTATGGGAAAAAAGGGAGTATTGTTAGTGAATTTAGGGACACCGGATAGTCCGGAGGTTGGGGATGTAAAAAGATATCTCGATCAGTTTTTAATGGATGAACGGGTAATTGATATTAATGCCTTCAGCAGAACTATGCTCGTTAAAGGTGTTATTGTTCCTTTCAGAAGTCCCAAAACAGCGAAATTATACAAAGAGATATGGGATGAAAACGGGTCACCTCTACTTTATTACAGTAAGATTCAGACTGCAATGGTACAGGAACAACTGGGTCCGGATTATCATGTAGAACTAGCTATGCGGTATCAAAATCCTTCTATCCCGGCAGCATTAGCTAAAATGAAAGCCGGACTTGTAGAGAGTATTCAGGTAATTCCAATGTTTCCGCAATATGCTTCTGCAAGTACGGGATCAGTAATTCAGTTGGTTATGGAATTGGTTAGCAAATGGCAGACTATTCCACCGGTTTCTTTTGTCAATTCCTTTCATGATAACCCCGGAATGATTGCCACTTTCGCCGATAATGCGAGAAAGTATCAGCCGGAAACTTACGATCAGATTTTATTCAGTTTTCATGGTCTGCCGGAAAGACAATTAATCAAATGTGATCATTCCCAAAGTCACTGTCTTAAATCTGCAGACTGTTGCCAGACGCTAACTGATGTTAATAAGTTTTGTTATTCTGCACAGTGCCACGACACCGCAAAACTGATTGCTGCCGAATTACAGATACCTTCAGCGCAGTATAGCGTTTGTTTTCAGTCTAGATTGGGTAAAGATCCATGGGTTCAGCCTTACACAAGCGATGTCCTTAAGCAACTCGCCGCCGCCGGAAAAAAACGTCTGCTGGTATTTTGTCCTGCTTTCGTTGCAGATTGCCTGGAAACTTTATATGAAGTCACTGTTGAATATGGTGAGGAGTTCAGGAAACTTGGGGGCGAGGAAGTTCAGCTTGTGTCAAGTTTAAATGATAACCCTCAATGGATATCAGCACTGGTCAAAATGATAAAGGATAACCAAGGTGCCTAAATTAGTTTTTTGATCATGTTAATAATCTGCAGTGTAGACCCTGTATGCTGCTTTACATAACTGGCAGCTTTTTTACCTGCCTGTTGATCTTTTTGCAGTATTTCAAATGCTGCAAAAAGATCATCTTTACCGGAAACGCTTTTGGCAGCTCCTATTGTTAAGAGATCTTTTGCTTCCTGAAATTTCTGATACTTCGGGCCGAATATAACCGGAATGCCAAATGCTGCGGCTTCTAACGTGTTATGAATTCCTGCGCCGAAGCCACCGCCTATATAACTTATATCACCGTACTGATAAGCCGAAGACAGGAGCCCGATTGTATCTATAATTAATACCTTTGCTGCCTGTAAATCTGTATTCTCGTTTAGTTTTGTATAGTGTAAAGCGTCTGGGAAAAGTGCCGAAAGCTGTTTGATATGGGATTCATGAATTTCATGCGGTGCAATAATAAACTTCCAATCCTGAGCACGTTGCTGCAGAAATGCGATTAATTCTTCATCCTGAGGCCAGGTGCTTCCTGCAATAAATATTTTAGCATTTCCTTTAAATTTATCAATTTGTAGAAACTGTTGCGGTGAGGCAGCCTGTTCCGCAACGCGGTCGAATCTGGTATCTCCGCTAATGCTTACCGTATCAATTCTTAAATTATTCAGTAAAGACTTGCTTTCTTGATTTTGGACAAAAAAATGGGTAACATTCTTTAGTATATTCCGCTGAAATCCACCATACCATTTGAAAAAAATCTGATCTGGTCTGAAAATACCTGATATAAGCAATAATGGGACATTATTAGCTTTTAGAACTTTAAAATAATGATACCAGAATTCATATTTGGTGAATATAGCGATTTCGGGATTGATGAGTCTGAGGAATGTCTCCGCATTTCTGTGTGTATCCAGTGGCAGATAATAGACGGCTTCGGCCAACGGATAATTTTTACGGATTTCAAAGCCGGAGGGGGAGAAAAATGTGATAACTATAGGCTTATCCGGATAAAGCTTTTTGAGCTCTTCGAGTACTGGCCTGCCTTGTTCAAATTCACCAAGTGAGGCGAAGTGGAACCAGATATGTTTACAATCTGCATTGGTTTTTCTGGCGATCAGTTCAAAGATGTTTTTCCGGCCGTCAATGAATAATTTAGCCTTTGGATTAAAGAAAGAAACTAAGTGTAAAAGCAAATTATAGAGCGAAATGCCAAAATTATAAAGCAAAAGCATTTTGTATGTTTATTTATTATCTTAGCCGAAGATACCTGAATAAATATTAAAAGCTTTAATATTATCGTTTTTGGTTTTTAAATTATTCAATCGGGTATAGATCAGATAACCATATATCTTTAAAAGTATAATTTATGAAAATAGCCGTAATCGGAACAGGTTATGTCGGATTGGTCACAGGAACCTGTCTCGCTGAGACTGGTAACACTGTTATCTGTGTAGACATCAATGAAGCTAAAGTGTTAAAAATGCAGCAGGGGATCATCCCTATCTATGAACCTGGACTTGACGTGCTTTTTCTTCGTAATATCGAGCAGAAAAGGCTGACTTTCACCATAGATCTTGCACATGCGATCAAAGATGCACAGATTATTTTTATGGCTTTGCCAACCCCCCCGGGAGGAGATGGCGCTGCAGATCTTTCCTATATTTTAGGTGCAGCAAAAGACATCAGTAAACTGGTTACTTCTTATAAGGTGATTGTAAATAAATCAACGGTTCCTGTCGGTACTGCCGACTTGGTTAGCGCAGTATTTGCCGAAAATACGGATGTTGAAATTGATGTAGTTTCAAACCCCGAGTTTTTACGCGAGGGTGTGGCTGTTGATGATTTTATGAAACCAGACAGGGTTGTGATTGGTACGCGTTCCGAACGTGCACAGAAATTAATGGCAGAGCTCTATGGTCCTTATGTTCGTCAGGGGAACCCTATTTTATTTATGGATGAGAAATCTTCTGAACTAACTAAATATGCTGCAAACTCATTCTTGGCTACCAAAATTACTTTCATGAACGAGATCGCAAATTTATGCGAGAAAGTAGGCGCTGATGTTGATGCTGTCCGCAGAGGAATTGGTTCAGATGACAGAATCGGTAAACGTTTTCTGTTTCCTGGTATAGGATATGGAGGTTCATGTTTCCCCAAAGATGTACAGGCACTGGCGAAATCAGCTGAAGAGCACCAGTACGATTTTCAAATCCTGAAAGCTGTGATGGAAATTAATGAGAGACAGAAAACTGTATTGGTAGATAAAGTCTCCACCTATTATAAAGATGATTTAAAGGGTAAGCACTTTGCACTTTGGGGACTGGCATTTAAACCAGAAACTGACGATATCCGTGAAGCTCCGGCTTTATATATTATTGACGCTTTGGTGAGTAAGGGAGCAACCGTTACTGTATTTGATCCGGAAGGAATGGAAAATGTTAAGAATTTGATTGGTGATAAGGTCAACTATGCATCAAATCAGTATGAGGCTCTCTCCGGCGCTGATGCTCTGCTAATTGCAACTGAATGGTCGGTTTTCCGTAATCCCGATTTCGAATTAATGGAGACATCTCTGAAACATAAAGTCGTATTTGACGGACGTAATCTGTATGACTTGCAGAAAATGATAGACCTGGGTTATTACTATAACAGTATTGGCCGTAAACTAATAGATTAATGGAGCGTAAAAGAGTATTAATTACAGGTGCAGCAGGATTCCTCGGATCCCATCTGTGTGATAGATTTATAAAAGAAGATTATCATGTTATTGCGATGGATAATCTCATTACTGGCGATCTGCAGAATATTGAGCATTTGTTCTCATTAGAGAATTTTGAGTTCTGCCATCATGATGTATCCAAGTATGTATATGTCCCGGGAAAACTGGACTATATCCTGCATTTCGCATCACCGGCAAGTCCTATTGATTATCTTAAGATTCCGATTCAGACTTTAAAAGTGGGATCACTGGGTACACATAATTTATTGGGACTCGCCAAAAATAAAAATGCGAGGATGATTATCGCATCTACTTCCGAAGTCTATGGTGATCCTAGTGTCAATCCACAGCCCGAAGAATACTGGGGTAATGTAAATCCGGTAGGGCCACGCGGTGTATATGATGAAGCCAAACGTTTTCAGGAGGCGATGACCATGGCTTACCATACTTTTCACGGTTTGGAGACGAGAATAGTGCGTATTTTTAATACCTATGGTCCGAGAATGCGATTAAATGATGGCCGTGTATTACCAGCTTTTATCGGGCAAGCACTTAGAGGTGAAGACCTTACCGTATTTGGTGATGGATCGCAAACCCGTTCGTTCTGTTATGTCGATGATTTAGTAGAAGGAATTTACCGCTTATTACTGAGCGATTATTCGCAGCCTGTAAATATTGGCAATCCTGATGAGATCACTATAGGGCAATTTGCAGAAGAAATTATCAAACTTACTGGTACCACACAAAAAGTTATTTATAAAGAACTGCCTACTGATGATCCTAAACAGCGTCGTCCGGATATTACAAAAGCCAGGGCGATATTAGATTGGGAACCTAAAGTTAATAGAGCAGATGGATTAAAGATTACTTACGAGTATTTCAAAAATCTTCCGGCGGAGGCATTGGTTAATAAAGAACATAAAGATTTTACCACATATAATCGTTAAATGGGAAAGATACTAGTAACTGGTGGCACCGGGTTCATCGGTTCTCATACAGCCGTAGAGCTGATTAATGCAGGATACGAAGTAATTTTAGTTGATGATTTTTCTAATTCGAATCCAAAGATTCTGAATCAGTTAGAGCAGATTCTTGGGGTTAAGCCCGAGTTTGCAGAATTAGACTTGTGTAATGAAAAAGCGGTCATTGAATTTGTCGCTTCACATCCTGAAATTACAGGAGTAATTCATTTTGCAGCATTTAAGGCAGTCGGAGAATCTGTGAAGGAGCCGTTAAAATATTACCGTAATAACTTTTACTCCCTGATTAACGTGATTAACGCTTTTCATAGTAAAGTTAAATTGGTATTCTCCTCATCGTGTACAGTTTATGGTCAGCCTGATCAGTTACCGGTCACAGAAAATGCAGCAGTAAAAAAGGCCGAATCACCTTATGGTAATACTAAACAGATCGCAGAGGAAATTCTTGCGGAGACATGTGCAGCCAATGCTGATTTACAGGTAATCTCTCTTCGTTATTTTAACCCGGTTGGTGCACATGATAGTGCGTTGATTGGTGAGCTTCCTATCGGAGTGCCGCAGAACCTGGTTCCCTTTATTACGCAGTCTGCTATAGGTAAGAGAGGACCGATTACCGTTTATGGAAATGATTACCAAACTCCTGATGGCAGTGCAGTACGTGACTATATTCACGTTGTTGATTTGGCTAAAGCACATGTTGCAGCTATCAAAAGATTAGAAGGAGGAGATGCAGATCAGAATTATGAAGTCTTTAACCTGGGAACTGGTAAAGGAAGTTCAGTTTTGGAAATTATCAGTGCCTTCGAAAAATCAACAGGTGTAAAGCTTAATTATACAATCGGAGCAAGACGCGAGGGTGATATTGAGCAGGTTTGGGGTGATGTGAATAAATCTGCGGATCAGTTGGGCTGGAAGGCTGCGCTAGATGTTAATGAAATGATGAGCTCCGCCTGGAAGTGGGAGAATTACCTGAAAGATAACCCGTTTTAAATGTTTCTTAAAGATCAGAAAGAACTGAAAACTGCAATTACCGGACTTCCTGTTAAGGAAAAGGATAAGTTGCTGCTCAGACTGATTGCAAAAGATAAGGTGCTCACCGAGCACCTTCATTTTAAATTGCTGGAAGACCCTTCGGATTTGGGGTGGAGGCAGCAGGCTCTGGAGGAAGAAATAACCACTGCAATTCAAGGTTTGAAGTTCGGCGCTAAAGTGGGTTCCAGAGAGGCTTTGGTTTTACTCAGGCGATTAAACGGACGGGTTAATCATCATTATAAGGTTACTAAAGACCCGCAAACCGATGCAGAACTCCGCCTGTTATTACTGGAACTGATTCCTGTTGATTATAATGAAAGTGTTTTTTCATCTTTGGGCAAATATAACGAGAGATTAAAAACCTATTTTTTGAGATCTGTACTGGCATTATACAAAAAGTATGTGAAGCTTCATGAAGATCTTCAGTACGACTTGAATGAAAAGATGAATTCAATTCTGGATAAAATCATCCGGGAAAAACTCCATAAAACGGCGGCCGAGCTTGGTCTGCCAAATCAGGTTTAATAAAAAGCTAAATAAAACTATTATGAAGAAGATTCTAATTACCGGAGGAGCAGGTTTCATAGGCTCGCATGTTGTGCGACGATTTGTAAACCTTTATCCGGACTATCATATTCTAAATCTGGATAAATTGACATATGCCGGAAATTTGGCGAATTTGACTGACATTGAGCAGAAACCTAATTATCAATTCATCAAAGCAGATATCACTGACGCTGAAGCCATAAATGCTTTATTTGCTAAAGAGAATTTTGACGCTGTAATTCATCTGGCTGCAGAATCACACGTAGACCGTTCGATTATCGACCCCTCTGCTTTCGTAATGACGAATGTGATTGGTACCGTAAACTTGCTTAATGCAGCAAGAGAATACTGGAAAGGTGACTATGACAGTAAACGTTTTTATCACGTTTCTACAGATGAAGTTTATGGTGCCTTAGGGGAATCCGGTATGTTTATCGAAACTACAGCCTATGATCCGCACAGTCCTTATTCCGCGTCAAAAGCGGCATCAGATCACTTTGTCCGTGCTTACCATGATACATATGGATTGAATGTGGTGATCTCTAACTGTTCTAATAATTATGGTTCACACCATTTTCCAGAAAAGCTCATTCCGCTGGCGATTAATAATATCAAAAATAACCGGCCCGTTCCTGTTTACGGTAAAGGTGAAAATATTCGCGACTGGTTATGGGTTGAGGACCATGCCAGAGCTATAGATGTAATCTTTCATCAAGCTACTACCGGTGAAACATATAATATTGGCGGTCATAATGAATGGAAAAATATTGACCTGATTCATCTTTTATGTAAAATAATGGATGAAAAGCTTGGGCGTGCACCTGGCGAATCCGCTAAGCTCATTACTTTCGTGACAGACAGAGCGGGACATGATCTGCGCTATGCAATTGATTCTACTAAATTACAGGAAAAACTAGATTGGGTACCAAGTCTTCAGTTTGAGGAAGGATTAGAGAGAACCGTTGACTGGTATCTGGAAAACGAGGAGTGGCTTAAAGACGTGACTTCAGGAAATTATCAGAAGTATTATGAGGGCCAGTACCACTCGAGATCATAAAAAATAAGCCGCTGATCTGGCTCATAAATTAGTTAGAAAGCCTGAAGACTTTAATCATTTAGAGAAAAGTCTTCAGGCTTTTTTTAGGCGATTATTATTCGTACCTCAATGCTTCAACAGGATCTAATCTGGATGCCTTCTTAGCAGGGTAATATCCAGATACAACACCAACAAGGACACATAATCCGAATCCGCCAATGATAAATAACCAGGGGATAATAAATGCTCCGCCCATCATTAGTGAAATCGCATTGCCTAATAGTATTCCAAATAAGATTCCCATTCCGCCGCCCATCAGACAAATTACTACAGCTTCGATGAGGAACTGTTTACGAATCACAGAAGGGTTAGCGCCAATGGCTTTACGGATTCCAATCTCGCGCGTTCTTTCAGTAACAGAAACCAGCATAATATTCATTAATCCTATAGAGGCTCCAATTAAAGTAATTACACCAATTGCTACCCCACCTATTGCGATGAATGCAAGGTTCTCAAATAACGTCTGAGCGACTGCATCGCTTTTAGTGATCTCGAAATTATTAGGTTCTTTTATTTTTATTTTACGAATATTCCGGAACTCAGCTGTCGATTCACCAATCACATTATCCATTAGGTTAGCATTAGGTACAATAACAGATATTGTATACGACGGATTTGAGCCGGTATTAATCACTTTTGCCTTGTAGATAGGAATATATACTGCCCGGTCTGTACTCATCCCCATACTTGAACCTTTGCTGGCCAACACGCCAATTACTTTTAAGCGATGGTTACCCACCGTAATGATTTGGTCAATAGGGGAGGCCTTTTTAAATAATGAGCTACTGATTTCACTTCCGATTATACAAACATTACTTCCCTGGCTAGCTTCTGTCTGGCTGATGTTTCTACCAAGACTCAGATCAAGTCCCTGAGCTGCTAGTCCATTTTCATCAATACCGCGCATCAGAATATTTGGATTTGTCTTTTCCTGATTATATTTTGCTGTAGCACCACTTGTAGCGACAACGCTGATAGTCACAGTTGCGGGTGCCTGTAATCTTTCTTTGAAATTTACAGCATCTTCATAACGGATGGAATTGAATGGTTTCGGCCCTTGTCCCGGGCCCCCGATTCTAATTCCCGTACCGCGGTTACGGATAGTGAACGAGTTGGCTCCCATGTTAGAGAATGCATCAGTCATACTTTTTTTAACCGCGTCCAGTGTAGTTAGAATACCAACCAATGCTGTAAGACCAATTGCTATAATCAAAGCGGTAAGCATAGTCCGCAGGCGGTTACTCTGGATGGACTGCAGCGCAAGTCTCACGTTTTCTGTATAAGTCATTGGTTCGGGTATAAGGGTAGACCAAAAATAAAAAGTCCCGTTGTTTAGACAACAGGACTTCTGAAATGTTACAAGTTTTGGTCGTACTAAACCGAAAAACTTGTACCACAACCGCAGGTACTTTCAGCATTAGGGTTGCTGAAGGTAAAACCACGTGAATTCAATCCATCTTGCCAATCTACCTGCATCCCTAAAAGATACATCTGATGTGCTTTATTCATGAAAACTCTAATTCCATTGATTAAAAATTCCTGATCTCCATCTTTTTTCTGATCAAACCCAAGCAGGTAGCTCATTCCTGAACATCCACCGCCCTCTACACCTACACGTAAGCCAAAGTCCTCTGCGATTTCCTGCTGATCTCTTAATTTTATCAATTCTTTCAATGCGGTTTCAGTAAAAGAAACTGGTGCAAATGTGGTATCAACTGTACTCATGATCTTGTCAAATTTGGGGTCCTAAATTACCGGTCCTCAAGACTGGTTTATACACAAAGATAGGAACAAATGAAGGAATCTGTATCCCTAAAAAAAATGCTGGGTCAATTTGATGTAAATATTACTCAGGCTCCTGAATATCCTGCGAAAATTCCATCCAGTTTTATTGCCGAAGCTCCTTTTGTAATGCCTGCATGCATTCAAGGCATATAAACCTTAAAATAATAAAAAATAGGAGTGGAGTTTACTGATTTAAAGGTTAATATAAAGTTATCCACATAAAAAATTTAGGTTAAGCAGGGTATGCTGCTGCTGATTAAGCAGTTACTAAATAAATGATATTTTAGTTTTTTTTGTTGATAATTTTTTCAATATTCGATCTCCGGGAAAGCGCTAATAATAAGGTCGTTCCCGTCTCTTAAACCAACAAATTTTAGTATACCTATGGAAAAAACGTGTACCGAAGTATGGAAAAACTGTCTTCAGATCATAAAGGACAATATCCCGACCCAAAGTTTTAAAACCTGGTTCGAACCGATCTCTGCCCTTAGACTGGAAGGCAATGTTTTAACCATCCAGGTACCTAGTTTATTCTTCTATGAATGGCTCGAAGAACACTATGTCGGGCTGCTTCGCAAAACGGTAAAAAAACAGTTGGGTGAGCAGGGAAGACTGGAGTATAATATTGTGGTTGACCAATCTTCAAACAGCGGTTCTCCATACACTACGAATATGCCTTCTAATGGAAATGGCGCTGCGGCAAAATTGCAGGCCATGCCTATTCCCGTTTCGATCAATAAGGATATCAAAAATCCATTTATTATACCGGGGCTTAAGAAACTTAATGTAGACCCACAGCTCAATTCCAGTTATACATTTGAGAATTACATTGAGGGCGATTGTAATCGTCTTGCCCGTTCAGCCGGTTTTGCAGTTGCCGGAAAACCAGGGGGCACCTCATTTAATCCCCTCATGATCTATGGAGGGGTGGGTTTAGGAAAGACACACCTTGCGCAGGCAATCGGTAACGAAATAAAGCGCAGTTCACCTGATAAACTGGTTATATACGTCTCTTGTGAAAAATTCTGCCAGCAGTTCGTAGATTCACTGAAGAATAACTCTATTAATGATTTTGTTAATTTCTATCAGGCAATGGATGTTATCATTATGGATGATGTGCATAATTTCGCCGGAAAAGAAAAAACCCAGGATATCTTCTTTCATATTTTTAACCACCTGCATCAGACCGGAAAACAAGTGATACTCACTTCGGATAAATCACCGAAAGATCTCGCAGGTTTGGAAGAGCGGTTGTTAAGCAGGTTCAAGTGGGGGCTGTCGGCAGATCTGCAAATTCCAGATCTGGAAACCCGAATAGCTATTCTAAGGATGAAAATGTATGCAGATGGTATAGAACTGCCTCAGGAAGTGGTCGAGTACGTTGCGAATCATATTGATAACAATGTACGGGAGCTGGAAGGGGCAATGGTGTCTTTGCTGGCGCAGTCAACATTGAATAAGAAAGATATAGATCTGAATCTGGCCAAACAGATGTTAAAAAACTTTATTAAGAATACGACGAAAGAAATCTCAATGGAGTATATACAGAAACTGGTTTGCGATTACTTCGAGGTGCCCATTGAGATGGTAAAGTCAGCCACCCGGAAAAGAGAAATAGTACAGGCGAGGCAAATATCTATGTATCTATCCAAATCCCATACTAAGTCTTCTTTAAAATCTATTGGTGCCTTTTTTGGTGGCAGAGACCATTCTACTGTAATTTATGCTTGTCAGACCGTAGAAGACCTTATCGAGACGGATAAGAAGTTTAAAAACTACGTTCAGGATATCCAGAAGAAGCTAAAAATGAGTTAAAAACTTATAGCTTTAAGTTTGAGCAGCCCGTAGAACAAAGCTGAGCTGTGGAGTGCCTGAGCGATTTGGTTGTTTTCCAGCAAGGCTTTTACCTCTTCAATGGTATACTCCTCTACATTCAGGATCTCATGTTCATCCAGATGCTGTGCATGTGTCTTTACACCTCCTGTCAGCAGATAGGTGAACGTTCTGTTATTCGATGTGGCAGGATTAGGGTACAGGGTAGCAATCAGTTCACAATGAGTAAATGAATAACCGGTTTCTTCCAGTAGCTCCCGTTTGACACCATCTTCTGGCTTTTCACCCGGATCTATTACGCCACCCGGGATTTCCAGGGAAACCAGGTCTGCTCCATGGCGATATTGTCTGACCATGATGATTTTATTGTCGGCAGTCAATGCCACGGCATTAGCCCAGTCTGGATATTCCAGAACATAATAATCATCTTTAACAGTTCCGTTTTGCAATTTACAGGTGTCTACTCTTAAGGTGGCCCATTTTTCACGAACCAGATAACGGCTGGAGAGTTTCTCCCATTTTAATATTTCCATTTTGTGTAAGCTAATCTGAACCGTTAAATGTATTTGGATTCAGCGGTATTCAGAACTATAAAAAAGGAGTCTCTGTAAGAGACTCCGGGGAATGATTTATAAATAAGTTTTTAAAGTTTGCTGACGTCCGATGTTCAGCATATTAATGATCTGATGATTCCTTTCGAGATAGCTGTAGATCAGCAATAATTTATCTGCAAGCTCTTTTTGTCCTGGTTTGTCTTTCACATCCGGGTCAATCCGGAGAAATAAAAGTTGGGACAGCATGTCCAATTTTTCAGGACTAAAGTTTTTCTCTTTCAGAAATTCATTAAAATCAGCGTTTCCACTTTGTAGCAGGTCTGTATAGAGGATTCCAAAATCTTTTTCCAGCAATTCGTCCATCTCTTGTTCCAACTGCAGGCCTTTATCTTCCTCCTTCAAGCCGATAAGTCTTGATAATGCGAGACTCAGCTTCTGAATCTCAGCAAGTAATAAATCGCGTCTGAACATTACCAGCTGCCACTACTACCACCACCGCCGAAACTACCGCCTCCAAAACCTCCGAAGCCGCCACCGCTACTACCGCCGCCGCCCCAGTTGCCACCAGAACCACGTCCGCTGCTGCCACCCATTAGCATACCCCAAAGCAGAGCATTGCCTACACCTCTGCCGTCAATGACCTGGCTTCCGCCACCGCCACCTCCGCGTTTAATCAGAATAATGATCACAATCATAATTACCATAAGGATAAAAGCACTTGATGCCCCGCCTTTTTGAGCAGCCTTAGGCTTATCATTCTTATATTCTCCTTTAGTGTATTTAATAACTGCAGTTGTACCTGCATCCAGGCCTTCGTAATAATTACCAGTCTTAAAATAAGGCTTTATTTCATATTCAATAATTCGTTTGGTGATAATATCAGGTACGGAACCTTCCAATCCGTAACCAGTTTGCATTGCGATCTTACGATCTCCGACTGCAACGACTATCATTAAACCATTATTATTTTTCGCTCCACCAACGCCCCAGGCCCTGCCTAGTCCTAATGCATATTCATTGATGTCATATTCGCCAACGCTTTTTACAATAGCAATAGCAATCTGTGTAGATGTGGAGTCGTCGAAAGCTACCAGTTTGTTTTCCAGTGCCTGAATCTGTGATGCAGAGAGAGTACCAGTATAATCGTTAACCAGTTTGTTCGGTTTGGCGGGGTATTCCTGAGCATGGAGAACTGTACAGGACAGAATCAGAAACAGGGCCGCGAGTATTCTTTTCATTCAGTATATATAAGTTTTGCTGATTACATGCAGGGCATCACAGCAGGTTTGTATCGTCTTAAGCTAATGTTCTGCAGGTTTCTGATCGAGGAAAATGATTTCATTGGGTATTTCATTGATATCATCATTTCCACTCGGAAAATAGGCAGCCATTTTTTCGCCCGCAAGTTTCACACCAGCGATTAAGCCGCTTGCGATATTTCCGCTGGCAAAATGAGCACGCATAGCAATCTGGGTAGTTTCCCAGAAGTCCGCAGGTACCTTACGATGAATACCTTTGTCGCCTATTATGGCAAATTTATGATCGACATAGGCCAGGTAGATTAACACACCGTTATGTAGTACGGTTTTATCCATTTCCAGTTTAGAGAAGTACTCAGTAGCGCGTGAGAATGCATCGTCTTTACAATGTTTCTCCATTGCAATCCTGATTTCGCCGGAAGTCAGCTGTTCTGCCTCACTGATCGCTGCGGTAATCAATTCTTGTTCTTGTTCAGTTAATAATGGCATAATTATATAATTAAACACATAAGGGTAATATCTGCACTTCTTAGAAATGCAGATAATACCCTTAATCTTTATTGGTGATTAAAATTCTACTTTAGGCGCATTTTCTGCACCAGCTTCTGCTTTAAAGCCAGCTTTTTGCTTAAATCCGAACATACCTGCAGTCAGGTTATTAGGGAAAGATCTTACTTTTACATTATAAGCCTGTACAGCATCATTGAAGTCTTTACGGGCAACTGCAATTCTGTTCTCAGTCCCTTCCAGTTGTACGGATAAATCCGAAAATTGCTGAGTAGCTTTTAATTCAGGATAGTTTTCAGTCAATACCATTAATCTGCTTAAAGCCTGGCCGATCTGTCCTTGTGCTGCCTGAAACTTTTCAATGTTCTCAGGTGACAGGTCATCAGGGTTTACTTTAATCTGACTAGCTTTGGAACGGGCTTCTACAACAGCTGTTAATGTACTCTGCTCAAATTTGGCGGCACCTTTTACAGTACTAACGAGATTTGGAATTAGATCAGAACGTCTCTGGTACTGAGTTTCTACCTGATTCCATTTTGTTTTAACATTTTCATCCAGATTAACCATGGAATTATACCCACAGCTACTGAACATAGTTGTAAAAAACAAAGCTGCAATGACTACTAATACTCCTCTTTTCATTTTTATCATTTTTTGGTTTAATAGTGTTAATATACATATTAGAACTCAATTTCTATTCCTTTGTTACAATAGAGGACTAAAACCTGACAATTCTTTATGAAACGCAGATTATTTGAATTTAACTCGCCTGATCTGGCAATTATCCGCAGTTATGTCAGGTGAAATTTTATAAATTCTCATTTACATATTCTTTACATTTGCAGCAGTTCAGGATAAAAACCTGACCAGACTATGCAAAAAGATATTGAAATCACTATTAATCCTTCCGATTCCGGTAAGGACGATATTATACTGGATAAAATTCTTGTTCTTCTTAAAATGCCTGCAGCACGTATTCAGGGTTTTAAAATACACAAGAGATCTATAGATGCCAGATCGCGTAATGTTATATTCCGTTTGCAGCTTAAAGTTTATATTGATGAGCCTAAGCCTGCAGAAGCATTTAACATTCAGTACACTAAAGTTGACGGTAAAAAAAAGGTAATTATAGTGGGCGCTGGTCCGGCAGGTCTTTTTGCCGCTTTACAATGCATTGAGAATGGAATGAAACCTATAGTATTGGAAAGGGGCAAAGATGTAAAACAACGTCGGCGGGATCTGGCAATGATCAATAAACAGGGACTGGTGAATACAGAATCTAATTATTGTTATGGAGAAGGAGGAGCCGGAACCTATTCCGACGGCAAGCTCTATACCCGCTCTAATAAAAGAGGAGACATCAATAAAGTTTTACAGCAGTTTGTTGCCCATGGTGCAGATGAAGATATCCTGATCGACGCAAGACCTCATATTGGCACCAATAAATTGCCACAGATAATTACAGCTATCCGGGAAACAATATTAGAGGCTGGGGGAGAAGTCCATTTCGGACAGCAGGTGACCGACTTTATAATTGAAAACGGAAAAATTAAAGGTGTCATAATTAACGGGGAGCTCCAGCTGGAAGCTCAGGCGGTAGTGCTGGCAACAGGTCACTCGGCCAGGGATATTTACACTTTACTGGACAGAAAGGGCGTTCTTGTAGAGGCCAAACCATTTGCTTTAGGTGTACGTATTGAGCATCCTCAGGAGATAATTGATGCAGCGCAGTATCATTGTCCAGTAAGAAGTGAATTTTTACCCCCCGCTTATTACAGTCTGGTGGAACAGGTTGGGGCAAGAGGTGTATTCTCATTCTGTATGTGCCCAGGTGGGATCATCGCACCCTGTGCGACTCATCAGGAAGAAATTGTTGTGAACGGATGGTCACCATCTAAAAGAAATAACCCTTTTGCTAACTCGGGAACTGTTGTGCAGGTAACCCTTGACGATGTACCAGGTACAGATCCGCTGCGGATGATGAATTTTCAGGCTGAGATAGAAAAAAATGCATTTACAGCCGGCGGTGGAAATCTTGTGGCACCTGGTCAGAGAATGGTAGATTTTGTTGAAGGAAGAGTCTCTGCTGACCTGCCTGTAAATTCTTATTTACCTGGAACTAAAAGTGTAATGCTTAAAGATATCCTTCCCGGATTTGTTGCAGATAGTCTTAGAAATGCACTGCCTCTTTTCGGTAAAAAAATGCATGGATACTATACCAATGAGTCGATTCTGGTTGGAGTAGAAAGCCGAAGCTCTTCACCGGTTCGTATTCCACGTGACAGAGAAACTTTTCAGCACCCACAGGTGGAAGGTTTATTTCCATGTGCCGAGGGAGCTGGTTATGCAGGTGGTATTGTTTCTGCTGCTATAGATGGTGTAAATTGTGCAAATGCTATTATGAAATTGATTTAAACATTTTTCGTTATAAATTAGTTGTCCATTAAATTATAGAAGATCATGAAACAGACCTTAATTATAGGAGCCACTCCAAATCCCACCAGATACGCATTCAAGGCGGCAAGTATGTTGAAAGCCAAAGGTCACGAGATTATTAATGTGGGTATAAAATCCGGAATAGTGGCGGGAGTAGAAATCGAGAAACCGGGAAATGTTCATGCTGATATCCACACAATAACTTTGTATATAGGACCTGAACATCAACCGGAATACTTTGATTATATTCTTCAGACTAATCCGAAGCGTGTTATTTTTAATCCTGGTACTGAAAATGATGAACTTGAACTTTTGCTCAGGGAAAATGGAATTGAGGCTTTAAATGCCTGCACACTTGTATTATTGGCCACAGGACAGTATTAATAGTTTCTGTAACCTTTATATTCTTTTTGATGAGCATTTGCTATAATTTTAACCATTGAGTTTTTGGTTAACTGGTATAGTTTGATCAGATATTACCGCGGTATTCCGGCTTACTCTTTTATTCGCGATATCATTTTTATGATAAATGCGCTACTGATTGTTCTGCATTCGATTAAGTATCATCATCAACAGAGTCTTAAAGCGGTGCAGAATTATGATGCTGTTTTCCGGAACAGCCTTATCCCTTTTGTATTTTAGATAAAGAGACGTTAAGATTTCTCGCTGTGAATGAAGCGATGACCAGATTATATGGTTATTCCGAAAATGAACTTTTGAATTTGACAGGATATGATGTTTGCCAGAATCACAAAGGGCGAGTGTCATTGAGTTTGATTGATATGCTTGAATCTTTTTCTAAAGACCTGGATGATGTATTGACGAAAGTTAATCTGGAGACGGTCAACTGCCTGGCGAATATTGATGATAAAGCTGATTAAAGCTTTGGTCGTGTTATGATTGGCTATTATTAAGGTGTTATTCGGCTGAAGCCTGGAAACGAACGAAGAAAAGGTGAAGTTAACCCGAGGTTGACCCGAACGGGAATATTTCCGGCCATACTTACTTTAAGCAGGTTCTTGATCTTCGATTTACTGTGTACCGATAAAGGCGAACGAATCCCGACAGCGGTTCAGAAGAGCAAACAAGATAATTTCTCCTACCCACAGTGAACCCACACGCTACCCACAAGAATAGCTTAAATCGTAGGTAGTTTGTGGGGGATTAAATAGTAATAAGGCTTTCAGCCGAATAAGATGAGCAGATAACTTATATATACTATAGTTTATAATCTCATCGATCATGG
>Ga0247805_1000264_pt1 | contig 30459 bp, 30 predicted proteins | sample UWRJL044104R1_FD_180930 | JGI IMG/M metagenome (GOLD analysis project Ga0247805, IMG submission 180930) | Plant litter microbial communities from Arlington Agricultural Research Station in Wisconsin, United States - UWRJ-L044-104R-1 | ecosystem: Environmental > Terrestrial > Plant litter >... | reverse complement strand
CTACGACCTCACTCTCCCCCTCAATCGGTGCCCCCGTGGTCAACCGTCCCAACATCGTCGCCACGGGCACGATCGTCTGGCTCGGTAGCGAAGTTATGTTCTTCGCCGGCCTCTTCGCCATCTACTTCACGCTGCGCTCGACTTCCCCGCAACTCTGGGAAAGCGAGACCTCGCTGCTGAACGTTGTCTTCTCGGGCGTCAACACCTGCATCCTTGTCGCTTCGTCGTTTACGGCGCAGTTCGGCGTGTTCGCGGCCGAGCGCCTGCAGCACCGCCGCAAGAGCTGGAAGCTCACCGAGTGGGGAATGGTCGAGTGGTTCTTCGTCACGTATGTCATGGGCGCGATGTTTGTCATCGGCCAGATCTACGAGTACGGCGTACTCGTCAGCGAGGGCGTCTCGCTCTCGTCGAACTCTTACGGTTCGGCGTTCTACATGACCACCGGCTTCCACGGTGCTCACGTGATCGGCGGTCTCATCGCCTTCCTGCTGGTTATCGGTCGCGCGTACTCAGTGCGCAACTTCGGTCACAAAGAAGCAACCAGCGCCGTTGTCGTTTCGTACTACTGGCACTTCGTTGATGTCGTATGGATCGCCCTCTTCTTCATCATCTACGTCCTCCAGTAAGAATCGGAATACCCATAACAATGGCGAAAACCACAGCACGCAAGGCGGGACGTCGTTCACCGCTGGCCACAGTTGCACTGATTACGATCGGTCTGCTGAGCACCGGAGGCGTCTACGCGCTCTTCACAACGACGGCAACGGCTGAGACTTCGGCCGCCGACGCGACTCTCATCGACGAGGGCGGCAAGCTCTTCGCCGCCAACTGTGCAACCTGTCACGGTGCGAACCTCGAAGGCACAACAGAGGGCCCGACCCTCATCGGTGTCGGCGAGGCAGCCGTTCACTTCCAGGTCGGCACCGGCCGTATGCCCCTCGCCTACAGCGGACCGCAGGCAGAAGAGAAGCCCGTGCAGTTCACTGAAGAGCAGATCGAAGCTCTTTACACCTACGTCGGCTCGAAGGCTCCCGGCCCCGGCATTCCGTCAGAGGAGTACCTCGACGGAAGCGGTGACGCCGCTCTCGGAGCAGAGCTCTTCCGCATCAACTGCGCAATGTGCCACAACGTCGCCGGCGCCGGTGGCGCACTGACCGAGGGCAAGTTCGCTCCCTCGCTCAAGGGCGTCGAGTCGTCACACGTCTACGAGGCAATGGTCACTGGGCCGCAGAACATGCCCGTGTTCAACGACACGAACCTCACGCCAGACGACAAGGCTGACATCATCACGTACCTCCAGTTCGTAGATGCCAACCCCTCGCCCGGTGGATTCGACCTTGGCAGCCTCGGTCCGGTCTCAGAGGGACTGTTCATCTGGATCTTCGGACTCGGCGCAATCGTCGCAGTCACCGTCTGGTTGACCGCAAAGTCCAACTAGTTTTACAACGCTTGTAACGAAATACCCGCGCTCCGGCGCACAGTTGAAGGGAAAACAATGGCAGACGACCACGGCACTGCTGTCGAGAAGGCCGCGCCCGACGCGCCCTCGGCAGGTACGGCTGTAGTGCTGGCCGAGGCCGACTCCATCCAGAACCCCGGTTTTCCGGAGCACCGCCTTCGCGTGACAGACACCGACCCGAAGAAGGAGAAGCTCGCAGAGCGCCGCGTCTCAGGGTTCTTCTTCCTGTCGATCATTGGCAGCATCCTCGCCGTTGTCGCGTACTTCGTGTTCCCGATCGAGCCAGGCAACCTCGCCTCTGTTCGCCTCAACACGGCTTCGCTCGGCATCGCTATTGCCCTTGGACTCCTCGGCATCGGTATCGGCGCAGTGCACTGGGCAAAGGCCCTGATGTCTGACGCCGAGATCGTAGAGATGCGCCACGGCACGCGCGGTACCCCCGAGGTTCGCAAGAAGGCCGTCGACGTGTTCACCCTTGGCAACAAGGAGTCGGGCTTCGGTCGCCGCACACTGATTCGCAACAGCCTCTTCGGTGCTCTCGCACTCACCCCGATCCCCGCCGTCGTTCTCTTCCGCGACCTCGCCCCCGACGAAGAGCCCAACCAGCTCCTGCGTCACACGCTGTGGGAAAAGGGCACGCGCCTGGCACGTGACCCCAACGGCACACCGATCAAGGCATCGGATGTCACGTTCGGCTCCGCCTTCCACGTGATTCCCGAGGGACTCAATGACGAGCACGACCGCCTCGAGCAGAAGGCAAAGGCCTCCGTTCTCCTGATGCGTCTGCACCCCGAAGACCTCAACGAGCTGCCAGAGCGCGCCGGCTGGTCGTACGACGGCATCGTCGCGTACTCCAAGATCTGCACGCACGTCGGTTGCCCCGTTGCACTGTACGAACAGCAGACACACCACCTGCTGTGCCCGTGCCACCAGTCGCAGTTCGACGTCGCCAACCACGCCAAGGTCATCTTCGGCCCGGCTTCGCGTCCGCTGCCACAATTGCCTATCGCCATCGACGAAGAGGGATACCTGGTCGCGCAGAGCGACTTCCTCGAGCCCGTCGGACCGAGCTTCTGGGAGCGTGAGAAGAAGTGAGCACCTCAACAGAGCCCACAACCGTAGAGTCAACTGGTCCCTTCGCAGACCCGACGACAAAGGGCGCACGATTCACCTCGGCGGCCGCGAACTACATCGACGAGCGCACGAGCATCTCGGGCCTCGTCAAAGAGGTTGGTCGCAAGATCTTCCCCGACCACTGGTCGTTTATGCTCGGCGAGGTCGCCCTCTACAGCTTCGTGGCGATCCTGCTCTCGGGTACGTTCCTGACGTTCTTCTTCAACCCGTCGATGACAGAGGTGCACTACGAGGGCTCGTACGTGCCGCTCAAGGGCATCGAGATGTCGGCCGCCTACGCGTCGAGCCTCGACATCTCATTCGATGTGCGCGGTGGTCTTCTTATGCGCCAGGTGCACCACTGGGCAGCACTGCTGTTCGTTGCATCCATCGGTCTGCACATGCTTCGCATCTTCTTCACCGGTGCGTACCGCAAGCCGCGTGAGATCAACTGGATGATCGGTTTCGTTCTCTTCGTTCTCGCAATGGCCGAGGGCTTCACCGGTTACTCGCTGCCTGACGACCTGCTCTCGGGCAACGGTCTGCGCATCATTGACGGCATGGTCAAGGCCGTGCCGGTCATCGGAACCTGGATCTCGTACTACCTCTTCGGTGGCGAGTTCCCGGGAACAGACATCGTCGGACGCCTGTATTCGCTGCACATTCTGCTGCTGCCCGCGATTCTGATCGCGGCGCTCGGTGTGCACCTTCTGCTGCTCATCATCAACAAGCACACGCAGTTCGCCGGCCCCGGTCGCACGAACGACAATGTTGTTGGTGTTCCGGTTATGCCCGTGTTCGCTGCGAAGGCAGGTGGATTCTTCTTCATCGTCTTCGGCATCATCTTCCTGATCGCGGCAAACTTCACGATCAACCCGATCTGGAACTACGGACCGTACGACCCCTCCCCCGTTTCCGCCGGTACCCAGCCTGACTGGTACATCGGATTCGCGGATGGCGCCCTGCGACTGCTTCCGCCGGGGCTCGACCTCGTTATCGGTGGCTACACGCTTCCGTTCGGCGTACTGATTCCGCTCGTTGGTCTTGTGTTGTTCCTCGCCGTTGTCGCGCTTTACCCCTTCCTCGAGGCGTGGATCACCGGCGACAAGCGCGAGCACCACATCCTCGACCGCCCGCGCAACACACCCGTTCGCACGGCGATCGGCGCTGCCGGCGTGACGTTCTACGCGGTTCTCTGGGCCGCTGCGAGCTCCGACCTCATCGCGACGCACTTTATGTTGTCGATTGAGGGCGTCATCCACGCGCTCCAGGCACTGCTCCTCTTCGGAACGATCGCCGCTTACTTGATTACAAAGCGCGTCTGCCTCGGCCTGCAGAAGAAGGATCGCGAGATCGCTCTTCACGGCTACGAGTCAGGTCGCATCGTGCGCCTGCCCGGCGGCGAGTACATCGAGGTGCACCAGCAGCTCGACGAGTACGAGCGCTGGCGCCTCACGAGCTACCCGGACTACACGCCGCTCATGATCCGCCCGAACGCCCAGGGCAAGATCTCGACGGCGCAGCGCATCCGCGCCGGCTTCTCGCGCTGGTTCTTCGAAGACCGCATCGTTCCCGTTTCAAAGAACGAGATCGAAGCCTCGAAGCACGACCACCACTAAGCGTCACTCAGAAAGCCCGCTCACGTCTTCGGACGGAGCGGGCTTTTTGCGTTGTGCACCTCAACGGGGCATGGATGTCGCGGCCGCTCCACCGCACCCGCGCGCGGCGGTGGGCGCGGTTGCGCTTGCTGCGTCCGCCTGGCTGTGTGCGCAGCTTCCCTGCGCGCGAAGCCTCCGTCTCCCGCGTGCGCGCTACTGGGTCACACGGGCGCTGCGGCGCTGTGGCGCTGTGGCGCGCACGGTACGCGCACCGGCGGTTGTACGCCGCGCAATGGGTCAGCGCGCCGTGTCAGCGGCACGCGACATCCATGCCACGTGTGAGTGGAACTGTGACTAGGACTGTGGAATTTCCGAGTTGCGCATGCTCCCCCTCCGGTGAGGGGTGCGCAAGTCGCAAGTGTGCGGCGCAGGATGGACCTCGACTGCGCTCGGCCCGGTTTCGACGAGCTCAACCACCGGGTCAACCGTGTTAGTCGAAGGTGCGCTTCAGGAAGTCCGCGGTCGAGAGGTAACCGAGGCCCTCGTAATAGCCTGCGGCGCGCTGTGAGGCCACGGTGAGCTGCCGAACGCCAGAGGCGCGGCACAGGTCTTCCGTTGCCGTGACGAGCGCCGTACCGATGCGCTGGCCGCGCGAGCTCTCTTCGACGAGCAGCTCTTGCAGCTGGGCTGACGGGCCGTTTGTGTAGAACAGACGAGCAACGGTTGTGAGGGCGTAGCCGGTCACCCGATCGTCGTCATCGGTCGAGACGAGAACGATGTCGTCGCTTGCCGAGTCAACGGCCGCGGCGAATGTCTCGTCAAAAGCGACGCGGTCGGGAACGTAGCTTGCGCGCAGTTCCCTGAGCAGGCCAAAGACCACATCCGCGTCAGCAGAAGTAGCGGGTCTAACGGTCGCGGTCTTAATGAGCGTGGTAACCGCGGTAAAACTCGTACTGCCAGCCGACGAGGCTCACAAGTACGACCGCAGCTCCGATGAACGAAACCCAGAAGCCCACGGCGAGGCCGAGGAAGATGAGCGCCGCACTACCGGCGAGCATTACGGGCCACCAGCTCCACGGGGCGAAGAATCCCTGCTCGGCTTCGCCGTCGTCGATGTTCGCGTCGAGACGGTCTTCGGGAAGAACGCCGCCCTGGCCCTTGATCGAGAGACCAAGGTAGAAAGCGATGAACGCAGAGAGCAGAGCGCTCAGACCGATTCCGACACTACCGACCCAGTCGATCGAGCCGTGGTTGGATGCGAGGAACGCTTCGTCGTTCAGCGCCCAGAAAATGTACACACCGTCGGCGAGAAGAAGGAAGACGGCGAGGATCCAGAAAATATTGGCATTGGCGCGCATGGTTACTTCACCTTCTCGTCTGACAGGTCGTACACGGGAGCGTCGGGGGCATCCTTTGCCGGCCCGATGCCGACGGGAATGCCGGCCTCCGGGTGGTTCAGGTCAAAAGCAGGAGCCTCTGAACGGATGCGCGGGATCGACGTGAAGTTGTGGCGCGGCGGCGGCGAAGAGGTTGCCCACTCGAGCGAACGCGAGAAGCCCCACGGGTCGTTCACCGTGACCTTGGGCGCCGTGCGCGCCGTGATGTACACGTTGAACAGGAACGGCAGCATGCTTGTCGCGAGAATCGCGGCGCCGATCGTGGAGAGCTGGTTCATCCAGGTCAGGCCGTCTTCTGGAAGGTACGTCGCGTAGCGGCGCACACCACCCTTGACGCCGATCCAGTGCTGGATGAGGAACGTTGTGTGGAAGCCGATGAACAGGAGCCAGAAGTGCACCTTGCCGAGACGCTCGTTGAGCATCTTGCCCGTCCACTTCGGCCACCAGAAGTAGAAGCCGGAGAACATCGCGAACACAACGGTTCCGAAGACCACGTAGTGGAAGTGAGCGACAACGAAGTAGGTGTCGGAGACATGGAAGTCAAGCGGCGGCGAAGCCAGGATGACACCCGTGAGTCCACCGAACGTGAAGGTGATCAGGAAGCCGATCGCCCACAGCATCGGGGTTTCGAACGTGACGGAACCTCGCCACATCGTGCCGATCCAGTTGAAGATCTTCACACCGGTAGGAACGGCGATGAGCATCGTCATCAGCGAGAAGAACGGCAGGAGAACGGAGCCCGTGACGTACATGTGGTGCGCCCAGACGGTGATCGACAGGGCCGCGATGGCAATCGTCGCGTAGACGAGAGTCTTGTAGCCGAAGATCGGCTTGCGGCTGAAGACCGGCAGCACCTCGGAGATGATTCCGAAGAACGGCAGAGCGATGATGTAGACCTCGGGGTGACCGAAGAACCAGAACAGGTGCTGCCACAGGATCACACCACCGTTGGCGGGGTCGTATATGTGCGCGTCGAAGACTCTGTCGGCCGCGAGGGCGAAGAGAGCGGCTGCGAGAACCGGGAAGGCCATAAGCACGAGGATCGAGGTGACGAGCGTGTTCCAGGTGAAGATCGCCATGCGGAACATCGTCATACCGGGAGCACGCATCGTGATGATCGTCGTGATGAAGTTGACTGCACCGAGAATTGTTCCGAAACCGCTGAGCGCGAGGCCGAGAACCCAGAGGTTGCCACCGACACCCGGCGAGAAGGTTGTACTCGACAGCGGCGCATAAGCGAACCAACCGAAGGATGCTGCACCCTGCGGGGTCAGGAACCCGGCAACCGCCATCAGCGAACCGAAGCTGTAGAGCCAGTAGGCGAACGCGTTCAGACGGGGGAACGCGACATCCGGAGCACCGATTTGCAGCGGCATCAGAACGTTTGCGAACCCGGCGAAGAGCGGCGTCGCGAACATAAGAAGCATGATCGTGCCGTGCATCGTGAAGAGCTGGTTGTACTGCTCTTTCGTTGCAACTACCTCGAGGCCCGGAGCAAAGAGCTGGGCGCGAATGATCAGCGCCATAATGCCGCCGATGCAGAAGTAGATGAACGACGAGATCAGGTACATGTACCCGATCGTCTTGTGGTCGGTCGACGTGATCCAGTTGACGAGTACGTTGCCCGTGCGAGCGACGCGCGACGTGCTTGCGCCGGGTGCAATTGCTGTTGCTGTTGACATGGCCGCTTAGTCCTCGCTGCCTTCGTGTTCGCGTTCGACCGCGCCCGTGCCGGGCAGGTTCGTGTTGACGTTGTATTCGGCGCCGAGACGACCCTCGAAGCCGGCGTCGCGCTGGCTCTCGATGTAGGCGTCATATTCTGCGACCGAGACGACCTTGACCTGGAAGAGCATCAGCGAGTGGTACTCACCGCACAGCTCTGCGCACTTGCCCTGGTACGTGCCTTCCTTCTGCGGAATGAAGTACCAGTGGTTGGTCTTGCCGGGGATCATGTCTTTTTTGTACAAGAAGTCGATGATCCAGAACGAGTGGATGACGTCGCGCGACTCGATGTCGATCTGAACCTTCTTGCCAACCGGCAGGTACAGAACGGGAAGTGCTTCGACGTCTACACTGTCGCTCGTTTCGAGCTCCTGCGCCTGAACGCCGGCGCTGTAGACGTTTTCGTTGAGGTAGTTGAAGTCCCAGGCCCAGCGCTTGCCGAAGACCTCGATCTTGACGTCGGGGCTACCCGGGTCTGCTTCGATCGCAGCCTGGTCACGCGCGGTGAAGGCGAAGAACCCCAGCACCAGGATGAGCGGCACGATCGTGTAGAAGATCTCGATCGGCATGTTGTAACGCAGCTGAACGGGGAAACCGGTCTGTCCCTTGCGGCGACGGTAGACAACCGCTGCCCAGATGACGAGGCCCCACGTGAGCGCACCCACAAGAAGAAGCACGATCCAGGAGGTCACCCAGAGGCCGACAACGCGGTCGGTCTGGTTGGTGATGCCTGACTCTTCGCCGGGCAGAAAACCACGGAGCTGAGCCTGCGTGCAACCGGCAAGTATCACGGAGACACCCAGTGCTAACGGGATGGCAGCCCACCGTGTAAGGCTTTTCGAGCGCACCTGGAACCTCTCGGATGACGCGGATAAGTACCTCGCCAGTCTATAACGACGAAAGAGGCGCCGACCTCCCGGTGGGCGCCTCTGCGATCGTGTCTCCCCGGAATTACCGGAGAAATAATCTTTAGTGGAACGAATCCCCGCACGCACAGCTGCCCGCAGCGTTGGGGTTGTCGATGGTGAAGCCCTGCTTCTGGATGGTGTCTTCGAAATCGATCGATGCACCGTCGAGGTAGGGAACGCTCATCTTGTCGACAACGACTTCAACGCCGTCGCCGAACTCGACGCTCGCGTCGCCATCGAGCATGCGCTCGTCGAAGTAGAGCTGGTAGATGAGGCCCGAGCATCCGCCAGGCTGCACTGCAACTCGGAGACGAAGGTCGTCGCGACCCTCCTGGGTGAGGAGGCTACGCACCTTCTCCGCTGCTGCGGCAGAGAGGCCGACGCCGTGCGCGGCGGCGCTTGTGTCAACAGGGGCGAGAGTGGTGTCAGTCATATCTGAATCCTACGCTCGGTCGTTGAGCTTTGCCAGCAAGAGCGCTTCGGTCAGGATGGCGCGCTGGAAAACCCCGAGGTGCAGCGACTCGTTCGGGCTGTGAGCACGCGAATCCGGGTCTTCAACACCCGTCACCAGAATCTGAGCATCTTCGAACACCTCGACGAGATCTGCGATGAACGGAATTGACCCGCCGACACCCATCTCGATTGGCTCGACGCCCCATGCTTCGTGCATCGCGGCCTTGGCATCCTGCGCAGCCCAACCCGACGTGTCGACAAGGAAGGGGTTGCCGCGGTTGACGTCGCTGATCTCGATGTGTGCACCGAACGGCGTGTGCGCCTCGATGTGCGCAACGAGGGCGTCGTAGGCGTCGTTGGAGTTCTGGCCGGGTGCGATGCGCGCGCTGACCTTGACCGCGACACTGGGCGTGAGCGTGTTCGACGCGTTCTGCACAGAGGGCGCGTCGATTCCCGTGACAGTGATCGCGGGCTGCGACCAGATGCGGCTCAGGATCGTTCCGCGTCCGACACTCGTGACGCCCTCGAGAAGTCCTGCCTCTTCGCGCAACTGCTCTTCGCCGTACTCGGGGGTTTCGCCGTCATACGAGGTGAGTCCGGCAACCGCCACCGCGCCATCCGAATCATGCAGAGTGGAGAGGAGCGCAATCGTTGCCATCATTGCGTCGGGCACGGCTCCCCCGAACATGCCCGAGTGCGAGGCGTGCGCGAGTGTCGTGACGGTGAGCTTGAACGTTACGTTTCCGCGAAGGCCGACGGTGAGGGCCGGCGTTTCGGTGTTCCAGTTGTCGGAGTCAGCGACGACGATCGCGTCGGCGCGCAGTTGCTCTTTGTGCTGGTCGAGGAAGTTCTTGAACGATCCGGAGCCGAACTCCTCTTCGCCCTCGATGAAGACGGCGAGCCCGAGGTCGAAGTCGCTGCCCGCGACCTCGACGAGAGCGCGGATGGCGCCGATGTGGGCCATAACGCCTGCCTTGTCGTCTGCGGCACCGCGGCCGTAGAGACGGTCGCCGCGAACCGTGGGCTCGAATGGCAGCGAGCTCCACTTGTCGTCGTCTCCGGGAGGCTGCACATCGTGGTGCGCGTAGAGAAGAATTGTGGGCTTGCCGTTGCGGGCCGCGCGTGTCGCGAGCACGGCAGGCTGGCCGAGCTTTGTGCTGTCGGCGAGTGGCGCCTGCGAGATCTCGACGGAATCAAAGACACCGAGACCATCGACGAGAGCCTTCACGGCCTCAGCACTGGCCTGAACATGCGCGGGATCAAAGCCATCCCACGAGACCGAGGGGATACGAACGAGGTTCGACAGGTCAGCGATCGTCGAGGGAAGGCCGAGCTGAACGGCTTGCTTGAGGGCGTCGAGAGAGGGGTGCGGCTCGAGAGTAGTCATGCAGGTAATCTTAAGTCGACCCCGATCGCAAGGAAATCACGTGCCTAAGACCCCCGCCGACGGAGAAGCCGGCCCCGAACTCAACGCCAGCACCTCCGGCGAGCTCAATCAGGACAGCATCAACGCCAAAAAGGGGCGCCCGACGCCCAAGCGCAACGAGGTTGTTGAGGCGCGCAAGCGTCCCCTGGTTTCCGCAGACCGCGGCGAAGCACGCAAGTCGTCGCGTGCCGCAATGCAGATCGAGCGTGACAAGCAGCGCATCGGCTACGCGAACGGCGTCGAGAAGTACATGCCGCTGCGCGACCGCGGTGCGCAGAAACGCTTTGTGCGCGACTTCGTCGACGCTCGCACGAGCGTTGGCGAATTTATGCTGCCGATTCTCGTTGTTGTGATCATCCTGTCGCTCATCGACGTCGTTGCGGTGCAGATCACCACCATCGCGCTGCTCTGGTTCTTCCTCGCCGTTGCAGTCATCGACGTGCTCCTTCTCGGTCGTTCCGTGAAAAAAAAGCTCGGCGCGAAGTTCGGCGAGTCAAAGGTCGAGTCGGGCGTGCGCTGGTATGCCGGAGTGCGTGCCATGCAGCTGCGCCAGATGCGCCTGCCGAAGCCGCAGGTCAAGCGCGGACAGTGGCCTTCGTAGTCAGCTTCTGAGTTGTGCAAGCCCGCGGTTGATTGATCGCGCCCACAAGGGTCCGCGGTACAAAAATGCCGTGTAGCCCTGCACAAGAGTCGCGCCGGCATCGAGGCGTGCCTGAACGTCGGCAGCTGTGTCGACCCCGCCCACCGAGATGACGCAGTAGTCGGCCGGCACAAGCGAGCGAATGAGACGCAGCACGTCGAGCGAGCGCGCCGCGAGTGGCGCACCGGAGAGTCCGCCGGCGCCCGCTGCCTCAACGACCGCGGGGTCAGTGCGCAGGTTCTCGCGCGACAGTGTTGTGTTGGTCGCGATGATTCCGGCGAGACCGATCGACAGTGCGAGCTCGCTGATGCGGCGCACCTCATCGTCGACGAGGTCGGGCGCGATCTTGACGAGCACCGGAACGTCGCCAGCGGCAGCCTGCACAGCTTCGAGCAGCGGCGCGAGCTTGTCGAGCTCCTGCAGGCCACGGAGCCCCGGCGTGTTCGGCGAGCTCACGTTGACTACGAGATAGTCGGCGTGCGGAGCCAGCAGCTGGGTCGATTCGAGATAGTCGTCGATCGCGGCATCCACGTCGACCACCCGGGATTTGCCGATGTTGATGCCGATGACGGGTCGGTTTTTGCGCGCGGACGCGGCTGCGAGTCGCGATGCTGCGGTTGCGGCGCCCTCATTGTTGAAGCCCATGCGGTTGATGACAGCGCGGTCAGGAATCAGACGAAAGAGGCGCGGCTGCGGGTTGCCCGCCTGCGCGACGGCGGTGATCGTGCCGACCTCGACGTGGCCGAAGCCAAGCTGACCGAGGCCGCGGATTCCCTTGCCGTCCTTGTCAAAACCTGCCGCGAGACCAAACGGTGAATCGAAATAGAGCCCGAGCGTCTGCACACCGAGGTTGTCGGCGGGCTTCGTGAAGCGTCGCACGAGCGACCCGACGCCCAGCGTCGGCAGCAGGCGAATGACTGTGAACGCCCAGTGATGTGCGCGTTCCGGGTCGACGCGCGTGAGTACGAGGGAGAACAGCAGAGGGTACATGCGTCCGATCAGACGGTTTCGGTCGACGCGGGGTCGTGGTCGACACGGAGAAGGGTGATGGCGTCTTCGAAGTCTTCGAGGGAGTTGAAGCCCTGGTACACACTCGCGAAGCGCAGGTAGGCGACCTCATCGAGCTCGCGCAGCGGCGGCAGAATCGAAAGACCGATGTCGTTCGCCTCGATCTGCGCAGCACCGGTCGCGCGAATCGACTCTTCGACGCGCTGGGCGAGAATCGCGAGATCGGTATCTGTCACCGGGCGACCCTGGCAAGCCTTGCGCACGCCGGTGACGATCTTCTCGCGACTGAACGGCTCGACAACACCGTTGCGCTTGATCACCGACAGCGAAGCCGTCTCGTTCGTCGAGAAGCGGCGGCCACACTCGGGGCACTGGCGCCTGCGACGAATCGACATTCCGTCGTCGCTCGTACGGGAGTCGATGACACGACTATCGGGGTGACGGCAGAAGGGGCAGAACATGGTGGGTCAAGCGTACCGCGCTGCCCTCGCGTTGGTCGGCGAATCGCTAGTCTTCGAAGCGCACCGACACAGCAGCGCCGTGCGCCGGCAGGTCTTCGGCGTTGCTCAGCGCGACGATGCGATCTTCGACCTCTTTGAGCCCCTCGCGGTCGTAGCTAATGACCTGCTGGGGACGCAAAAACGTGTAGGTGCCGAGTCCGCTCGAGAACCGCGACTGGCCGCCGGTCGGCAGCACGTGGTTTGAGCCAGCGAGGTAGTCGCCGAGGCTCACGGGTGAGTTCTCGCCGAGAAAGATCGCGCCGGCACTGTCAATGAGGTCGAGAACGCTTCCGGGAGTTTCCGTCTGAATCTCGAGGTGCTCTGGGCCATAGGCATTGCTGAACGCCGCGGCCGCGGCGAGATCTGCAACGAGCACGATTGCCGACTGCACTCCCCCGAGCGCCTCGCGCACGCGCACACCGTGGTGCGCCGTCGCGGCCTGGCTCTCGAGCTCGATCCGCACGCGCTGCGCGAACTCTTCGGAGTCGGTGACGAGAACCGCAGCTGCGAGCTCGTCGTGCTCGGCCTGGCTGACCAGGTCGGCAGCCACGAATCGCGCGTTCGCTGTGCCATCGGCGATAACAAGAATTTCGGTCGGGCCCGCCTCTGAGTCGATACCCGCGACGCCACGCACGAGGCGCTTCGCAGCCGCGACATACACGTTGCCTGGGCCCGTGATGACCTGAACGGGGTCGAGATCGATACCCGGAACACCGTAGGCGAGTGCGCCGATCGCGCCGGCACCACCCATCGCGTAAACCTCGTCGATTCCCAAAAGACCGGCAGCAGCCAGGATCGTCGGGTGCACGCGCCCGTCGAACGCTTTCTGGGCGGGAGAAGCGAGGGCGATGGATGCGACGCCCGCTACCTGTGCGGGAACAACATTCATAACGACGCTCGACGGGTACACGGCCTTGCCACCGGGAACGTAGAGCCCGACACGGGACACGGGCTGCCAGCGCTGGATGACCTGGGCGCCATCGCCGAGGCTCGTCACCGTCGCCTGCGGCAGCTGCGCCTCTGACGCGAGCGTCACACGCTCAATCGCGCCCTCGAGTGCCTCGCGCACCGCGGGGTCGAGCGCCTGCACAGCGCGGATGATCTCCTCGGCGTGGATGCGAATGCGTTCGGGGCGCACCCCGTCGAGGCGTTCAGCCTGTTCGAGAAGAGCGTCTTCACCGCGCGAACGGACGTCGCCAATGAGGGTTGCAGCGATGTCGGAGGCTGCCGCGACATCCATCACTGCGCGTGGAACGATTGCCGCAAGGTCGGCCCGGCCGAGTTGAACGTCACGGAGGTCAATTGTCTGGATCATCGGTTCAATGCTAGTTGGGGCGGGAGGGGAATAGATCAGCGGGAGACACCATTGACACTGTTGTATGGATATCGTGAGCACCCCAGAGACCGAAGCCTTCAAGCAGGCCTTCCGCCGTCATGCTGCCGGAGTAGCGGCGGTCACGTCGCTCGCCCCCGATGGCAGCCCTGTCGGATTCACAGCGACGTCGCTCGCATCTCTCGCCGCGGTCCCCCCGCTCGTGACCTTCAACATGGCACAGGTATCGAGCGCCTGGCCCGCGATGACCGTTGGCAACAAGGTAGCGATCCACACGCTCGGCCCGCGCACACAGCACCTCGCAGCGAAGCTCGCGGCCGACAACGCCGTGCGTTTCGACGGCGAGCACTGGGTGCCCGGCCCGTACGGTGTGCCCATTCTCGAGGGCGTTACATCGTGGATGCTCGGCTCTGTTCTCGAGGTGCACCCGGTCTACAACAACGCGGTGATCGTTGTGCAGATCGAACTCGGCGAGCTCGGCGCAGAAGACGAGGCGCTGCTATACCACGAGCGCGCGTACCAGAGGCCGGTAGCGCTGTAGCCCCCCACCTCGCTGGTTGAGTGCGAGCGCCAGCGAGTGTATCGAAACCGAGCTTCGAAACCGGAAGCAGGGTTTCGATACGGCCGCGGGCGGCCTACTCAACCAACGACGTGCTCGCTGGTTGAGTGCGAGCGCCCGCGAGTGTATCGAAACCGAGCTTCGAAACCGGAAGCAGGGTTTCGATACGGCCGCGGGCGGCCTACTCAACCAACAAGATTGACTAGCCCAGGCAGCTCGGCCCGAGCAGGCTCTTCAGCTCGCCGTACAGGTCGGCCGACACCCTGACCGGGAACGGAATCTCGAACATTCGCGCCGTGTCGCCCTTGATGAGCTTGAGGCGCACCTCGTTGTCACCGGAGTGACGAATGAGCACGTCGTTGAGGGCCTGCACGGTATCGGTTGTCGCGCGCGACTCCTGCATCGAGATAACGAGCGGGCCAGAGCCGAGACTCTGCCCGAGGTCGGGAACCGTGAGGCTCGACGCGTGAAGGTTCATACCGTCATCGCGCATGCTGACGCGGCCGCGCACAACGACAATTGAGTCGTTCGCGAGTGCCGGCGAGAACTCCTGGTAGGTCTTGCCCAAGAACATCACGCTGATCTCGGCACCGAAGTCTTCGATCGTCACGATGCCGTACTGGTTGCCCGAGTTGCGTGCGACGCGGTGCTGAACGCTCGTGACCAGCCCGGCGACAGTCACGTGTTCGCCGTCGCCAGCGACGTTGCCGTCGAGCACCTCGAGAATCGCGGCGTCGGCGAGTTTGGCGAGCTGCACCTCGAGGCCGGCGAGCGGGTGATCTGAGACGTAGAGTCCGAGCATTTCGCGCTCGAAGGCGAGTTTGTCGCGCTTTGCCCACTCCGGTCGATCGGGAACAACGTGTTCGGGCTGCGGTTCGTCCCACAGGCTGTCGAAGTCGAAACCGACCTGGCCGTTTGCCTCGTTGCGCTTGCGGCTCACGGCACCGTCAACGGCGTCTTCGTGAATCTCGAGAAGACCACGGCGGGTGGCTCCGAGAGAGTCGTACGCACCGGCCTTGATGAGTGACTCAACCGTGCGCTTGTTGGTTACCTGCAGTGGCACCTTGCTCAGGAAGTCGTGGAACGACTCGAAGCGGCCCTTCTCCGTGCGTGCCGCTCGAATGCCCTCGACGACGTTCGCGCCAACATTGCGAACAGCGCCAAGACCGAATCGGATGTCGCCGACCGATGCGCCCTCGGCGGCGGGTACAGCGGTGAAGTCGACAAACGACTCGTTGACATCGGGCGCGAGCACCTTGATGCCCATTCGTCGGCACTCGTTGAGGTACATACCGAGCTTGTCTTTGGAATCACCGACGCTCGTAAGCAGGGCGGCCATGTACTCGGCGGGGAAGTTCGCCTTGAGGTAAGCCGTCCAGTAGCTGAGCACGCCGTAACCTGCACTGTGCGCCTTGTTGAACGCGTAGTCGGCGAAGGGCATAAGGGTGTCCCAGAGCACCTTGACCGCTGCGGCGCTGTAGCCGTTGGCCAGCATGCCGCTCTCGAAGTCGGCGAACTGCTTGTCGAGTTCGCTCTTCTTCTTTTTACCCATCGCGCGACGCAGAACGTCTGCCTGGCCGAGTGAGAAGCCTGCCACCTTCTGGGCGACGAACATCACCTGCTCCTGGTAGACGATGAGGCCGTGGGTGATACCGAGGCTCTCTTCGAGCGGCTCGGCCAGTTCGGGGTGAATCGGCACGATCTCTTGCAGACCGTTTTTACGCAGCGCGTAGTTGGTGTGCGAGTTCATGCCCATGGGGCCGGGTCGGTAGAGGGCAATAACTGCCGAGATGTCTTCGAAGCTTGTGGGCTTGAGCTGCTTGAGCAGCGACCGCATGGGCCCACCATCCAGCTGGAAGACGCCGAGCGTGTCGCCACGGGCGAGAAGGTCGTAGGTCTTCTGGTCGGCGTCGAGGTCGAGGTCTTCGATGACGAGCTTCGAGCCGGTGTTCTGCTCGATCATTCGCAGTGCGTCTTCGATGATCGTCAGGTTACGCAGCCCGAGGAAGTCCATCTTGATAAGACCGAGCGACTCGAGCGGCGGCTGGTCGAACTGCGTGATGATCGCGCCATCGTCTTCGCGCTTCATGATCGGCAGCACGTCGAGAAGGGGCTCCGCCGAGAGAATCACACCGGCGGCGTGCACACCCCACTGGCGCTTGAGGTTCTCGATTCCAAGGGCGGTCTCGAAGACCTTTGCTGCCTCGGCGTCGGTGTCGATGAGACCACGAAGGTCGGCGGCCTCTTTGTAGCGTTCCGCGTCTTTGTTGCGCACGTCGCCGAGCGCGATGTCTTTACCCATGATCGCGGGCGGCATGGCCTTCGTGAGCTTCTCGCCCACCGAGTAGGGCATACCGAGAACTCGCGAGGAGTCTTTCAGCGCCTGCTTCGCCTTGATAGTTCCGTAGGTGACGATCTGCGCAACGCGGTCGTCGCCGTACTTGTCGGTCACATAGCGAATGACCTCGGGGCGGCGACGGTCGTCGAAGTCGACGTCGACGTCGGGCATCGAGACGCGCTCGGGGTTGAGGAAGCGCTCGAAGATGAGTCCGTGGTGAATCGGGTCGAGCTCTGTGATGCCCATCGCGTACGACGCCATCGAGCCGGCGGCAGAACCTCGACCGGGGCCGACGCGAATTCCCTGGGCCTTGGCCCACGCGATGAAGTCGGCGACAACGAGGAAGTAGCCGGGGAATCCCATCTGCTGAATGACCTCGACCTCGTACTTGGCCTGGGCGAGGTGGGCCTCTGACGGTGCGTTGTTGAAGCGCCGCATCATGCCGGCGGCGACCTCCTTCTCGAACCAGGTCGCCTCTGTCTCCCCCTCTGGCACGGGGAATCGCGGCATAAGGTCGCGGTGCTCGAAGTTGACGTCGACACGCTCAGCGATGAGCAGCGTGTTGTCACACGCCTCGGGGTAGTCGCGAAAAAGGTGCCGCATTTGCGCTGCCGACTTGAGGTAGAACTCGTCGGAGTCGAACTTGAAGCGGTTGGGGTCGTCGAGCGTCGACGCCGACTGCACACACAGCAGTGCGGCGTGTGCGGTTGCATCGTGTGCGTGGGTGTAGTGCAGGTCGTTTGTCGCGACGAGCGGCAGGTCGAGCTCTTTCGCGAGTCGCAGAAGGTCGTTCATCGTGCGGCGCTCAATGTCGATGCCGTGGTCCATGATCTCGGCGAAGAAGTTGCCCTTGCCGAAGATGTCCTGGTAGTCGGATGCCGCCTGGCGAGCCTCTTCGTACTGCCCGAGCCGCAGGCGCGTCTGCACCTCGCCACCGACGCAGCCCGTCGTCGCGATGATGCCCTTGCCGTACCGGCTGAGAAGCTCGCGGTCCATGCGTGGCTTGAAGTAGTAGCCCTCGATTGACGCGAGGCTCGAGAGCCTGAAGAGGTTGTGCATTCCCTCGTTGTTCTCGGAGAGAAGCGTCATGTGCGTGTACGAGCCTGAGCCACCGACATCGTCTTGCGTCTGGTGTGCGCCACCCCAACGCACGCGGGTGCGCTCACCGCGCGCGGTGCCGGGCGTGATGTACGCCTCCGTGCCGATGATCGGCTTGATTCCGTTGGCAGTCGCCTGCTTCCAGAAGTCGTAGGCGCCGAACATGTTGCCGTGGTCAGTGACTGCGATTGCGGGCATTCCCTCTTCGGCCGCGGCCTTCATCAGGGGGCCGACGCGCGCTGCCCCGTCGAGCATCGAGTACTCGGAATGCACGTGCAAATGCACAAAAGAATCGTTGCTGGAAGGCACTGCTACTCCGCTAGTTGAGGCTGGAAACCCAGCCTATCCCGCAGCACCGACCGACCGCTCGACGACTCGCCTCCGATCTGCAGACGAGCCGTCGAGTGGCAAAAAGAACTAGAGAACGAGCTGCTCGTCGCACGCCTTTGTCTTGATTCTTGCCAACGCGAGGTTCGCCTTTGAACGGTCGAGAACGAGGTAGAGAAAGATCTCGGGGGTCGCGCCGAGCGGGCGGATGATGTGGTACTGGCCGGTCAGGGTGATGAGAATGTCATCGATTGTGTCGTTGAGTCCGAGAGCCTTGATGGTCTTGAGCTTCGCGCGTACCACCTCCGTGTTACCGGCTGCCGCGACATCCAAATCGATTCCTGACCCTGCCTTGCCGAGCAGCATTCCTGACGAGCTGTCGACGACTGCGGCACACATGGCGCCATCGACGGTGATGAGGTCTTCGAGTGACTCGGTGATGTTGGACATGGACTGTGCCTCCTGGCTGGTTAGTGATTTTTTGCGGGGTGAAAACTTCATGGTGTGCTCACGGCACGGGCGTCAGAATTGCCGCGACCTTCTCCGCTGTCTGCCGCGAAATAGCAAGAGCCTTGCCGAGCGTTTCGTCGTCGTCGAAGAGCGCGGAGAGCACAAGCGGGTGCTCGGGCACTCGCAACTGAACGACGTGGCCGTGCGCCGACGCGATGATCGTGTACTGGCTCGGTCCGATGTGCAGTTCACGCGCGACGGCTTCGCTGAGCGCCTGCATCGAGCTCGCCATGCTGGCAAACCGTCCGCCATCGCTGTCGGAGTTTGCGAGCCGAACGACCTCGAAGCCGTCATCGGTGAGCAGCGCCGCATACACGAGTGAACTGCAGACGTCTTTCATGTCGGCGAGCAGCGCGGCCCCACGCTCGATGACGTGCTCGTCTTTGTGCAGCGCGGTGCTCATACGACCTCCGTTTCGCGCGCGACAACTCCCGCGCGCGTTTCAATGTTGATGATGAGAGCCATCAGCGCCATACGCATGTCGTACGAGCTGCGCGGGTCGACGCTCAGCACGGGAACGATAAAGCCCGGTCGCTGCAGGGCGAGCGCTCGCGAGTAGTCGGCGATTCTCGGTAGCCGCGCGACGTCGGTGCGCGAGATGCCGATGACGACTCCCCCGCGGTCATACAGTTCGCCGAACTCGTCGAGATACTCGAGCATTGCAGCGACGGGCTCCGGAGCGTCGTTGTTGACGAGAAGGATCATGCCCTCTGCGCGCTCGCGAAGAATGCTCCACATAAAGTCGAAGCGCCGCTGGCCGGGAATTCCATAGAGCCGAACTTTCTCCTCGTCGCCGAGCACAATCTCGCCGTAGTCGAGGGCTACCGTCGTTGTCGCCTTGTCGACGACGTCGCGCTCGGTGTTCGTCGCCTCCGTCGCAATAACGTCGATGTCGCTCAGCGTTTGGATCGCCGTCGTTTTGCCTGAGCCCATCGGGCCGGCAAAAAGAATCACGTGCTCTGACATGGCTCAGATTCCGAGCTTCTCGCGCAGGCGCGAAAACAAACTGCGGTGAGTGGATGTCGCGGCAGCGGGTTGCGCATGCGCGGCGATGCGCGACTCGACGGCACTCTCGAGCACGCCCATCAGGCTCAGCGCATTGACGAGCCGCTGAGCCTGCGCCACGGGTACGCCCGCAGTTGCGGCGAGTTCATCGACGGTCAGCGCGACGTTGCCGAGCAGCGCGATCATCTGCATCTGGTCGACGGTGTGCTCGAGCCCCGCGAGGTCGGGCCAGCGCAGCAGCCTGAAGCTGTCGTTGGGCCGCAGCCAGAACGCCCGCTCGTCCTGGAACGAGTGGATCCCCATGACCCACAGCAGTCGGTCGAGGTCTGTTCCCGGCAGAAGAAAGAGTGGTGGCTCTTCGTAGGTTGTCGGCTCCGTCTCGACATAGACGGTGGCCGGGTTGCTGGGAAAACTCGAGAGCGACGTGCCCCAGGCAAACGCGTGGTGGCGAAAGTCGATGATGATCGGCCCGTATCCCTCTGGCTGCAGGCGCAGAAACATCGGCACGGGAATTTGCAGAATCGAGTGAACGGCGATCGCGGCGCTCGTCCAACCGGCAGGTGATTTGTTATCCGCTACGGCAACTCCGCCGGCAGTTTCTGCGCTCGAAGGAACGTTGAAATCCACAATCCACCCCACTGAGAATCGCGGCGTTTCGTCCCCACCCGAGATCGATTTAGGCCATCGATCACGCCGTGATCTCACTATATGGCTCAGAAAACAGACCGGTCTACCGCTGACCCGAACTGGGGGTGGCTCAGGTTCTAGGAATCCCGCAAAACATCGAGCGCGTGCTGCAGATCATTCGGATAGTCAGTCTCAAATTCGACCCACTGACCGGACGACGGGTGGGTGAGACCGAGCTTCTTCGCGTGAAGCCACTGGCGGGTGAGGCCAAGGCGTGCGCTGATTGTCGGGTCGGCACCGTACATGGCGTCGCCGACGCAGGGGTGGCGCTGTGCGGCCATGTGCACACGAATCTGGTGGGTGCGTCCGGTTTCGAGATGGACCTCGAGAAGCGACGCGGAAGGAAAAGCCTCGAGCGTCTCGTAGTGCGTCACCGAGTTCTTGCCGTCGGCGGTAATCGCGAACTTCCACGAGCTGCCTGGGTGGCGGCCAATGGGCGCGTCGATCGTGCCGCTCAGCGGGTCTGGGTGCCCCTGTACGACCGCGTGGTAGATCTTCTCGACCTCGCGGTCGTGAAACTGGCGCTTGAGCTCCGTGTAGGCGCGCTCGGACTTCGCAACGACCATAAGGCCGCTCGTACCGACATCCAATCGATGAACGATTCCCGCGCGCTCCGCTGCACCCGATGTCGAGATGCGGTACCCGGCGCCGGCGAGGGCACCGAGAACCGTCGGGCCTTCCCAGCCGATCGAGGGATGAGCGGCGACGCCAATCGGCTTGTCAATGACAACGAGGTCATCGTCGTCATAAACGATGCCGAGATCGGTGAGCACCTCGGGTATAACGGCGGGAGGCTGCTTCGACTCCCACTGCACCTCGAGCCAGGCCTCCGCCACAAGGCGGTCACTCTTGCCGACGACAACGCCGTTGACAGTGACTCCCCCAGATTCTGCGACCTCGGCCGCGAACGTGCGTGAGAAGCCAAGAAGCTTGGCGATCGCCGAGTCGACCCGATCTCCGGCGAGACCGTCGGGAACCGGGAGGCTGCGGGACTCCACGACTACTGCACCTCTTCGGCGGGTTCGGCGGTCTTCTTCTCGTGAACCGTGCGGGTTCCGTCGAGGCCGACACCGCGGATCGTGAGAATAATGAACAGGCCCATTGCCGAGACGATGCCAATGTCGGCGACGTTGAAGATCGCCGGGAACATGTAGACCTGAATGAAGTCGATGACGTGACCGTTGCCGAAGCTCGGTTCGCGCGTCAGCCGGTCGGTCAGGTTGCCGAGCGTTCCACCGAGAAGCAGGCCGAACAGCACTGCCCACGCGAACGAACGAATGCGACGAGCGAACAGAATGATGACAACAACAACACCGGAGGCGAGGATCGCGAAGATCCAGGTCGAACCCGCGCCGATCGAGAACGCCGCACCGGGGTTCTTCACGAAAGTAAAGCGAAGAAATTCACCGAGCACGTCGACGGGAACCCCGACGGTGAGATCACGGACGACAAAAAACTTGCTGACCTGGTCAGCGGCATACCAGCACACAGCAACAACGGCCAGCAGCACAAGAGCCCACGTGTGGACCCTCGGCTTACCGGCCGTTGTTACGGTGTTAGTTGGCTCCGGCAAAGCCCTGGTAGTTCGGCGCTGCGGGCTGCGGTGCCTGAGCTGCGGGTGCCGGGTAGCTCGGAGCGGATGTTCCAGCCGGGGCGCCTACGAGACCAGCGTTCGAGTCGAGCTCGCGTAGCTGGCCCTCGATGTAGCCCTTGAGCTTCTGGCGGTACTCGCGCTCGAAGGTGCGAAGCTCTTCGACGCGTGCCTCAAGCTGCTGGCGCTCCTGGTCGAGTGCACTCATCTGGCTGCGCTGGGTCTCCTGCGCTTCCTGGATGACGCGGGCAGCTGCCTGCTGGCCTTCGGCGATGAGAGCGTCACGCTTCTCGACACCCTCACGCACGTGCTCCTCGTGAAGACGGCGCGCGAGCTGCAGAAGGTTGTTCGTGTTGTTGGGGTCAGCGTTCGGGTCGCCCGCGAAGCCTGCGGCGGGCGCTGCTGCTGCAACCGGTGCGGCCTGCGGGGCTGCTGCCTGCGGAGCAGCGAACTGCTCTGCGGGCGGTGCCTGCTGGTACGCGGCGGCGGCCGGAGCTGCGACGGGGGCAGCCGGCGGAGCCTGCTGCGCTGCGCGCTGGAGTTCGTTGATACGCGAGTCACTCGCGACGAGGCGCTGGCGCAGCTCCTCGTTCTCCTGGTTGAGGCGACGGAGTTCTACTACGACCTCGTCGAGGAAGTCATCGACCTCGTCCTGGTCATATCCCTCGCGGAATTTGGTCGGTTGGAACCGCTTGTTGACTACATCTTCCGGAGTCAAAGCCATTGCCATCACCTCTAAAACTTTCGTTGGAACCGTTGTAAACCACAGTCACCGGGCAGTGACGAGCGAATCTGTTCAACCAGAGTACAACTATGTGGCCTTTAGATGAATGTGAGAACCACGTAACTGAGGATGATCGCAACAAGGAGCACGATGCTCCAGGAGAAATCGATCATCACAGTGCCCAGCCGAACCGGCTTGACGACGCGGCGCACGGCCCGCACTGGCGGGTCGGTCACTGAGTACACGGCTTCGGCGAGCACAAGGGCTGCCCCTCGCGGTCGCCATTGCCGTGAATATGTTGCGATGAGGTCAAGGACAAACCTGACCCACATAAGAACTATGAAGATCGTGAGTGCCGCATATGCGAGCAGGGCGATGATAGCGATGCCGGGCACTACTCTCTACTGATTTGCTGTACGTCGTGCGATAGCTGGTGCTACTGCGCGAAGAACGAGGCGTCGACGTCGGACTCGACCTCGGCCTGCTCTCCGCTGACCGCAACGTGGGCTGGTGATAGCAAGAATACCTTGCTCGTCACGCGCTCGATGCGGCCGTACAGCCCCTGCGAGAGTCCGCTGGCAAAGTCGACGAGACGACGAGCCTCTGCTTCGGTCATCTGCGACAGGTTGATGATCACGGGAATTCCCTCACGGAAGTTCTCTGCGATGACCTGGGCGTCTTTGTACGCGCGGGGGTGAACTGTAAGGATCTCGTTCATTTCCGCGGGCGCCGCTGCTGCGGGGCGAGCGGCAACCGGGCGACGCAGAGGCGTAACGGGCGCGCGGTTCGCGGCGGCCGGTGCGCTGTGCGCAACGGGAGCGGCAGGTGCGCTCGGCTGCTGCGGCTGCGGCGTGTGGGTCTCGTCTTCGTAGTCTTCGTCAGCCAGACCCAGGTAAACCATGGTCTTGCGTAGTGGGTTTGCCATTTTGTTCCTCCGAGTGGTCTGGCGTGCTTATTCGAGATTAAGGGGACGTCGGCCGGTTTCCGGTGATTGCCGTGCCGATGCGTAGGTGTGTCGCGCCTTCAGCGATGGCCTCGCGGAAGTCCTGTGACATTCCCATCGACAGTTTGTTCGCTTCGGGCGCGAGGGTCTGCAGTCGCTCTGACGCCTCACGCACCCGCGCGAACGCCGAGCGAGGCTGCTCGCCGAGTGGTGCGACTGCCATCACCCCAACAAGACGCAGAGTGGATGTCGCGAGCACGGCCTCTGCGAGCGACTCGAGCTCGCCGGGCTGAACCCCACCGCGCGCGGGATCGTCGGTCAGATTGAGCTGAATGAACGTGTCGACGTTCGAACCGTCGAGAGCGCGCACGAGTGACTCCCGGTCAATCGAGTGGATGACGCGTGCGTAGTCGACGACCTGGCGCGCCTTCTTGCTCTGCAACTGCCCAACGAAGTGCCACTCGAGGTCGAGATCGGTCAGTTGCGCGGCCTTTGGCCCCGCGTCCTGGTGCCGATTCTCACCGACGTGACGCACACCGAGCCCGGCGAGCTCGCGAACGAGCGACGCAGGGTGAAACTTCGTTACGACGATTGTTGTGATGCCCGCGGGGTCGCTGTCGGCAGCGCGCGCCGCGTCGTTGACCTCGGCGGTTACCCGCTCGAGGCGTTCGGCGAGACTGCCTGTCGAGGTTTCGCTCACTTCAAGAAGTCGGGGATATCCAGGTCGCCATCGGCGTCGTCGTCAAAGCGGCTGTCGATGGGTGCCGTCGCGAGCGGCTCTGCCTGTGCGCTCCACGCGGGTGCGGGAGTCTCGGTCGTCTCGACGCCCGTGACGGGGGCCGCGGCATCCACAAAGTTGCTTCGCTTGGCGTCTGCCGGCTTTGTGGCGGGCTCGCCGCCGTCGAAGCCTGCAGCGATGACCGTGACGCGCACCTCGTCGCCGAGGGTGTCGTCGATGACCGCACCGAAGATGATGTTGGCTTCGGGGTGCACTGCCTCTTGAACGAGGCGAGCAGCATCGTTGATCTCGAAGATGCCGAGGTTCGAACCACCCTGAACGCTCAGCAGCACGCCGTGCGCGCCATCGATCGAGGCTTCGAGCAGCGGGCTTGCGACGGCGAGCTCTGCAGCCTTTATTGCACGGTCGGCTCCCCTCGCCGATCCGATGCCCATGAGTGCGGATCCGGCACCCTGCATAACCGACTTGACGTCGGCGAAGTCGAGGTTGATGAGGCCCGGGGTTGTGATGAGGTCGGTGATGCCCTGCACGCCGGCGAGAAGCACCTGGTCGGCGGTTGCGAAGGCCTCGAGCATGCTGATGCCGCGGTCGCTGATCTCGAGCAGGCGGTCGTTGGGTACAACGATGAGGGTGTCGACCTCGTTCTTGAGGTTCGAGACGCCGATGTCGGCCTGGCTCGAGCGGCGCTTGCCCTCGAAGCCGAAGGGCTTTGTTACAACACCGATCGTGAGCGCGCCGATCGACTTGGCGATGCGTGCGACGACGGGGGCTCCACCGGTTCCGGTTCCGCCACCCTCGCCCGCCGTGACGAAGACCATGTCTGCGCCGGCGAGTGCCTCTTCGATTTCTTCCGCGTGGTCTTCTGCAGCGCGGCGACCCACCTCGGGGTCGGCACCGGCACCGAGGCCGCGGGTGAGTTCGCGACCGACGTCGAGCTTGACGTCGGCGTCGCTCATCAGCAGCGCCTGGGCATCGGTGTTGATGGCGATGAACTCAACGCCGCGCAGGCCGAGTTCGATCATGCGGTTGACAGCATTGACGCCACCGCCGCCTATGCCGACGACCTTGATCACGGCTAGGTAGTTTTGGTTTGATGTCACGTGGTGCCTCCGCTGGCTGTACTGCACTTGTCATAGCCGGACAAACCATCAACCTCTACTTGAGGTATAATGTTATGCCCAGTATGTATTTCCTGCTCTGAGAGTAAGTTGCACTCGCTGTGCCCCATCGGAGCGTTTACAGCGTGTCGCACAATCAGCGCCCAATCGCACGGCGGTCGCGCAGCTAGCGCTTGACGACGACGGCCTCGGGGGCACGCACGTCGTACTCGCGAACATCAGCGGAGTTCTTCTTACCGAGCAGAATGTCGAGAACGCGGGCCTTCTCGGCCGAGTCATCGACGCTCCCCCAGACAACTCGCTGGCGATCGCCGCGCAGTCTGAACATCACGTCGTCTTTTGTCGTCGCCGTTATCGTGTTGACGCGCTCGAGAAGATCGTCGGGAAGCACAAGCAGCACCTCGACTATCGAGTCGAACGCGACATCCGAATCGCTTGAAGCTGTGATGAGCGGCAGAACGTCGGGGCGCTCGTCGACCGTCTGGATGACGACCCCTGCAGGGTCGACAAGGTCGTACTTCTCGCCGTTTGCGACAACGCCCACCGGCTCGCGTTCGACGATGTGGATAACGAGAGTGTTGGGCGGCACCGTCTCAGTGACGAAGCTGCGAATAAGCGGGAAGGTCGCGAGCTCGTTCTCGAGCCGAGCGAGGTCGAGGAGCGCGAGCGGTGTTCCGAGCTGGCCGTCGACAGCCTCGAGCACCTCGATCTTGTCGATGCGCGTCGTGCCCTCGATGGTGATCTCTCGAAGCGCGAGCAGCGGCGAGAAGACGGCAACGGCAAACAGCACGGCGAGTACAACGACCATCGAGATCGCGGTTGTGACAATTGCACGGCGGGTACGGGTGCGCTTCGTGAAGCGCTTGACCTCGCCGCGCTCGAACTTCTTGCGATCGCGAGCGGCCGCCCGAAGTTCGCGTCGCGCTTCGCGCAGCTCCCGTGTCGCGGCACGCTCGTCGTCGACAAAGGTGTTGCGCTCTTTCGGCGCCTTCTGCGCACGCGGAACCCTTGCCGCGCGCTCCTGCTTTTCGACCGGTGGTGGCGTTGGCGGTTGCCTCCGCGCCTGCGGGTCGAAACCCTCCGGTCTCTTCACGAATCTCTACGCGCTCGGTGAGGTCTCGAGCGAAGCGAGCAACTGCGGAACAATGCGATACACGTCACCACAGCTCAGGGTCATGATGATGTCGCCCTCTCGCGCGATCGACGCAGCGTAGTCAGCCGCCTGCTGCCAGTCGGGCAGAAAGGCGACGCGCGATGCGTCATCAAACCGCTCGGAGACGAGGGCTCCCGTCACACCGGGAATGGGATCTTCGCGCGCACCGTAGACATCGAGAACGATTGTCTGATCGGCGAGCGACTCGTAGACGGCGGCGAAGTCGCCCGCCATCATCTGAGTGCGGCTGTAGAGATGCGGCTGGTGAACAGCGATGATGCGCCCCTCACCGACAACTGTGCGCGCCGCGCTGAGCGCCGCCGCGACCTCGGTGGGGTGATGCGCGTAGTCGTCATAGACGCTCACGCCACGTACAACGCCGTGCAGCTCGAAGCGCCGTTCCGTACCGCCGAACAATTCAATGCCCGCGATGGATGCCGCGGGGTCGAACCCGAGGCCAACGAGAACTGCGAACGCCCCTGCCGCGTTTATCGCGTTGTGCTTGCCGGGCACCCGAAGCTGTGCGGCGTACTCGACGCCTTCCCAGGTCACCGAGAATGCGACAGGCCCCTCCGACGTGATCGAGTGGATGCGCACGTCGGCGGCTGCGTCTTCGCCGAAGGTCAGAACACGCTTGTGGTCGAGGGCCTTCGTGACCCTCACCGCTCCGGCGTCGTCGCTCGAGACAACAACGAGTTCGCTCGCCTTCGCCGCGAATGTAACAAAAGCCTCGTCGAATGCGTCGTGCGAGCCGTAGTGGTCGAGATGATCGGCATCGACGTTCGTGATGAGCGCGACCGCGGTGTCGTAGAGCAAAAACGAGCCGTCTGACTCGTCGGCCTCGACGACAAACAGTTCGCCGGTGCCGCGGGCGCTCGACACTCCGAGCGACTGGATGACGCCGCCGTTGACAAAGCTCGGGTCTGCGCCGATCTCGAGCAGCGCGGTGATGATCATGCCCGTCGAAGTCGTCTTGCCGTGAGCACCAGCGACAGCAATGAGTCGCTGGCCACTGATGAGCCAGGCGAGCGCCTGAGAGCGATGCATAATCGGGATGCCGCGCTCGACGGCCGCGAGGTACTCGGGGTTGTTCGGCCACAGTGCGCCGGTGAAGACAAGGGCAGACGCGTCGCCGAGATTGGCGGCATCGTGACCGATTGTCACAGTCGCGCCGAGCTCACGAAGAGCCTCCGTGTTGTGGTTCTCGCTGCGGTCGGAACCGGTGACGCGGTGCCCAGCGCCAAGAAAGAGTCGGGCGATGCCGCTCATACCCGAACCGCCGATGCCCACGAAGTGCACGGAGTCGAGTTCAACGGGGAGCTGCTGGGAGAAATCAGGCTTAATCATCGCTCTCGACCTTAGTTGGATTCAGGAGACGAGTTGGCTTGGCTGCGCGCACGATCGACGAGGTCGACAAAGCGATCGGCGCCGTCGAGAACCCCGACCGTTGCGGCGCGCGCTGCCATCTCGGCGATGAGTGCGCGGTCAACGAGCAGGGGAACGAGAGTCGACGAGACCCACTGCGGAGTGAACTCCGCGTCGGTCACGAGCATGGCTCCCCCGGCGTCGACGACGTCCTTGGCGTTGAAGCGCTGCTCGCCGTTGCCTACGGGGTAAGGAATGTACACGGCCGGGATACCCACCGCTGTGAACTCGCTCACGGTTGCCGACCCGGCGCGAGAGACGGCGAGTTCTGCAACGGCTATCGCGAGGTCCATGCGGTCGCAGTATTTGAGCAGAACGTAGCCGGGCAAGTTGGGGTCGGAGATCTCCGAGCGCTCGCCGGCGATGTGCAGAACCTGCCAGCCAGCGCCGAGAAGAACCGGCACAGAGTCGTTGATCGTGCGGTTGATGCTGCGCGCGCCGGTCGAACCGCCCGTGACGAGAAGTACGGGCTTCGCGGGGTCGAGTCCGAACTCGGCGAGACCGAGCTGACGCGACTCGTGGCGATCAAGGTGCTCGATTTCGCTGCGCAACGGCATGCCCACAAACGTCGCGTTGCGAATCCGGCTCGAGTGGAACGCCACACCGACGTGTGAGGTGATCCAACTGCCGAGCTTGTTGGCAATTCCGGCGCGAGCGTTTGCCTCGTGCACGATGAGGGGCTTCTGTGCGCGGCGTGCAGCGAGATAGGCGGGAGCCGCCGCATAGCCGCCAAAACCAATAACGACGTCGACACCGCGCGACTCGATGATCGCGACCGTTTCGTCGACGGCCGCGCGCAGTCGCGCCGGAAACTTCAGAGCCGCGGCATTCGGTCGCCGCGGGAAGGGCAGCTTCGCGATCGTGAGCAACTCGTAGCCGCGGGCCGGAACGAGCCTGGCCTCAAGACCCTCGGCGGTGCCGAGCACAAGCACCGTTGCATCCACCTCGCGTTGCATGATTTTGTCGGCGACAGCGAGCAGGGGATTAACGTGACCGGCGGTACCGCCGCCGGCGAGAAGGTAGGTGGTCACCGTTCTTGGCGCACTCTCTGGGCTGCGGCGAGGCGAGAGCGCTCTGCCGGGGATGGGACGGGTGAGGTAGCGACTGCCGGATCGAGACCGGTCTCGCTCGGCACGCGGTTGCGCGCGAAAGAGAGCACGACCCCGATCGCGATAAGCGTCGAGATGAGGGCAGAGCCTCCCGCAGAAATCAGCGGGAGCGGAACACCGAGCACCGGCAGCACCTGGAGAACGACAGCGATGTTGACGAGAGCCTGACCGATGATCCAGGTCATAACGCCCGCCGTGACGATGCGTGCAAAAGGGTCTTTGTTGGCGCGCAGGATGCGCATAAACGCGAAGGCCAGAACAACGAAGAGCAGCAGTACAACAACCGCGCCGATGAGGCCCAGTTCTTCACCGATGATCGCGAAGATATAGTCGTTCTGCGCCTCGGGCAGCCACGACCACTTGGCCTTCGAGTTGCCGAGGCCAACCCCGAAGACTCCGCCAGAGGCGAGAGCCCACTGGCCGTGCGTCGGCTGCCAACAGAAGTACTCGTAGTCGGCCGGGGTGCAGCCGTACATCCACGCCATAATGCGCTTTGTGCGCGACGAACCGGTGAACGCGAAGGCGACACCGATCACCGCGATCACCGAGAACGCGAGCACCAGGTGCCGCATACGAACGCCGGCGTAGTAGAGAGCACCGAAGACGATCGCGAGCATAATCACGGCCGTGCCGAGGTCTTGCCCGAGAAGCACAAGGCCGATCGCGAGCCCGGCGATCGGGCCGATCGGGAGAAGTACGTGCTTCCAGTCGTGAAGAAGGCCGCGCTTCGACGTGAGAAGAAACGCGATCCAGATGATGAGCGCGACCTTCACCAGCTCAGACGGCTGCGCCTGGAAAACACCAAAGTCGAGCCAGTTGCGGTTACCGCCATAGCCGTAGCCGAGCGGCGTAAAAACGAGAATCTGGCCGATCATTCCGACGCCGAGGCCGAGCCAGGCCCACTTCTTCCAGAAGGTCGAGGGCACGCGCGAGACGATGAGCATCAGCGGGATGCCGATGATTGCCCAGAGTGCCTGTCGGAGGAACTCGCCGAAGAACGAGCCGTTAGACAGGTGCGACTCGATCGACGATGACGAGAGCACCATCACGAGTCCGAAGATCACAAGAAAGACTGTTGTACCGAGCAACAGAAAGAAGTTGCCGCCCTCTGCGACGAACAGGCGCTTGACGGTTACCCGAGCAGCGCTCGAGGCGCGCTCTGCGGCCGGCTCAGTCTTCTGCTGGGGGCGTGGCGGGCGAACCGTTGTCATCAGCTGCACCTCCCACGAGCTTCGACACCGCCGCTGCGAAGCGGCTGCCGCGATCGGCATAGCCCGTGAACTGGTCGAGGGATGCGGCGGCGGGAGCGAGGAGAACAGTGTCACCCTCGAGCGCAACAGCAGCCGACAAACGCACGGCCTCTGGCATTACCTCTTCAGTCTCAGTTGCCGCGACCTCGAACACCGGCAGCTCGGGCGCGTGTCGCGCGAATGCCGCAAGCACAACCGATCGCTCTGTGCCCAGAACAACCGCCGCCCTGAGGCGTTTCGCGTGCTTCGCGACGAGGTCGCCGATGTCGACACCCTTGAGCTGACCGCCGAGAACCCAGACCACCGACTCGAACGCGCTCAGTGAC
>Ga0247805_1000263_pt1 | contig 30608 bp, 13 predicted proteins | sample UWRJL044104R1_FD_180930 | JGI IMG/M metagenome (GOLD analysis project Ga0247805, IMG submission 180930) | Plant litter microbial communities from Arlington Agricultural Research Station in Wisconsin, United States - UWRJ-L044-104R-1 | ecosystem: Environmental > Terrestrial > Plant litter >... | reverse complement strand
TTTGCAGGATTCTCATAGCAAGTTTTAGTTTGGCTTTTGTTCTGTTTATGTGGTTTTAACTTTAGACATCGCAAAAGCCAAATAGTTTAATTACTATAGTTTTACTGCCGATTTAGGAACAGTTTCTCCAATAGTAGTTTTTTTAGCAAAATCTGAATTCGGCGAAGCAACAAATTCTACATTCTCAGTAGCTTCTCCATTAATAGTAATGGCGCTGGATGATGTGGAGTTGAATTCAATATCCTTAAACGACATGTTTTTACCATTGTAAATTTCAATTACATTAGGATTTTTAATATCCAGTTTAGCATTGTGAATTTTGATTCCGTTAGCATCAACAATAGTAAAGCCTTTTTCTGCTTTTGCAATCAGGTTTGAAATTTCTATATTTTCAAGGTTCATTTCTGGCAATCCTTGTAAAAAAACCGCTTGCTGAGCTCCTTTTATTGTTACATTTTTTATTGAAATATTTTTGAACTGAGGTGTTTTTTCATCTACAGGCATTTTTTTATTTACGATTTTATCACCGCCCTCTTCCAAAGTTTCTGCTATGGATTTTCCTCCATAATAAAGGTTGAAAGAAATTGCCTGAGACGGAATATCAGTCATAAAAATATCAGAAATAAAGATATTTTCTACAACACCTCCGCGCCCACGGTTACTTTTAAAACGCAATCCAACATCAGTTCCCATAAAAGTACAATTAGAAACGTGCATGTTTTTTACACCTCCCGACATTTCACTTCCAACGGTTACACCTCCGTGTCCATGATACACAATGTTATTTCTTACGATAATATTTTCACAAGGAACGCCTCTGTCACGCCCGTCTTTATCTTTACCTGATTTGATACAGATAGCATCATCACCAACATCAAAACTGGAATTTTCAACTATTACATTTTTACAGGATTCAACATCAAGACCATCTCCGTTTTGTGAAAACCAAGGATTACGAACGGTTACATTACGAACAATCAAATCTTCAATCATTAACGGATGGATGTTCCATGCCGGAGAATTTTGAAATACAGGTCCGTCAAATAGCACTCTTTTGCTGTTTTGAATACTTACCAACACCGGGCGTAAGAAATCATGAATGGCCTCAAATTCTTCTTTTGTTTTTAAGTCCAAACGTACATTCTGATCCGCTCCTACAGATGCCTTCATAAATGTTTCTGATGGATACCAGCTCGTTTTGCTTTCGTTAACAACACCGCCTGAAGAAACAAAACCTTTCCATTGGCTTTCTGTCAGTTTGCTTTTTTTAACCTGTCTCCACACTTCGCCTGAACCATCCCAAACACCTTTTCCGGTGAAGGCAACATCTTCCAGGTTTTTACCATAAAGTGGAGAAATACAACGCCAGGTATTTAAACCTTCAAAACTCGTTTCTATAATTGGGTATAAGCTTTTATCCGGAGAAAATTTGATCAGTGCTCCCGTTTCAGCATGTAATTCGATTTTACTTTTTAGAATGATTGGACCCGTCAACCAGATTCCCGGAGGGATAATTAGTTTTCCGCCTCCTTTTTTTGAAAGTGCACTAATCGCATCTTCAAAAGCTTTGGTATTTAAAACATATCCTCCGTTTACAGCGCCAAAATCTTTTAAATTGACAGTGTTTTTTGGAATTTTAGGCTCTTTGACTTTAGCCATTTTAAATTCAATGTTCTGGTAAGTATCATTGGATTTTGACTTTTGAGCCATTACATTTCCTGAACATCCTATGGCTACAACTGCCAATAAAAGACGGAAAAAGTGAGTTGGATTAGCTTTCATTCTTATTGAATTAGTTAAAGTTTAATTTTTAAATACCAAAATGGTATGATATGTTTATATTGATGATTCTTTTTTTATAGATATAAAAATAAGTTCCATAAAAAAACGAAAATACAATAATGTAATCGATTGCACAAATTTAGTAAAAATATTTGCACATATTTAATACCTGAAATTGTATTTATGAAATTATAGTAGGGTAAGTCGCAATGTTTTTTTAATTCATACTTGCAATTGGAGTAAAATGCAGGAGGGTACAGGACACATTTATTTTTATGTTCCGTTAAATTGTACCGATTATTTGCTAAAAGTGTAAAAAATACATTTATTTGCAACCGAATTATTTTTAAGAATACAAAAGCTTACTACTTTACCTAAAAAAGAAAAAAATGCGTTTAAATACTTTTACCAGAGTTTTAATTATCTTTATAATAACCGTCAGCACATTCACATTGAACGCTGCTGAAATTTGGGTATCGCCTCAGGGAAAAGATACTAATCTTGGAACAAAATCAAGCCCATTGGCAACAGTACAAATGGCGGTAAGAAAAGCCAGAGAATTACGCCGTTTGAAAGATGCTTCGGTAAAAGACGGAATCTGCATCATAGTAATGAACGGAACCTATTATTTAAACGAACCCTTATTCATAAGACCCGAAGATTCGGGATCAGCTGATAGTCCAACAACTATCGAAGCCGATGCGAATGCCAAACCAATCTTAAGCGGTGGGTTCGAAATCAAAAACTGGAAAAAATCGGCAATTGCCATAAACGGATTAAAAAAAGGAATCGTTTGGGAAGCCGATGCTCCTTCAAAAGCAGGCGAGATTATCAATTACCGACAATTGTGGGTGAACGGAAAAAAAGCCGTTAGAGCAAAAAGTACTGCCGGAAATCAAATGGACAGAATTTTGTCCTGGGATTCTGCTACGGAAACGTGTTGGATTCCTTTCAAAGATAAATCTATAAAATTTGAACCGGGAATGGAAATGTTCATTACGCAATGGTGGGCAATTGCCAATTTGCGTATCAAAGATATCGAAATCAAAAAAGACAGCGCCCGACTTTCTTTCGAACAGCCGGAAAGCAAAATCCAGAGCGAACATCCGTGGCCAGCGCCTTGGATTTCAAAAAACAATGGAAATTCTGCTTTTTATTTAAACAATGGAATCTCACTGCTGAACGAACCCGGAGAATGGTTTTTGGACAGAAAAAAAGCTAAAATCTATTATATTCCAAGAGCAGGTGAGGATTTAGCTTCTGCAAAAGTTACGGTTCCGGTTTTGGAGAATTTAGTAAAAGTAGAAGGAACTCTGGATACTCCTGTACATCATTTTAATTTCAAAGGAATTTCATTTCAATACAGCAATTGGCTTCGTCCTTCGCAGCAGGGACACGTTCCGTTGCAGGCGGGAATGTATTTATTGGACGCCTATAAATTAAAAATTCCCGGAACTCCGAATCAGGCGAGTTTAGAAAATCAGGGCTGGGTGGGAAGACCGAGAGCAGCTGTTGAGGTCAATTATGCCAATAATACACTTTTTGAAAGCTGTACTTTTGAGCATTTATCTTCTACAGGATTGGACTTGCATAAAGGGACAAATCATAATATTGTCAAAGGAAATTTATTCAAAGACATTGGTGGCAACGGAATTAACTTAGGCGTTTTCTCCGAAGAATCTTTCGAAGCGCATTTGCCTTATACCGTAAAAGACGAAAGAATAGTTTGCTCAGACGAATTGATTTCGGATAATCTGATTACTAATGTTGCCAATGAAGATTGGGGATGTTTGGGAATCGCTGCTGGTTTTATAAAGAATCTGACGATCGAACACAACGAAATTTCGGATGTTGCCTACAGCGGAATTTCAATGGGCTGGGGATGGACACACACCGACAACGTGATGCGAAACAACAAAATTCAGCGAAATAAAATTCATCATTACGCAAAACATTTACACGATGTGGCTGGAATTTACACGCTTTCATCACAGCCTGACAGCCGAATCGAAGAAAATTATATTGATAAGGTTTACAATAGTCCTTACGCACACGATCCGTTTTTATGGCTGTATTTGTATACTGATGAAGGAAGTCAGGGCTTTACAATTAAAAACAACTGGATTCCGATTCAGAAAATATTGAAAAATAACAATGGTCCGAAAGGCAATATCTGGCAGGACAATTATGCTTTTGTTGATTCTAAAATCAAGGAAAATGCCGGAATCCGTGCACCATACAGCAATGTATTAGCTAAGGAAGTTGTAGTTGACGAAGCCTGGGGATTACAGGAAATGCCAAAATCGGTTGCGATTGAATTAGTTGGAAAAGATCTGGATATCGAAAAAATCAAATCAACCATAAAAGGTTTCCGAATTGTAGGCGAAGAATTGTACCAATGGGAAAACCATCTGGTAATTTACGGTTTGATGAATCAGCCGGAAAGAACGAAACGAAAACTGGCTTTGGCTTTTCCAAAATTGGAAATTAAAATCTACGAAAACCCGGTTTATGATTTCCAGAATTTCGAAAGATGTAAAGAGGTTAAAGTAGCATCCGAGTGGGAGAATATCGTTTTGACTGCGAATTTAGTTGAAGACGAAAAACTGCAAAAAGAATATGTGGATTACCACACAACTCAATTCGAAAAATGGCCGGAAATTGCCAAAGGTTTCTGTAATGCCGATTTTCAGCAATTGCAGGTTTTCAAAAATGGAAGACAATTGATGTTGGTGATCAGTATTCCAAAAGGAGAAAATCTGGATAAGCTGAATCCAAAAACGACAGAAAATAATCCGCGTGTAGACGATTGGAACAACTTAATGAAAAAATACCAAACCGGAATCGAAGGCGCAAAACCGAATGAGACCTGGATATTTTTGAAGAAGATTTAGGAAGAGAAAATAGAGGAAAGAATAAAGAACAAAGAAAAATCTTTTCAATCTGAGTAAAAAAAATAAACCTAACTATTTAAAATATAAAATAACCAATGTTAAAAATAGCCATTTTAGGACTTGGAGAAGGTCGAAGCACGATGTCAGCCGCTTTGTCGAGCTCAAAATTAGAGCTGGTAAAAGTATGCGACAGAAACGAAGAATTGTGTCAGCAAAGAGCAAAGGAATTTGATTTCCATTCGTATACCACCAATTATGATGATTTATTAAAAGATGATAACATCGACATCATCGCCATTTATACGCCCGATCATTTACACGCAGACCACATCAAACAAGCTTTATTGCACGGAAAACATGTGGTTTGTACGAAGCCTTTTATCGATGATCTTTCGGATGCGAAGGAACTATTGGAACTGAGCGAAAAGACAGGAAAGAAAGTTTTTATTGGACAAAGTTCAAGATTCTTTGAACCGGCAAAAAGACAAAGAGCTGATTTTGAAGCCGGATTAATAGGCGATTTAATTACGATTGAAGCCCATTATCACGCCGATCATAGATGGTTTTTAAAGAAAGAATGGTCGTTGTTGCAGTCTTTCAAATGGCTGTACGGTGGATTGAGTCATCCGGTAGATTTTATCAGATGGTATTTGCCGAATATTCAGGAAGTGATGGGTTACGGAATGATCAGCAGTAACGGAAGCGTGGCAGGTTTGAAAAACGAAGACACCATGCACTTTATTTTCAAAGCAACCGATGGAAGAATCGCCAGAGTGAGCGGAGTCTACACTTCGCCAACACAGCCAACCCAACGCGATAGCGGAATGAGCACAATTTTAAGAGCAACAGAAGGCGCAAGCCAGTCCGATTATCACGAATTGCGTTATGCGATTACGGACAAAACCGGTGAAGAAAAAATAATTACGTGGGGAGACATCACCCTAAAACATTATTTCCGTTTTGAAGGACAAAGCCATCACGCTGGAGAATATCAAAACTATTTGGACTATTTCGCAGACAGCATCGAACAAAATTTCACGGCCTATCCGGACATGAAAGAAGGCATCGGAACCGTGGCATTATTACAGGCAATGGACAAATCTTTACAAACCGGAATGCCAGTAAAAATTGCTGATGTTCTTAACGAATACGGACTATGAACAGCATCTACGATAAGTTAACGACCTTAGATTTTGTAATTGTAGCGATTTATCTGGTGACTTTATTGGTCATTGGTTATGTCGTGAGCGTAAAGCAAAGCAAGAAGAACGAAACGCTTTTTATGGCGGGAAATTCCCTAAACTGGTACAACATCGGGTTCAATATGTGGGGAACCAATGTGGGACCATCGTCCTTATTGGCTTTTGCCAGTATTGGTTATGCAACGGGAATCGTAGCCGGAAATTTCGAATGGTACGCCTTTGTGTTTTTGTTGCTTTTGGCTATCGTTTTTGCACCAAGATACATTGCCAGCAAGGTCAGCACGATGCCCGAATATATGGGAAAACGCTATGGCGACAGTACCCAGACTATTTTAGCGTGGTATGCTATGGTGAAAATTTTGGTAAGCTGGCTGTCGTTGGGATTGTTTAGCGGTGGAATTTTGGTACGCCAGATTCTGGGAATTCCAATGTGGCAGAGTGTAACGGTATTGGTGATTTTTTCGGGAATTTTTACTTACGCCGGAGGATTGAAAGCCATTGCCAAAGTGAATGTTTTTCAGATGATTTTATTGATTGTCGTTTCGCTTACCTTATCGTATTTAGGTTTGCAGAAAGTAGGCGGAATAGAAGCTTTGATTGCCAAAACGCCTTCTAATTTTTGGAATTTAGTACAGCCGGCAAACGATGCACATTATCCTTGGCCTGCCATTTTATTAGGATATCCCGTGGCCGCAGTAGCTTTCTTTTGTACCGATCAATCGATGGTACAGAGTGTTTTGGGAGCCAAAAATCTGGAGCAGGGACAATTGGGAGTCAACTTCATAGGCTGGCTAAAAGTAATGGCTTTGCCATTGTTTATTTTACCGGGAATCCTGTGTTCTGTTTTGTTTCCTGAATTGGGTGAAAACTCCGATTTGGCGTATATGACCATGGTGACGAATTTATTCCCAAGCGGAATGAACGGCTTGGTGATTTGTGTCATGATTGCCGTTTTGGTAGGAACAATTGGATCGTCACTAAATGCGTTGAGCACCGTTTTTACCAATGATATTTATGTAAAGAAAATGAATCCGACAGCGTCTATCCAACAGCAAATTAAAATTGGACGTATCACGATTGCAGGCGGATGTGTATTTGCCATTTTGATTGCCGTGGCGATTGACAATATAAAAGGACAAAATTTATTCAACATCTTTCAGGCGGTTTTGGGCTTTTTGGCGCCGTCATTATCTGTAGTGTTTTTGTTGAGTATCTTTTGGAAACGCACGACCAAAAAAGCCGTAAACGCAACATTATCCTGGGGTTCAGCCTTTAGTTTATTCGTTGGGGTATTGTATTTATGGATTTTCCCTGCGGATGTTTATACTGCCTGGCCTCACTTTTTATTAATATCATTTTACATTTTTGCAGTTTTAATGGTAACGGCTATTATCATTTCATTACTGGATAAAAGTCCGGAAACCAATTTTTCAGATGAAACGGATATTCCTAAAACCAGTAAGAAAGTAAAGATTTTATTCGCTGTATTGGGTCTGGTGATTTTGAGTTTGTATCTGTTTTTTAATGGGAATTAAAATAGATTTCAAAATACTGATAATTTTAAGAACGCTTTCTTTTTAGGAAGCGTTTTTTTATGATTTAATAATTAGAAACTAAGTTTTGTATGTAAAATTTTATCAATTTAAGAAAAATAAATAGTAGGTTTGTTTCCAAGGTAGCTAAAATTTAGATTAATAATCGTATGTAATTATATCTATTGAAGTTAAAAGAAAACAAATTTTATCAAAATTTAAAAGAAATGGAACATGATAGAAAATTACAACATAGGAAACTTTTTAAAAATAAGTCACGTTAAGAAAGCTTTTGAATTAATCAATTTACAAATTGAAGATGATAAGTTTTCATTTAAAACATTAGAATTTGAGATTTATCGAAAAAATAATGTTACAGTTGATTTTGACTGTCAAAAGTTTTATGATGAGTTATTGAAAAAGGATATTTTGTATAATCATAATGAAACTTTCTTTAATATAGAATACTTAATCCCAAAAGGAGTGTATGGAGTTAGGAAATTTAATTTTTTGTCATTTGAAATGCTGTTGCTTTATTACTCTCTTGGATTTTACATATTTGATTTGATCAAAGAATCATATGAAACAATTGAATTAAAAAAAGAGAAAAGAGAAAATATATCTACTTATTATGGTGGAAAGATTAATTTTAACAATCCAAAAAAATCAGTTTTATATTATCAAGGTGACTATATAGATTTTAATAATAAAGTAAATAATCAAATTGAAAATATATTAAAAAAAAGAAAGAAGGCTGTTGTTATCAAACTCGATATTCAGGATTACTTCAAATCCATTGATTTAGAAATTTTATTAAAAATAATAAATGAATATGCAGTACCTTCAAATTCAAAACGCCAACATTTTGATAGCTCAACAATAGAAGAATTAAAAAATCTATTTTTATTTATAAATAAATCCCTAATAGGAGTTCCATTATTTTCTCAAAACATTCTCTCAAATTTTCTTAGTTATTTGTATTTATTTGAGTTAGACAATTTTATTCAAAATTTAAAAAACTCACGAGAAGAAGACTTTATATATTGCCGATATGTTGATGATTTTTATATTATTTTTAAGCGAAACAAAGGAATTAAAAACAATTCAATTGGAGATGAAATTTTTGATATTACAACAAGTATTTCTGAATTTTTACATGAAGAACTTGGACTTAAAATAAATGAATTAAAAACACAAGCAATAATAATTAATGATGAAGATGATTTTGAAAAATTCATAAAAAAAGAAAAAGTTATCAGTATTCCCGAGAGCCTAAAAAATGAAAAGACACCTATAGATAAACTTACAGATATTAAAAACATTGTTGAAAAACTTAAAAAAGATTATAAGTCTACTGGAAAAGTTTCTATAACAGCGGAAGATAGTAATAAATTAAAAGAAATTTTTTCAACATCAATGAAGCAATACTTAGCAACTCCAAATGCAAAAATTATTGTTGATAAAATGTTTCTTAATTGGTATCCTGTACTAACATTATCTAGTACCCAAGCTTTAATTTTCTTACTTAAAAACTCAGATCAAAATAAGCTTTTAAAAGATTTTTTAACGGAAAATAAAGAATTTAAATTAAGCAACCCACAATATTTATTTTTATTAGAAAAGTATTTACTGTCTAATGTTCATGATCCGGTATTTAATAGAGAGATAATAGAGAGCGAAGGATGTAATAATTATCTAAACCTAATAAAGAAAATGCTTGATGAAAGTACTATAATTAATGAAAGTCAAGATATTTTTATAGATAGCGATTTACTCTTTTCAAAAGACACTTTAATGCAACAAATTAAAATGTTAACTCTTGCTGAAATTGAAGGTAAATATAATCTTGCTTTTAATCATTTACTAAATATTTATCATTACTACTGTTTTACTAATGATCCAGCAGCAGGAGAATTAAAAAAGTACAATCAAATAAATGTGACAGATTTTCTTGATTCATTAGGGATTTCAATAAAATTACTTAACTTTTCAATGCAATTTTTTGATAGACGTAATAAAAACAATATTTCACATCCAGGAGAAGAGTTGATGGAAAGCTGGGCAGTAAATAAGGAGGAATATTTTCGTTATAAAATTAAATTGAATAAACTTTTGAAAAAAATTCAAGATTTTCTACCACCTGCTAGTGTGATGTTTTAGTTTATGGCCTGTAACATACTTTCATTAATATTTTAAAATGCTCCCCAAACTCGGGAGCATTTTTTATTCCCAAAATTTCCCAAACCACTGAATGATAAATCTGACAACTGATTACGAGTTCAATCAAAATTAATTTAAAATTCAATAAATTATATAAAAAAATACGCATAAAATTATCTTCAACACAGGTTTTTAAGTTAAATGAAGTTGTTAAACATGACAGTACAGGTTGTAAAATGTAAAAATAACACTTATCTTTAGACCCAAAATATCTCTTTATGCGAAATCGATTTCCAAATTTCAAAAAACTATTTGTTTTTATTGTTTTATTTTCTTCATGTGCTTTGTTTGCTCAGGAAAATAAGCCTGCCACATGGATTTGGTATCCAGGTGATTTCGAAATTTGGTTAAGCAATAAAATGCAGGTAAGACGTACAGAACGCGAAGCAGTATTTCCACCGCTTTGGCAATATTATAGTCCTTATGCTTTGGTGACTTTTCAAACAGAAGTAGATATTCTGGAACCGGACGAGGTAAAAATCTATTCGGAAGGATCTTTTCAATTACTTTTAGATGGTGTTCAGGTTTACGGACAGCCAAAATTAATAACAGTTCCTGCCGGAAAACACAAAATTTCTTTTAAGGTTTATAATCAGGAAGTGCTGCCGGCTATCTATATTGCTGGTAAGTATGTTAAATCTGATGCATCCTGGAAGGTGACCAATGAAGATAAACTTTGGATTGATGAAAATGGAAAAGCACAACAATCCGGTACGCCGTGGGTGCCTGTTGGTTCCTGGAATTTTGATTCACCAGAGCATAAACCTTCCGAATTTAAACTAACAACCACGCCTTGGAACGCTAAAAAAATTGAAAAAACAGGAGCTGGTCAATTGGTAGATTTTGGTAAAGAAACTTTTGGTTATATTAAAATTCACGGTTTAAAAGGAAAAGGTAAACTAGCACTTTATTATGGCGAATCCCGTGAAGAAGCGCTGGATACGGCCAGATGTGAAACACTGGACCATTTATCTTTTGATGGAAAACAGCCTGAAACCTATACACATGATGGATCCAAAGCCTTCCGCTATGTTCATGTACAAGCAGATGCATCGGTAAAATACGATTCTATTTCGATGCTTTACGAATATTTGCCATTAGACTATCGTGGTGCATTCAAATCTTCAGATAAATTATTGAATCAAATTTGGGATGTGTCGGCTTACACGATGCATTTAACATCCCGCGAATTTTTCATAGACGGGATCAAACGCGACCGTTGGGTTTGGTCCGGTGACGCTTATCAAAGTTATTTAATGAATTATTATTTATTCTTTGATTCGGCTTCCGTAGAACGAACGCTGTTGGCACTTCGTGGTAAAGAACCTGTAACCGCCCATATTAATATCATAATGGATTATTCGCTGTATTGGTTTGTGGGAGTTTACGATTACTATTTGCACACGGGCGATACTAAGTTCATTACAACTTTTTATCCACGAATGAAATCATTGATGGAATTCTGTTTAGAAAGAAGAAACAAAAACGGATTTCTGGAACCCTTAGAAGGCGATTGGGTTTTTATTGATTGGGCGAACGGATTACCAAAAACGGGAGAGGTAAGTTTTGAGCAAATGCTTTTAACCAGAAGTCTGGAAGCAATGGCAGTCAGTGCTGAAATTGCAGGTGAAAAGGATGACCAAAAACAATATCAAAAATTAGCTGTTGATTTGAAAGCAAAATTATTTGAGGTGTTTTGGGATAAAAAAGAAAACGTGATGAAGCACCAGCGTATCGATGGTAAAATGCAGGATATTGTAACCAGATACGCTAATATGTTCGGTATTTTTTTCAATTATTTTAATGAAGAACAAAAACAAAGTATAAAAAAGAAGGTGTTGCTCAATGATGACATTCTTCAAATCACAACACCCTACATGCGTTTTTACGAGTTGGAAGCTTTGTGTGCCATGGGTGAGCAGGATTATGTTTTAAAAGAAATGAAAGAGTATTGGGGCGGAATGCTGAATGAGGGCGCAACATCTTTCTGGGAAGAATACAATCCAAACAAAAAAGGAACAGAGCATTTAACGATGTATGGTCGTCCTTATGGAAAAAGCCTTTGCCACGCATGGGGAGCAAGTCCGATTTATTTACTTGGGAAATATTATTTGGGTGTAAAGCCTACTGCTCCAGGTTATACTGAATATGAAATCAAACCGAATTTAGGTGGACAGAAATGGATGGAAGGAAAAGTACCAACACCAAACGGAGAAGTTAGTGTGTATTGCAGTACCAAAGAAATAAAAGTAAAAGCTTCTGAAGGTGAAGGAAAATTGGTTTTCGAAAGTTCAAGCAAGCCAAAAGCAAGTTCAGGAACGATTACCGAATTGGCGAAAAACAAATACCAATTGATTGTAAAACCAAATGTGGAATATAAAGTAAGTTATAAAGCGATTTAAGTTTTCCATCCAGCATGTCATTGCGAGAAACGAAGCAACCTCACTAATGATTGCGCAAAGTTTGATATAGCAAATGTGATTGCTTCGTTCCTCGCAATGACAAGATTGTAGAAATTCAGTTGCTCAAAAAAAATATATAAATCATGTTTTCAAAAATAAAAAAATACCACATTAATCCTTTAACAATAACTTCAATATTGTTGTTTTTGATATGCTTTCAATTTTCAGCAAAAGCACAAAAATCAGCTTGGCAACCCGCTTCTTTTGAAGTTGTAAAATCCAATTCCAAAACATTCAAAACAACACAATACGCACACGTTTTTTCAGGAAGCAAACACAATATTGTTAAGTTGGCGTCGGAATTACAAGGATTGACAGGAGTTGAACTTCCTTTGGCAACATATAAAAACGGAGCTAATGCGCCATTACAATTAAAATTTAAAGAACCGGTTCAGGTTTTGATTGGTGTTTTTAACGAAAACAATTCAGAATATCTTCAAGCAGATAAACTTCAAAAGGCAAAATTAGTTTTAGAAAACGGAGTGACGATTACAGGTTTGCCTCCAGTAGATGTGTATGCACTTTCATTTCCAAAAGGAACACAAACCATCAATCCCGGAAAAGGATTATTCGCCGTTTTAGGAGTAGTAAAAGCTTCTCAAAAACTGGAATTCAAAAATGCAGAACTTCCAGACGGTAAACTTTGGAATCCCACTTATATCGTAGAAGGATTCTCCGATGAAAAACCACTTTTCGAAATCATTGGCGGAGAAAACAAAGCCGTTATTGACGAAGGGATGCCCGGTACAGAAGATATTCAGGGCGGTTTTGAAGGCGGAAGAGTAGTAAAAGTAGGCGATACTTATCATATGTTTCCAACCGAAAGAGCGGGAGAAAAAGGAGTCGATTATTATTATGATCGTGTCAAAACCAAAATTGGACATTGGACAAGTAAAGATGCCATTCACTGGAAAAGAGAATCCACTATTTATCAGGCCAGCGGAGTTTACGCCGTTACTGAAGACGATAATCCGATGAACGACCGACGTTCGGCAATTTGGTCGTATATGCCGGTTTTCAACGAAAAAGCAAACAAATGGTACGGCTATTATTTAGCTTATACTGTTAGTAAAACAATAGAACCAAATCACTCTTTTGGTAGAATCTGGCGTTGCGAATCCACTGTCGATGGAATCAACGGAATCGGTGGTCCATACAAAGACATGGGCATCATTATGGAACCTGGCTTGGATTCGCAGCCTTGGGAAGGACGTCAGGGAGTAGCTTCTTTTTTTCCGTATAAAGTCGGGGATAAATATTTTGGATTTTACAGCGGAGCTTATCCATTTGAATCTTGGGCAGATTATCCGAAGAAATCAGGAAAAGGCTGGTTCGTGGCTTTGGCAGAATCTAAAAGTTTAGAAGGACCTTGGACAAGATTAAATAAAGGTCTGGAACCGATAAAAACAATCCATCCGCAGTTTGTCGAAAATCCGATTGTGAGTCAGTTGCCAAACGGTTTATACATCGCCATTTTTGATGGAGGCCCGGAAGGCTGGGGACATCATTTACCAAATATGATTGGATATTCACTTTCGAAAGACGGAATCAATTGGGTAGAAGCACGCTATTTGCCAATAGAAACCAAAGTCGATAAATGGTGGGATATTATGAGAACACCTTTATGTTTAATCCCCGAAGGAAATGACGTTTACACAATCGTATACAACGCCATCGATTTGAAAAGAAGATTTCACCCAACAGGAATGGTAAAAGTAAAACTGAACAAAGACGTGATGGAATCCCGATTGAAGGAGTTGAAATAGAGTCAAGAAGAAAGAAATAAGAGAATAGAATAAAGAATAAAGAGAGAAGAAACTTTACGTCTTCGCATTTGCGAAAAACTATCAAGAATAAACCAAAAATGAAGCACTCAATTAAATATCTCATAATTGCAATTACGGTGGTATTTATCAGCAGTTGTGCCACCAAATACAAAAAAAGAGAAATCAACGAAACCGTAATGCAGGAGATTTACAACGAAATCAAAACGCCTTACAAATACGGTTTGGTGATGGTACCAACGGACAACTCCTATAAAATGGATTGCCCGAGCGTTTTCAGAAAAGACGGAAAATGGTTTATGACCTATTTAATTTATGACGGAAGAGGTTACGAAACCTGGCTGGCAGAAAGCGATGATTTATTGCACTGGAAACATTTAGGAAAAGTAATGTCCTTTTCAGAAAATGAAAAACACTGGGACGTTAACCAAAAAGCAGGATACATCTCACTACAAGACCCAACCTGGGGCGGAAGCTACGAATGGGAAAAATACAATGACAAATACTGGATGAGTTATTTTGGAGGAGACAGCAAAGGCTACGAAGCCGGAGTATTGTCAATCGGAATGGCTTATACTACAGCGTCGCCAACAAAACCACATGAATTCCAAAGATTAGAAAATCCGGTTTTAACGCCGAAAGACAAAGATGTAAGCTGGTGGGACAATAGCACGATGTACAAAAACAGCGTCATTCGTGACAAAGACAAAGTTACAGGACATAATTTTATCATGTATTACAATGCCCGTGGCGATAGTATAAACCCTGCTAAAGGTGCAGAAAGAATTGGAATGGCAGTTTCAAACGATATGAAAACATGGAAGCGTTTCGGTAAAAATCCGGTATTAAACAACCATAAAGGAATTACAGGCGACGCTTTTATTCAGAGAATTAACGACACCTGGGTGATGTTCTATTTCGGCGCTTTCTGGACGGGTTGGGATCAGGGTGCATTTAACCGATTTGCAGTTTCAAATGATTTGCAAAACTGGACCGACTGGAAAGGCGACAATTTAATACAGTCATCAGAACCGTATGATGATATGTTTGCCCACAAATCATTTGTTGTAAAACACAATGGAGTCGTATATCACTTTTATTGTGCCGTAAACAAAGCAGAACAAAGAGGAATTGCAGTAGCAACTTCAAAAGATTTAGGAAAAAGCGAAACGAATTTTGTGGCTCCGCCAGAGAAGAAAAAAAAGTCATAAAGACGAAAGTCCAAAAGTCAAAAGTAAATGTAATGGAGAAATCTAGCTTAGATAATATTCAGTGGAATTTAAAAAATAATATAAAATCAATGTTAATATTACGGTCAATTTGTATTCGTCAATTTTTTGACTTTCGACTTTCGACTTTCAAACTTTTGACTCTGTTTTTGTTGTTTGGAATAACTGTCCAGGCACAATCCGTAACCGGCGAACCTGCGGGAATTCCTGAATTACACAAAAAATACGAGTTCGCCCCTTGGGAAGATCCAACGGTAACCAGCATCAACAGACAGCCATCCAGAGCAACGTCTTATTCCTATGCCAATATCGAAGATGCGCTAAAAGGCGACAGAACCAAAAGCCGAATCCAAATGCTGAACGGCGATTGGGATTTTAAATATGCCGTGAATCTTGAAAAAGCTTCCAAAGATTTTTATAAAAGCACCGTTTCAGGCTGGGATAAAATCGAAGTCCCTTCGAACTGGGAAATGAAAGGCTACGACAATCCAATTTATAAAAGTGCCGTTTATCCGTTTAGACCCATAAATCCGCCTTATATTCCTAAAGACTATAATGGAATCGGTTCGTACCAACGCAGTTTTACAGTTCCGGCAAATTGGAAAGATATGACCATTACGCTTCATTTTGGAGCCGTAAGTTCAGGATTTCAGGTTTGGTTAAACGGAGAATTTCTCGGGTATGGGGAAGACAGTTTTTTGCCTTCGGAATTTGATATTACCCCTTATTTGAAAGAAGGCGAAAATATCGTTTCGGTTCAGGTAATACGTTGGGCAGACGGTTCGTATCTCGAAGATCAGGATCATTGGCGTATGAGCGGAATCCAGCGTGAAGTCTTTATTATGGCGGAGCCAAAACTACGCATTCAGGATTTCTTTGTTCAGACGAAATTAGACAAACAATATACAGATGCGATTTTTAAACTGCGTCCAAAAGTCGAAAATCTGACAGGAGAAAAAGTCAAAGATTATACGATGAATGTTCAGTTGTACGATGCCAATAATACGGCGATGTTCAAAGAACCGCTTCAAAGACCGGTGATTGATTTAATTAATGAAAGTTATCCGCGTCTGGATAATGTTCGTTTTGGATTCTTTCAGGAAACAATCAAAAATCCAAAAAAATGGAGTTCCGAAGAACCGAATTTATACACGATGGTCATTTCGATAAAAGATAAAAACGGTAATATCACTGAAGCCAAAAGCTGTAAAGTAGGTTTCCGTTCGATTGAATTTTCGAAAGAAAACGGTAAAATGCTCATAAACGGAAAAGAAACGTATGTCTATGGCGTAAACCGTCACGATCATAATCCAATTCGTGGAAAAGCGGTTACAAGAGAAGATATCAAACAGGATATTACGACGATCAAGAAGTTTAATTTCAACTTTATCCGTACCAGCCATTATCCGAACGATCCTTATTTCTACGAATTGTGCGATCAATACGGAATTATGGTGATGGACGAAGCTAATCAGGAAACGCACGGAATTGGGGGGAAATTAGCGAACGATCCAAAATGGACAAACGCTTATTTAGAGCGCATGACGCGAATGGTCGAAAGAGATAAAAATCACCCATCGGTGGTGATGTGGAGTTTGGGTAACGAAGGCGGAAAAGGACCAAACCACGCGGCAATGTCAGGCTGGGTTCACGATTTTGACATTACACGTCCCGTGCATTATGAACCGGCTCAGGGAAATGCGAAGTTAGACGGTTACATAGATCCGCTTGATCCTGGATATCCTAAAACAATCGATCATGCCTACCGATTCGAAAATCCACAGGATGATTCGTATGTCGATATGGTGAGTCGATTTTATCCGGGTGTTTTTACCCCTAAATTTTTGGTGGATCAAAAGAAAGATACCCGACCAATTATTTTCGTGGAATACTCACACGCAATGGGAAATTCTGTTGGAAATCTAAAAGAATTGTGGGATGAGTTCCGTTCGCTTCCAAGAGTTATTGGAGGCTGTATCTGGGAATTCAAAGATCAGGGATTGGTGAAATTCGACTCAAGATCAGGTCAGAATTATTTTGCCCACGGTGGAGATTTTGGTGAAAGATACCACGATGGGAATTTCAATACCAAAGGAATTGTAGATTCCAACGGAAAACCAAAAGGTTCACTTTTTGAAAATAAATGGGTCTATCAACCAGCAACTTCAACTTTAAAAGACGGAAATCAATTAGAAATAAAAAATCGCAGTGCTGTAAAATCTTTAGCAGATTACATTCCGGTTTTGAAAATTCTGGAAAACGGAAACATAATCAAAACGCATATTTTAAAACCTTTCAATTTAGAAGCAGGACAATCGACAACTTTAAATGTAAGTCACTATCTGCCAAAGATGAAAGCTGATGCGGAATATATTTTGAACATCGAATTCCAGCTTTCGAAAGATGAACTTTGGGCTTCTAAAGGTTACGCTGTAGCGGAAGATCAGTTTCTGCTGAAAAAGAAAGAAGTTGTGTTAGAATCTAAAAAAGGAAATCTAAATGTTTCCGAATCCGATTCTGATTTTAATATCAAAGGAAAAGCTTTCGATATCAAAATAAATAAGGTAAACGGAGCCTTGAGTTCGTATGTTTTCAATGGAGAAGAACAAGTTTTTGCACCATTGCTTCCCAATTTCGTTAGACCTTTGACTGACAATGACAAAAGAGGATGGAAATCGCAAAAGCTTTTGAAACAATGGTACAAAGCCAAACCAAAGTTGACTAATATCAAAATGGATCAGTCAACTGCGGAAATTAAAATCACCAGCCACTACGAAATTATAAAAGATAGCGCGACTGTAAATGTAGTTTACAACATCAAACCAGATGGAACAATCAAAGTCGATTATAGTTTAAAAGCGTCAAACAAATTGCCAAACATCCCAAAAATCGGAATGCAGATGGGTGTTCAAAGAAAATTCGACCAAATTTCGTGGTACGGAAAAGGAGAACTTGAAAATTATAACGACAGAAGTTTTGGCTCGTTTGTTGGTAAATATTCCTTGCCAATTAATGACTTTATCGAGCATTACCCAAAACCACAAGAAAACGGAAATAGAACTGAAGTACGATGGATGGCTTTGACAAAGCCACAGAAAAATCAAGGTTTTTTGATTGTAAATGATACCAAAGTTTTAAGTATGAGTGCGTGGCCGTATACACAGGAAAATTTGAGTTCAGCAACACGTACTTACGAATTGAAAGATCCGGGATTTTTGACAGTAAATATTGATTTAGTTCAAATGGGAGTGGGTGGAAATGATAGCTGGACATTAGTAGCACAGCCAATTGAACAATACCAAATCAAATCAGGAGATTATCAGTATAGTTTTTATTTAACGCCTTTCAGTGGTTCAAAAAATGAATTGGAAAGTAGTTTGAAGAAGTTTAAATATTAATTAGGTCATTGCGAGGAACGAAGCAATCATACTATGTTGCTCTCGTTATGGGATTGCTTCATTCCTCGAAATGACAAAAACAACAAAAATGTTTCAAAAAAAACACTTCTTTTTTATTTTATTACTTGCGGGATTCGTTTCGGCACAGGAAGTCCATAAAAAAGAAACAACGGAGTTTCAACCTACCATCGAATCCTCAAAACCATGGGTATATTGGTATTGGATGAAATCGGCGTATTCCAAACCCGGAATCACAGCCGATTTAGAAGCCATGAAAGAAGCCGGAATTGCAGGTGCGTATTTAATGACTATCAAAGGTCCGGCAAATCCGCCATTGATAGAACCGCCAGTTTTGCAATTGACACCGGAATTTTGGGATATGATCCATTGGGCTTTTAAAGAAGCCAACCGATTAGGATTGAAAATGGCTTTTCACGGTGCCGATGGTTTTGCCGTTGCAGGCGGACCCTGGATTACACCCGAAATGTCAATGCAAAAAGTAGTTTGGTCAACGACTGAGATTGCCGGAGGAAAAACGATTACTTCAAAATTACCAGTTCCGGAACACTACAAAGAGTATTACAAAGACATTGCGACTTTTGCTATTCCGATAAAAGAATATCAAACCAATTCGCAGATACAATTACCAAAAGTTACGACATCCAATAATACCGATGCTTCGTTTTTGGCAGATCCTAAAAAAGATGAAAACTTTAAATTTGCCGAAGCGGGCTGGATTCAATATGAATTTGAAAAACCATTTACCTGCAAATCCATTGTAATTGAAACAAAAGGAAGAGATTTTCAGGCACAGCGTTTAATCGTTGAGGTTAGTAATGATGGAGTTAATTTTAAATTCCACGAAAGAATGGTTGCGCCACGTCACGGCTGGCAGGACATAGATTTTGCCCACACGCATACAATTACACCCGTTACAGCAAAATATTTCAGATTTGTTTATGATCCCGTTGGAACCGAACCCGGCGCTGAAGATTTGGATTTTGCGAAATGGAAACAGAATTTGAAAGTGAGTAAAATTACGCTCTCCAATCAGGCATTGATTGATAATTACGAAGGAAAATCAGGCGCCGTTTGGCGTTTGAGTCCGGAAACTTCTGCAAAACAAATTCCAAATTCAGAGTCTTTCAAAAAATCAGAAATCATCAACATTACCAATTTAGTGGATGCCAACGGAAATTTAAACTGGAAAGCACCAAAAGGAAAATGGAAAATTATCCGAATGGGACATACTTCCACCGGACATGAAAATGCCACGGGCGGAGCAGGCAAAGGTTTAGAAGTCGACAAATTTAATCCTGAATTAATTCGTTTTCAACTCGATCATTGGTTTGGTGAAATGGTTCGCACTATCGGACCTGACTTGGCTTCTAAAACTTTAGAAATTTTACATTTTGATAGTTGGGAATGTGGAAGCCAGAACTGGTCTTCGGTTTTTCAGGCTGAATTTCAAAAAAGACGTGGATATAATTTGGTGGAGTATCTACCTGTGATGGCGGGAATTCCAATCGAAAGTGTCGATGTTTCAGAGAAAGTTTTATATGATGTCCGAAAAACAATTGCCGAATTAGTTGCCGATAATTTCTATGGTACCGTTGCCCAAATTGCCAAAGAGAACAACGTTAAATTAAGTTCAGAAAACGTGGCGCCAACAATGATGAGTGATGCTTTGTTGCATTATAAATATGTTGATTATCCGGGAGGAGAATTTTGGTTAAAAAGTCCAACGCACGACAAACCATTTGATATGATAGATGCTATTTCTGGCGGACATATTTACGGAAAAGATATTATTCAGGCAGAATCTTTTACGGCTTTACGAATGGATTGGGACGAACATCCCGGAAATTTAAAAACGCTGGCAGACAGAAATTATGCTTTGGGAATTAACCGATTGTTTTACCACGTTTTCGTGCATAATCCGTGGACGGATAGAAAACCGGGAATGACTCTAGACGATATCGGAACTTTTTTCCAAAGAGACCAAACCTGGTGGAAACCTGGAAAAGCCTGGTTTGAATATTGCCAAAGAGTACAATTGCAGTTGCAAAAAGGAAAACCAGTGATTGATTTAGCAGTTTTCATTGGCGAAGATTTTCCTTCACGCTCTTTTGTACCGGATCGTTTAGTGCCTTTTATTCCGAATGTGTTTGGAAAGGAAAGAATCGAAAGCGAGAAATTACGATTGGAAAATGAAGGTCAGCCCACTGCAAAAATGCCGAAAGAAGTTACCTATTCTAAAAATATCACCGATTTATCGCAATGGGTAAATCCTCTAAATGGCTATCAATATGATTCGTTTAATTCTGATGTTTTGATCAATCGTGCCAAAGTAGAAAACGGTAAAATCAATTTTGGTGGTGGAATTGAATATGGAGCTTTATTGTTTCCGGGAAGTCATAAAATGGCTCCCAACAAAATGATTTCTCTGGCTTCCGCCGAAAAAACATTACAGTTGCTAGAAGAAGGAGCAACAATTTTTGTAGATGAAAAACCAATTATTCAGCCGGGAATACAATCCGAAGCCGATCATAAAAAATGGCAGAATGTGATTGATGAAATTTGGAATAACTCAAATGCATCAACCTGGAAAATCGGAAAAGGAACTGTTATTAAGTTACCGTATTTAGGAAATGATTTTGTATCAATCGGAATCGAACAGGATGTTTATTTTCCAAAATTGAACAGAGTCGATTCAGAAACTATTGCGTGGACACACAGAAAATCTGAAACCGAAGATATTTATTTTCTTTCCAATCAAAAAGAAGAAAAAAAATCTTTTGAAGCTTCATTTAGAATAGATGGAAAAATTCCGGTTTGGTACAATCCTGTTACTGATAAAACTACAACTTTATCGAATTGGAAAATTGAAAACGGAAGAACAATTGTTTCAATAAATTTAGACGCAAATGAATCCGGTTTTGTCATTTTTAAAGAGAAAACTGAAGAAGTTCTGGCGAAAGGAAATCAAAAAGGTATAGAATTTGAGAACGTTCAGACCTTAGATGAAAACTGGGAATTACAATTTGATTCCGAATATAAAGGTCCGAAAGAAATTTTAAAAATCAACAAGCTTTTTGATTGGAGCACTTCAACAAATGATCAGATAAAATATTATTCAGGAACAGTTATTTATAAAAAAGAGTTTATCTGGAAAGGAAAAACGAACGATAAAATTGGGTTGGATTTAGGAACAATTGCAAATATTGCTGAGGTAACTATAAATGGCATTAATTGCGGAACAATTTGGACGTTTCCATATAAAGCAGACATTTCGGAAGCCTTAAAAAAAGGAAAAAATACTATAGAAATTAAAGTAACCAATACCTGGGCAAACCGATTAATTGGCGACGAAAAATTACCAAAAGAAGAACGATTAACCTGGACAACAGCGCCGTTTAGATTACAGGAAGGAATATTATTGAAAGCCGGATTGTTAGGACCCGTTACGATTGTAAAAGAAAAATAGATATAAATGTACCGAGCCTAAGGCTCTTTTTATCGTGTTTAGCGTTATAACTGGACTAAAGTCCAGCCTTACAAAATGTTTCGAGCCTATGGCTCTAGTGCATAACTTTAAAGTTCCGGAGGAACGATTCATATTGTAGCAACGGATTTTAATCCGTTGAATATAAGGAGGTTGATTTTAAAAACGAATTTATCCATTGAAATATAGATTAAAATAAAAAAATGAGAAATATAAAAAAATGTATTGTTGTGATTTTATGTTTAATAGCAAATTTACAAATCAATGCAAAAATCAAATTGCCTGCACTGTTTTCGGACAATATGATGTTACAGCAAAAGTCCAATGCGCCAATGTGGGGCTGGGCGGACAAAAATGAAAACATAAGTGTAAAAACATCGTGGAATTCTAAAATTTACAAAACGAAAGCCGATAGTCAGGGAAAATGGCGTGTAGAATTGCAGACTCCTGTTGCTGGTGGACCTTTTACGATTGAAGTCAATCAGGGGAAAGAAACGATTACGGTAAAAAATGTATTGATAGGAGAAGTTTGGCTGTGTTCAGGACAATCCAATATGGAAATGCCTTTGAAAGGATTTCAGGGTCAGCCTGTAAAAAACGGGAATGAAATCATTGTCAGATCAACCAATAAAAACATTCGTTTAATTACGATTCCAAGAGCGACAGTTTTAGAACCAAAAGATGATTTTGAAGGGAAATGGGAAGTGGCTTCTCCAAAGTCTACGGCTAATTTTAGCGCGACCGCCTGGTATTTTGGTTCGCTTTTACAGGAAGTTTTAGATGTTCCGGTAGGATTGATTCATGTTTCGTACGGTGGTTCGAGTATGGAAGCCTGGATGAATCAGGAAATGCTGAAAGATTTTGCAAGTGCCAAAATTCCGACTACAAAAGAAGAATTGGCGAAAGACCCGAATCGTGTACCGACGACTTTGTTCAACGGAATGCTTTCGCCTGTAATTGGGTACGGAATTAAAGGCTGTATTTGGTATCAGGGTGAATCGAATTATGAAAGAGCTTCAGAATATACCGCTTTGATGAAAAAAATGGTCAGCAGTTGGAGAGGTTTGTGGAAACAAGGCGATTTCCCTTTTTATTATGCCCAAATTGCTCCGTTTAATTATGCGCAATTTCATCCAAAAGATAATTTAGAAAAATACAATTCGGCTTATTTGAGAGAAGCACAATTGAAAGCTTCGGCAGCAATTCCGAATTCAGGAATGGCGGTTTTGATGGACGTTGGCGAAGAAAATAACATCCACCCAATGGACAAGGAAAAAGGCGGTAACCGATTGGCGTTTCAGGCTTTGGCAAAAACCTACGGAATCGAAGGTTTCGAATTTGAAAGCCCGAAATACAAATCGATGGAAATAAAAGACGGTTCGGTAACCGTTTCTTTTGATAATGTTGAAAACGGAATTACATCTTATGACAAAGAAGTTACCGGCTTTGAATTGGCGGGAGAAGATAAAATTTTCTACCCTGCAAAATCGGTTGTTCGAAGAAAATCGGTGGTTTTGACTTCTGATAAAGTTGCCAAACCAGTAGCGCTTAGATATTTATTTAAAGATTTCGCGAAAGCGGAATTGTTCAGTGGAGGCGGTTTGCCGATTTCTTCTTTTAGGACTGATGAGTGGTAGTTTTTTTTTGAACCATATAAGTTATATAAGTTGATTTAAGCTAAGTGTTTGTTGGGAGTTTTTAGGAAATATAAGTTTTAGCGATTTTAGACCTGATAGGTTTTTTAAAACCTGTCAGGTCTAATGAAATGACAAGTAAACTAAAAAATAAAATATCTGCCAGATCTGCTAAATCTGCGTGAAATATATTAGTACAGATTTAATAGATCAAGTAAATTATAAATAAAGAAATTTGAAAAATACAATAGCAATTTTTTTTCTCTTCATGACGCTTTTAGTGAAAGCGCAAACTCCTGTGCTTGATAATTACAACCAAATCTGGACAACTCAAAGCAACAATTCTTCTGAATCTATGCCTTTGGGCGGTGGAGATATAGGGGCAAATGTCTGGGTAGAAAAAGGTGATTTGTATTTTTATTTTTCCCGTAGCGGCACTTTTGACGAACATAATACTTTATTGAAATTAGGCCGTGTAAAAGTGAGTTTGACTCCAAATCCGTTCAAGGATAGTGAAGGATTTCGTCAGGAATTGGTTTTGAAAGAGGGTTATATTTCGATTGCTCAAAAGGATACCAAAATCAAACTTTGGGTAGATGTTTTTAAACCCGTAATTCATTTGGATTTGGAAAGTAAAACGCCTGTGAAAATGACGGCTTCTTATGAAAGCTGGCGTCATAAAAATCGTGATTCCAAAGGAAAAGCGAATAATGCTAATTCATATAAGTGGGCACCACAGGGAGAAATCTTAACTTTTAAAGATTCAATCTCATTTGAAAATAACGGCGTTCAGTTTTATCACAGAAACAGACAACAAACCGTTTTTGATGTTGCGGTAAAACAACAAAAAATGGAATCGGTAAAAGACCAAATGCTGAATCCATTAGCTAATTTGACTTTCGGAGGATTTATGACTGGCGATAATCTAAAACCAGATGGGACATATTCAGGGACTTATCAAAATACAGATTTTAAAGGATTCAGTTTGTCGAGTGTTAAACCTTCCAAAAAAAAAACTTTACAAATTCATTTATATACAAATCAATCAGATACAAATTCTTGGAATAAAGGTTTGGAAAATCAAATTTCGGACTATAAAATCAAATCAAAACAGGCAGAAAAAAACACTATAAAATGGTGGAATAATTTCTGGAACCGCAGTTTTATTTATACACAGAAGAATCAATCTACTGCAAAAGATTCAGTATATCAAATCGGGCAGAATTATCAATTGTTCCGTTACATGCTGGGTTGTAATGCGTACGGAAAATATCCAACGAAATTCAATGGCGGATTGTTTACCGTAGATCCTGTTTTTACGAATCCCGATTTGAATTTTACACCTGATTTTAGAAACTGGGGAGGCGGAACAATGACGGCTCAGAATCAAAGATTGGTTTATTTTCCGATGGTGAAAAGCGGTGATTTTGATATGATGAAATCGCAATTGGATTATTATCTGAGACTTCAAAAAAATGCCGAATTGCGTTCGGAAGTCTATTGGAAACACGGCGGAGCTTCTTTTACAGAGCAACTAGAAAATTTCGGATTACCCAATCCAGCAGAATACGAATGGAAACGTCCTGCCGATTACGATCCGGGAATGGAATACAACGCCTGGCTGGAATACGAATGGGACACGGTTTTTGAGTTTTGCCAAATGATGTTACAGCAGAAAGAATATACTGGTGAAGACATTCAGAAATACAATTCGTTTATTGTAAGCTGTCTTCGGTTTTTTGACGAACATTATCAATATTTGGCAAAACAACGAGGTAGAAAAGCATTCGATGCCAACGGTCATTTAATTCTTTTTCCGGGTTCTGGAGCAGAAACCTATAAAATGGCGAATAATGCCAACAGTACGATTTCGGCTTTGACCGTAATTACAGAACAGCTTTTAAACCTTTCGGAAAAAGAACTGTCAAAAGAGGAAGCCGAATATTTAAAAGGTTTTCAAAAACGAATTCCGCCTTTAAATTTTGGTCAAATCGAAAATCATAAAGTATTGCTTCCTGCTAAAACGTGGGAAAGGATTAATAATTCGGAAGTTCCACAATTGTACCCAGTTTATCCTTGGGGAATTTATGGCATTGGAAAACCCGATTTGCAAACGGCTTTGAATACATGGAAATACGATACAGATGCGATAAAATTCAGAAGTCATATTGGCTGGAAACAGGACAATATTTTTTCGGCTCGTTTGGGATTAACCGAAGAAGCAAAAAAATACAATTTATTGAAAATGGCAAATTCCGACCGAAGATTTCCTGCCTTTTGGGGTCCGGGTTTTGACTGGGTTCCGGATCATAATTGGGGCGGGGCCGGAATGATTGGAATGCAGGAAATGTTATTGCAGGAGGCGAATGGAAAAATATATCTTTTTCCAGCCTGGCCAAAAGACTGGAATGTACATTTCAAATTGCATGCTACTCAAAATACCACTGTTGAGGCTGAACTCATAAACGGTGAATTAAAAGTTTTAAAAGTAATTCCTGAAATCAGGAAAAAGGATATCATCAATCTGTTGAATACATCGGCAGAAGAAAAAATCAAATTAAATTAATAGAAAATGATAAAGAAATTAGCGGGCACTTTTGCTTTGGCAATGCTTTTGACAGCAAACGGGCAGGCACAGAATACCGACAAGCAAATTGTAAAAGTAGATTTTGATTTCTTCCAGAGAAGATTGGAAGAAGTTCATGCTCCGGGCTATGATTCCTGGGTTATTAACGAAAATAAAGAAGACCAAAAAACGTTTAATAACTTGACCTTTAAATTAAAAGGGAACTTTACCTCTAAATGGTACAAGGTTGGAATGAGCGCTCCTTATTACAATAGATTAGGAAGTGACGGGTTAGTGACAGCTGAAAATTTAGAACTAAAAGTAAGCGGATTAAAAGCAGGAAAGCATACACTTTTGACGTATCACAATGCTTTTGATGTGATTACCGGGAAAACCTTTTCACCAATAAAAATATTTGTAAACGGTAAACTTCAGGAAACAGTAAATGCCAGTCAGAGAGCTAATGAAAAGATTGATGCTGCAATGGCTTATATTACGTTTACCGCAAAAAAAGGTAAGGATGTAATAATTCGTTTTGAAAGTGATGCGGCCACTAATCCGGATGTTATCAGACAAATTGTAATTAACGGATTCGAAATCGACACACCAAACTTAATGAATCAGGCACGTACTCCAAAACCGGCAAATCGGGATGAGCATGTTGCAGATAAAGATATTGTACTTCAATGGGATGCTTCTAAAAATGCCGTTGCACATCAATTGTATTTCGGCGAAGACCAAAATGCAGTTGCAAATGCGAACGAATCTTCTAAAGAATTCAAAGGCAAATTGACTGAAAAATCATTTGCGCTTTCTAATTTATACAGCATGTCAACCTACTACTGGAGAGTAGATGAAGTTGATGCCAAAGGCGAAGTAACATTAGGAAACGTCTGGTCTTTTAAACCTGCACAATTGGCTTTTCCGGGAGCGGAAGGTTACGGAAGATTTGCTGTTGGTGGAAGAGGCGGAAAAGTAGTTGAAGTTACGAATCTGAACGATGACGGACCGGGAAGTTTGCGTGATGCCGTTAATCAGGAAATAGGACCGAGAACTATTGTTTTTAATGTTTCAGGAAATATTAAACTGGCTTCAAGACTGGTGGTTAATCAGCCTTACATAACTATTGCCGGACAGACTGCACCTGGCGAAGGAATTACTATCAGTCGTGCTCCAATAGGTTTAACCGGAGATGATGGTGTTGTCAGATTTTTGAAAGTTCGTATCGGCGGAGGAAGAACCTTTGACGGTATGGGACTTACCGGAGCTAATTTCAGTATTATTGATCATTGTTCAATCAGCTGGACCATTGATGAATCGTTTAGTTCAAGAAGTGCACATCATATTACCTTGCAGCGCACTTTAATTTCGGAGGCATTAAATGTTGCCGGTCATGGTAAATACGAAGAAGGTAAGATGCATGGTTATGCAGCAACAATTGGTGGAGACATAGGAAGTTTTCATCATAATTTACTGGCACACAATTACGGAAGAAACTGGAGTATTGGTGGTGGTTTAAGCGGTGACGGATTTTATACAGGAAGAGTAGATATCAGAAACAATGTGGTGTACAATTGGGGTAAAAGAACGACTGATGGCGGTGCCAACGAAGTAAATTTTGTAAATAATTATTACAAACCAGGTGTTTCAACAGCAATTTTTGTAGCCTTGAATGCACAGCACGAAGGAGTTGGAAAAGGAATGCAGCGTTACTATTTTGACGGAAATGTGATGCCGGGTTATTTTGATGAAAAATCTCAGGAAAAAGGCAGAAAAAGAACCATCACCAACAACGAGAAAGTGGAATATGAAACATTTGTTGATAAACCATTTTTTGAATCGTACGTAAATACACAATCGGCTAAAGCGGCTTATAAAAACGTACTTTCGGATGTGGGAGCCAATCAGCCGTTTTTTGACAAGCATGATAAGAGAATTGTTGACGAAACACTTAAAGGAACATTTACCTATAAAGGAAGCAAAAGCAATTTAGGCGGAATGATAGATAATGAATCAGATGCAGGCGGATGGCCCAATTTCGCAACCGAAACGCGTCCTTCAGATTGGGATACGGATCATGACGGATTGCCGAATTGGTGGGAAAAAGCTTTTGGTTTAAACGAAAATTCAAATGCCGGAGATTTTTCAGATTCGAATTCAGATACTGATAAAGACGGCTTTACACAATTGGATAATTATCTGGACTGGCTGGCCCAGCCTCATTATTTTGTAAAATCAGGAGAGAAAAATGACTTAAATGCTACAGACTATTTCAAAGGGTATGAAAGCAAACCAGTCTATTCTTTTTCTGATCTTAAGAATGGAAAAGTAGTTTTAAAAGGAAACGAAATTCAGTTTACAGCAATTGAATCAGGATTTGCTTCTTTTACGCTAACAGCAAAAGATTCGGATGGAGATTCTATGAGCAGAACGATTAATTTCTTTGTAAAATAAAACAAACAATCTGCTCAATCTCCCAAATCTGCGAGAGATTATTTTCAAACAGTTTGACAGATTGAGCAGATAAAAAAATATTTAAAATGAAAAAGAATATCATTCTATTATCGGCAGTACTTTTTTCTACAGCGATTGTAGCTCAGAATAAAGGTTTAGTAGCCAATTCTGACAGTCCTTATTCTAAATTACAGAGTGTAGGTTTGCAGGATGTAAAGTGGACAAACGGTTTTTGGAAAGAACAATTTGATGTAGAAACCAAAAATACGTTGCCGTATATGTGGGATTTGTATCATAACGATGAAGTTTCCCACGCTTATAAAAACTTTGAAATTGCTGCAGGTGAAAGTAAAGGAACTTTCAAAGGACCTTCTTTTCATGATGGGGATTTTTACAAGATTTTTGAAGGAATGGCAGCTACGTATGCCATAACAAAAGACAAAAAACTGGATGTCCAAATGGATAAAGCCATTGCACTTTTTGCGAAAGCACAGCGTAAAGATGGATATCTACATACTCCGGTTTTAATTGACGAACGTTGGGGAACTTTAGGTCCGGAAGAAGTAAAAAAACAATTGGGTTTTGAGAAATATAATATGGGGCATTTAATGACGGCTGCCTGTATTCATTATCGTGCTACCGGAAAGACCAATTTTCTGGAAATCGGAAAAGGTGTTGCTGATTTTTTATATGATTTCTATAAAAAAGCATCTCCTGAATTAGCCAGAAATGCGATCTGTCCTTCTCATTATATGGGGATTGTCGAAATGTATCGTACGACGAAAAATCCAAAATACCTGGAATTAGCGAATAATTTGATTGATATTCGAGGAACAACCGATGACGGAACCGATGATAATCAGGACAGGATTCCGTTTAGACAACAAACTACGGCAATGGGACACGCCGTAAGAGCGAATTACTTGTATGCAGGAGTTGCCGATTTATATGCAGAAACAGGAGAAAAGAAATTATTAGAGAATCTGGAATCTATCTGGGATGATGTGACGTACAGAAAAATGTATATAACAGGAGCCTGCGGTTCTTTATATGATGGCGTTTCCCCAGACGGAACTTCTTATAATCCAACCGATGTTCAAAAAATTCATCAGGCATATGGAAGACCTTTTCAGTTACCAAATGCTACGGCGCATACCGAAACCTGTGCGAATATCGGAAACGTTTTGTGGAACTGGAGAATGCTTCAAATTACGGGGGATGCCAAATATGCTGATGTCGTGGAATTGGCTTTATACAATAGTGTATTGTCAGGAATTAGTCTGGAAGGAAAAGAGTTTTTTTACAACAATCCGTTGAATGTTTCCAAAGATTTGCCTTTTAAACAAAGATGGAGCAAAGAACGTGAAGGGTATATCGCTTTGTCCAATTGTTGTGCGCCAAACGTAACCAGAACAATTGCTGAGGTTAGTAATTACGCTTACAATTTTTCAAAAGAAGGACTGTATGTGAATTTATATGGAAGCAATAATCTAAATTCAACAACACTTTCGGGAGAAAAAATTGAAATTGTACAGCAAACCAACTATCCCTGGGATGGAAAAATCACGTTGAAAATCGTAAAAGCTCCTAAAAATGTATATGCTTTTTTACTAAGAATTCCAGGATGGAGTCAGGGAACTACAATTGCTATCAATGGTAAAAATATTAATGATGCTATTACTTCAACTTCGTACCAAAAAATTGCAAAAAAATGGAAAAAAGGAGATGTCATCGAATTGAATATCCCAATGCCGGTGGAACTGATGCAGGCCAATCCATTAGTAGAAGAAATAAAAAATCAGGTGGCTGTAAAAAGAGGGCCAATAGTGTATTGCCTGGAATCAAATGAACTTCCTTCAAATGTAAAAGTGAATGATGTTGTTTTGGATTTGAATTCTAAATTTACAACCGATTTTATCAAAATAGATAACAGAGAATTATTGAGC
>Ga0247805_1000262_pt1 | contig 30631 bp, 29 predicted proteins | sample UWRJL044104R1_FD_180930 | JGI IMG/M metagenome (GOLD analysis project Ga0247805, IMG submission 180930) | Plant litter microbial communities from Arlington Agricultural Research Station in Wisconsin, United States - UWRJ-L044-104R-1 | ecosystem: Environmental > Terrestrial > Plant litter >... | reverse complement strand
TCTCCCGATTTGAAAAACCCCTCGCTTTTTACATCTTCAGCGAAGATCATTCTTTTACAAAAAAGATGATTCAAAACTATTCTTTTGGCGGCGGATGCATTAACGATACCATTGTTCATTTCTCCAATAAAAGACTGCCATTTGGAGGCGTTGGCCACAGCGGCATCGGTGCTTATCACGGAAAATTGAGTTTTGATACTTTTTCCCACCATAAAAGCATTGTCAAAAAAGCCAACTGGCTCGATTTACCAATGCGCTATGCACCCTATAAAAACAAACTGGAAACCATAAGGACTTTTTTAAACTGGCTTTAATAGAAAAACGTTTATCGTATTGTAAAGATTATGAATCGTAATTGATAAAAAATATTATATTTACGTATAAATAACCTAATTAAAGCTTAAAATAAAGTAACCTGTAACAAATGGAATCTACACAAAACCAGATTGAACAAATTAAAAAGTATGGATATACTTTAGACTTCTCGAATGTTTTTAATCATGCCTTCGAAAATTATAAAAAAATTGCCCTTTATGCCGGACTGGTATTATTGATTTTATTCATTATTTCCTTCTTTGTCGGAGGTATAGGGTTTGTCATGTATTTTGGTGCAGAAAAACTAAATAAGGAATTTATTGAAACTTTTGCCAATCAGGCACCTTCTACTGTTAATTTAGTATTGTATACCACTGGTGCCACGCTTGTATCTGCATTATTTAGTCCCTTTGCAGCGGGATTCTTAAAAATGGCCGATGCTGCGGACAAAGATGAATCCTTTAATGTTTCAACTCTTTTTACCTATTACAGACCCAGTTATTTTTCACAAATTTTTATTGCTACTCTTTTGATCGGTCTTCTTAACGGACTTATTTCTATCGGATTTAATTTTTTAGGGATCATATTCGTAGATACGGTGCTTACCATCATTATCTCTCTTTTTACGGCCTTAACAATCCCCTTAATTATCTTTGGAGGTCTTAATGCAACGGATGCCATACAATCAAGTATCGCTATTATCAGCAAACAGCCTTTTATTATTGTATTGTTGTTTATTGTAGCAGGTATTGCATCAATGGTTGGTTTTATCGGATGCTGTATAGGTGTTGTTTTTACAATACCATTTACTTATTCGATGACGTATGCCCTATACAGTGCTATCATTATTACTGACAATCCTGATTCAATCGATTCTATTGGAAAATCTGATTTTGAGTAAAAGTAAACTGCAAAATTATTTCTCATCATTCTGAACAAAAATCATTATTAAAACACAACCAGGACCAACTCGATGGTAACAGGCTATAGTTTATTAAATCACGAGATTTCTATTCTAACGTTTTTTGGAAGTTTTCTGAAATCAGTTGGTGCCAACCTGTTTGTCTTTTATTCAAATATTATTTTTAACAACAATCCTAAATTGCTTATTTTAGGATTGTTCCTTTTTGGGTTTATCAGTTTAATGGTTTATCAGTTCTTTAAAATTAAAAATAAAGTAAGCTATTTTATCCAGAAAGACCAGGAAACGGAAACATCGGACAAAGAGTATAATCTCTATTTCTTGTTTTTTGGGATTGCCATAATCGTAATCGATATCAACAATGAAATTTTCAATATCAGACCCGAAAGTCTTTTATTCGTTAATATTCTAATTGGCTTATCCATACTTCTTTTATATGTGGTTACTGAGCGGGTTTCCTACCTTCGTAAAAATGTCAGAATAATTTTTATTACTGTCTTTCTTTTGTTTATTGCTTATATAGGGCAAAATCTTATTTTTTATCCCTTTGATGTGGTTCCTGTCGTTGCCTTTTTAGTTTCTTTCTATTTTTCCTATACCGTTTTAAAACCTTTAAAAATTTACTGGTTTTTTGTCTGCGCTGTATTTTTATTTTTGTTAGCGACTGTTTTTCTAAAATTTGTTCCTGTCAGGACTTCTGTTTTACTGATTAACTTTTCTATCCTTATTTTTGTCATTAATCAGATCAAACATGCCGTTTTACTGAATAAAAAAGATAATTTAAGGTTTACCAATGAAATTGTTCACAAAGGAAATTCCCTCACGGTAGCCTGCAATAAAAGAGGAGAACTTATCTTTTGCAGCGAATCCATCAATACCATCCTGGGTTATACCACTGAAGAAGTACTGGGAACGGGATTTTGGAAACTGACCGAAGATCCTGATTTTTCTGACGCTTCTTATTTCAATAATTACATTGACAACAATTTGTATGTACGGAAACTAAAAAGTAAAAATGGCGAATACCGCTATATCCAATGGAAATATAAACGGTTTTCTGAAGACCTCATTATTGGTATCGGGCAGGATATTAGTGAGCAGATTAAATTACAGGACCAATATAAAAACCTAATTCAGACTGCTGCTGATATTATTTTTGAAGTTGATGGTGATGGCTATTTTACTTTTATCAATGATTTTGCCTTTACTGTTCTTGGCTATACTGAAAGCGAAGTTATCTCGAAACATTATTCTGACTTTATTCGTCCGGATTTTATAGCGACTACCATTACTTTTTATGAAACTTTAGAAAAGACCCAAAATAATTACCCCACCATTGAAATTCCGATCCTCAAGAAAAACGGAGAGGAATTATGGCTATCGCAAAAGGTAATCATACGCAAAAACGATTTGGGTCAAACCATCGGCTTTGCCGGTATTGCAAGGGACATTACCGAATTGAAAAATATCGAAAACGAGAAAAAAAGCCGGTTTGAAAAAATAGAATCCTATAACAATTCTACTAAAACCTTATCCACTATTAATTTCAATAATTTTGATACTTTAAAAGCTTCGATCAATTTCATTATCAAGGAAGCTTCCCTTGTTTCCAAAACCGACCGTGTCAGCTATTGGAAATATTCCAATGAGAATATTACGTGCAAAAACCTCTTCAGCAGTGATCATCATTCGCTAAGCGATAAAAACATACTCAAAAAAGAATCTTACCCTATTTATTTTGAAACCCTTAAAAACAAGGCCGTAATCAATGCTGTCGATGTTTTTAACAAACTGGAAACGTCGGAATTTCATCAAAATTATTTTACCAAAAACGGTATCAAATCCATGCTTGATGTTCCTGTTTTTTTAAATGGCGAACTTGCCGGAGTAGTTTGTTTTGAAAATACTGCAGATACACGGGTATGGGACAATGAGGACATCAATTATGCCAAGACCATATCAGATGTGATTTCGCTTGCCATATCCTCACAAATGCGACTGGAAGCGGAACGAAAACTGGAATTCAAAAGCCAGCTACTATCTGCCCTTGCCCTTTGTACAGAGAAATTTCTACTGAGCAAAACTACGCAGAAAATGTTTGAGGAAACCTACAGCCTGATCGGAAAAGCCTCCAAAGTCGATCATATGTTTTATTATGAGAAGGATTTTGAGACCAATACCATAAGCCAGAAACACAAATGGACCCGACAGGGTATTGAGCACCAAATTACACCACTGGCAAAATTTACGGAAGATCAGTTTAAAGAAATTGTTGCGAGGGCAGATAAGAAAAAGATTTTAAACAAATTAACCCGCAAGCTTGATGATGGTTTCCTTAAATCACTGTTAATTGAAAATAAAATTCTGTCCATCCTGATTATGCCGTTGTATATCAATGACGTCTTTACAGGATTTATTGGATTTGATGACTGTACGAAGGAACGTAAATGGTCTGAAGAAGAAATTTATATCTTTCAGACACTGGCCAATAATATTTCATCTGCGCTTGAACGTAACGGCAACTATGCCAAAATTATTGAAAGTGAGGAAAAATTCAAACTGATTGCCAATAACATTCCGGGAACCGTTTATCTTTCCAAATTTGATGCACTCTCTACCAAAATATTCCTCAATGATGAAGTTTTAAACCTTACCGGCTATTCTAAAAAAGAATTCATTGAAGATAACCTGTCTTTTTTATCGCTGATCCACCCTGATGACAAAGATGACGTGATCGACATCCAAATGGAAAATCTACTGAATGGAAAACCGATGCACAATGTGTACCGAATTCAGAAGAAATCCGGAGAGTATATCTGGGTAGAGGAATTTGGCGATGTCATCAAAAAAGAACATGAAATAGAATTTGTAGGCGGGATCTATTTTGACATTACCAATAAAAAACTCACTGAAGATGCCATCAAAGCCAGACAAATAGCTGAAGCGGCCAATAAATCAAAATCTGATTTCCTTGCCAATATGTCGCATGAAATCAGAACCCCTCTTAATGGCATTATCGGTTTTACCGATCTGCTTATGAAGACAGATCTTGCTGCCATTCAGGAAAAATATATGACGACTATCAACCAGTCGGCCCATTCCCTACTTGAAATTATCAACGATATCCTTGATTTTTCTAAAATTGAGGCCGGAAAACTGGAATTGTTTGTTGATCTTTATGATCTCAAAAAATTACTTGGGCAGGTTTTTGACCTTATTCTTTATGAAGCCAATACCAAAGGGCTCCTGCTTCAGCTTCATGTAGCCGATGATGTACCACAATACATCCGTACTGATATCGTACGCGTCAAACAAATCCTGATCAACCTGCTATCCAATGCTGTCAAATTTACCCATGAGGGCACCATTACACTGGATGTGTCCGTACTGGAATGTGTTAACACCATTTGTATGCTACGCTTTGCGGTAACGGATACGGGAATTGGCATTTTGGAAGAAAACCAACATAAGATTTTTAAAGCCTTTTCACAGGAAGACAGTTCTACCACCCGAAAATTTGGCGGTACCGGATTGGGACTGACCATTTCTAACCAGCTGCTGGCGCTGATGGACAGCCATCTTCAACTGGAAAGCTCTATCGGGCAGGGCAGTACTTTTTATTTTGACCTAAAGCTGAAAACCAGTGAAGAAAACCTCAACCAAAACACTATTCCTGACTATGATACCCTACAACCTGCCGCTTTAGTGCCAGCGCAAAGCCGTACTTTTTTGGTAGTGGAAGACAATAAAGTCAATATGCTTCTTTTGAAAACCATTCTTAAAAACCTGGTTCCGAATGCCATTATCTATGAAAGTGAAAACGGGCAAGATGCGCTCGAACTGTTTGAAAGCGTTACCCCTGACCTTGTTTTTATGGACATTCAAATGCCTGTCATGAACGGCTATGAAACCACGAAAATAATGCGCAATACGCTGAAGGGTGAAAAACTACCCATTATTGCTGTCACGGCCGGTGCCGAAAAAGAAGAACGCAACAAATGCCTGCACGCCGGAATGAACGATTATATCTCCAAACCTATCATGAAAGGAGTGGTTGAAGATATTCTGCAAAAATGGCTTTCCTAATTTCAAACTAATTGATGGCAGTGCTGTTTTAATCCGAAAAAAACATATAAATTAGTATAAGAAAAAACATCAACAATCAAAAAAACAGTATCCTATGAAATGGTTAGGCAAAAGACAAAGCGACAATGTTGAGGACAGACGCACCCTATCGGGCGGAAAAGTTGTTGCGGGCGGCGGTATTATTGGTATCATCATTTTACTGGTCAACGTTTTTGGAGGTGAAAATGCCCAGCTTATTACGCCTGTTTTAGAACAGCTGCAAGGCGGCCAATCTGCACCAACAGAAAGCGGCATCCCCCTTACTGAAGAAGAAAAAAAAATGGGTGATTTTGTACGGGTTACCCTTGCCTACAATGAAGATATCTGGGGCAAGATCTTTGCCGATAACGGCATGACGTATAAAGCACCTAAGCTGGTCCTTTTTAAAGGTTCCGTTGAAACGGACTGTGGCGGTGCCACCTCTGCCTCAGGCCCCTTTTACTGTCCTGGTGACCAGAAAGTGTATATGGACCTTGCCTTTTTTGAAGAACTTCAATCTAAATTTGGCGCCAAGGGCGGCGATTTTGCCATTGCCTATGTTATTGCACATGAAATTGGACATCATATCCAGACCCTATTAGGTACCTCAGCGCAGATGCGCCGTGACCAGGAAGGCAGAAGCGAAGCCGAAGCGAATAAACTTTCTGTAGCCCTGGAACTGCAGGCTGATTTTTATGCCGGTGTGTGGGCCCACTATAACAAAGACAATCTTGAGACCGGGGATATTGAAGAAGCATTAAGCGCTGCCAGTGCCGTGGGCGATGACGCCATACAGAAGAAACTTCAGGGCCATGTAGTGCCCGACTCTTTTACGCATGGTACCTCTGAGCAACGAATGTACTGGTTTAATAAAGGCTTTACTACCGGAGACATCAAACAGGGCGATACCTTTCAGGAAATACGATAATTTTATAAACCATCCGATAATAACCAGTAAGCATGATCTAAAAAGTCATGCTTTTTTTATTACAAATCAAAAAACTTTCTAAACTTAAATAATTATCATAAGAATGATTTTTACAAATTGTAAATACTTTTTAATTTCTCAGCCAACTAATAAAAATTGTAAAACTAATTTTCTATAAATAATCTGTATGGAAATACATTTGAAGATTTATTTTTTAAGTTTTTCATAAAACTTTCACATAAGTAATCCCATTCGGTTTTGGATAAATTACTTTTCTCATCAGGATTCTCTTTTAAATAAATATCAACTGTACGGCTAAAACCTGCTTTTACCGAGATTTCTTTTCGAGTACCTTTTTCAATTTTAACTTCTTTGATATAACTTTTAAAATGGTTGAAACTGAATGCTTTTATATCTGCAAAAGTTACAATTCGGCCTCTCGTCAATAAAGAATTACGGTAAGCCAAAATACGGTCTTTGTTGTTTTGTTTGTTTACACCTCCAACTGTATTTGTCATCAATGTAATGGTCTTGCTTATAAAAAACAAATCATCTTTGGAATCTAGAAAAGTTCCTGCTTTGATATCATTCGCTTCTTCAGCACATGTTGACCAATAGTTTATTACAAATGACTTACCAATTGTTTCATCAATTTTTGGTTTGATCATGAGGTATGGATCATTATTTTTAGAAAAGCTGCTTTCTTTGGCTTGTTGCTCCACTGAAGCCAAAAGTTGATTAATTTCTACTAATGAGCTGTTCATAAAATCTTTGCCTAATCCTGAGAATGAAGAACTTTCATCTTTTATCAAATCCAACACATTCTGAAGTAACTCAGAAGCACTTCTGGAATCAAATCTGGAAACTCCTCCAGTTCTAACAACCGCATTTCCTTCTTCAAGAACACCATCATTAAACTCTTTAATCTCATAATGATTGTTTAATGAATCTGCAACAGTATCTACATCTAAAAATATGTTATCATCAGTATCTAAAGCTACATAAGATAAAAAACTGCCAAGTGTCTTAATTATGGAATGCCTTTTTTTATTAATAACCGGAAAACAATTTGTTGCAAAAGATACATTGTCTAATATTTGAGGAATTAATGATTCCGGAAATACCAATTTTATCCAGATAACAGGATTAGCATTGTTCTTGGTTATTTCTTCAAATTTTTTATACTCAGAACTATATTTACTTATTTCTTTATACTTTAATATTCCTTTAAGCGTATAAAAGTTATCATGGTAAAACTCATTTACTTCCTGCATTGTTTCGCTAAGATGAGTGTAATTCCGATTGATTATATTTTCTACATCGATATTTTCTACAGGAACATTATAACCTTCTTTAACTTTTACTTCGACATCATCATGAAAACATTTCATCTGTTTTAAATAATAATGAAACATCTCTCTCTGATGGGTGTTTTTGATGTCTATGTACAACATTAAATCCTCCAGTTCACATGTCGTATCGTTATTTAATTCTATCCCTAAAAAGACTTCTCCGGATGGTAAAGTATGTTTATAGTCACGAATAGCATCTTTATAAAAAAGATTAGAAACTTCATAAAGGTTTCTTTCGTAGGCGATATATTTGATCTCTGAAGTCGTTAATTTCACTTCTAAAGTTGGGGAAAGAGCTATTTCTTTAGTTATAGGTGCTAACGGATTATAAATATTATGGATTCTCCTGTTCACAGTCATTTGATTGTGCAATGAGATTTTCATGTTATTTTCTATTGGAAAAGCATGTAAAATGGCCCTAGCAGGTTTAGCACCTGATGTAACTTCAGGAAACATAATTTCCAAAACTCTTTCTACAACGCGTGTTTGTGAATTTTCAAGTTCATGGGCTACTTTTTCTAACTCATACGATAATGCATTTAGCATCATCGAGACAACCGGGTCAAAAGAAGTTTCCATTTCTGTATCTGAAAATCCCCATGATCTGGCCGCTCTTTTTAATACTCTGTCTTTTATTCTTTCTTGTCTCATTTTGGTTCTCGAAATCAAATTTTTTTTATAATCTTCTAAATCTGCACCTGTAATCTGGACTTTAACTGTTTCTTTTGAATATTATCAATGCCAATTAACCCCTAATCCTATATAAGTCCCTAAGCTTACCTTATTATTTTTTAACCTAAAACAGAAACTTCTTAGTTCTTGATTAAATTTGTGTCATCGCATTTAATAAATTTTCAGTATCATCAGCCTTAGATTTTCGATTCATACTAAACTTATATCCAATTTAATATGAATTCTAAAACATAATGAATGAATGTAATTATTCCACTTAAAATGATAATTGATAAAATTCTTATAATATTTTGATTTAGTTTAGTTTCTATTTTTCTTCTAATATACCATAAGTCGATTAATACAAATGGAACAAAAGAAATCAAACCGATAACTCCCCCTATACAAATCATTATAAATACATCTAATCCATTAAATATGGCAAAAAAACCTGTTGCATTGATAGGTTTTCCTAGTTCTATTCTCATCCATCCCATTGCCGAAAATATATTTATAAAAAACCATATTAGGTATCTACCAATTTTTATTATAAATTTCATTTTAAATAATTATGGTTTAATATAAGGAACCATAGCATCAGTAAATTTTTCATCAGTCATGCCTAAAGCTATTTCTTTACTGTTGTAGTAGAGTTTCTTTTTTTCCAATACAAAACCTGTTTCACTTTTGGTCTGACAACTGGCAAGTTGCATACAGGCTAGTAATACTGTTATTTTTAATACTTTAATTATTTGATTTGCTATCTTAAATTTCAAAAGAGTTATGGCATACTAATGGCTGTGAATCATACTTTTCATAAAATCAGCATACGATTGCGATTGTTTTTTTATTTTAAGTGTCTTCTATCCATATTTCTCATTGAGTTCATTTAGTTTTTCCCAGCCTTCGTTTATTTTTTGAGGAATTAAATTGTAAGTCGCCTGTAATTTTTCTTATATTTTTTCGTCACATCATGTTCTCTAAGTATAGAAACCTGCTCATGAAAATTCTTTATCTACTGTTGGAGTATTTCGATTATTCCCGTAATAAAAATCAGTTTCATCAATATAACGCCAGTTGGCTTTGTTTCTTAATAATTCTGTTTGAACTTTCATATTATAATCTTGATAATCTACATTATAATATATAGTTTCATTTAATGGCACATATGGTATAAATTCAAGAATATTTGCAATTACAGATTTTATTGTACTTTCATCTCCAGAATTATTAGATCTACCCCAATAAAGATTCGTACTATATTTTAAATCAACATCATCCATTGATTTGTCTTCTGTATTAACTGCTTTAGTATAAACTTGATACCTCTCAGAATTTATAGAAACATAATTTCCGACAGTTCTTTCATTATTTCTTGACCAATGTTCTTCCAATCCATTTAGTGCTAATTGTTCTAATTCTTTAAATGATCGTGTTCTCTCTTTAATAATAGGTTTCGCTACTTTTGTCAATACAGAATCTGGTATTCTTTCCCAAACATATTGCTCTCTGAACATAGGCATTCTTGGAACGTCAAATTCATTTCTGCATTTTACTTTTTCAAATCTAATTCCCATTTGTCTGCCTTATATTTTTCTTCTCCTTTTTCAATTTTAGGTTCTGTTTTTGATTCTTTAAAAAATAATTCTTCATTATAACTTTTAATCACTTTTAATAGCGAATCTTTAACGATGACTTTAAATTTTAATGGAAATCTAATAGCTGTATTATTATAAATGGGTAAGAAAATACTATTCACTTCGTTTGGTTGTAATAGTATAGAATCTGTTTTATTATAAAAATCAATAATGTTTAAATTATTCTGTTGTATTTCATTCTTAGTATATTCAAAATTGATAATCACATACACTTTTTTATTAAATTGATTATTAAAAAAAATCGATTTAAAGTTTTGTTCTTTATATTCATTTACATGTTGAATATCTTCTCTTCTATCTGTTGATGAATTCCAAAGTAATACAATAATAATGACATACAATATAACTGTAATGACTACTGCATAAATTGCTATTAACATCTTTTTTTTAGTTTGCAATTTTTTAGAATAAATGAAAATAATTTCTACAAGTAAAGTAATTACTAAAATATAAATCATTATATTATTGTATTTTAAGTTTTGTTAACCATATTAGACCTAGCACATCTTTTTCTGCTGCAACAGTTCTTTTTAAATCAGGTCCAGAAACAAATTTTCCTGCTTTATCAAGAGTATTATAATATTTCATCACGTCTATTTCACCATTCTTAGGATAATATTCTCCTGAAGTTTCAGACATTCCATCCATGTGAGACATTTTATCCCAAAGAGTTTCGTCTCTCTTTATTGGCTTAGTATCTTGTGGTAAATAATATGAACTTCCTTTGTGCTGCCATGAAAATACAGTTCCTGCATAGGCTTGTAAAAATTCATGACCTAATTCATGAGCAGCAGTTTCTTTAAAACTTGAAACTTCATCATAGTGTGTATTTAAATCTTTTTCTGTATGATATCGCCATCCATTCTGAGGATCATTCTTCCAATCATGTTTAATGTATCCGGCATTGTAAGAGAGCCTTTGTATCACACCAAAATCCGGAAGAGCATTAAGTGCATCATCATCCCAATTACCATCACTGTAGCTTCCTCCTGGGTTACCTGATCGCATCCAGCCTCCATTTGTATTATATATTAGCGGAAGGGAATTTAAGGCGTTCATATTCGTATCGACTGGATTTATAAAAACCTCATAAGAATCAATAATATTTACATTATTACCAACAACATTACTCTTATTTCTTCCCCAATACCTTTCTAGCCCCGCAAAAACTAGTTTTTTTAATTGTTCAAAAGTTTTTGTTCTTGTCTTTAAAATTGGTTGAGCAGGGGTCATTATTGAAGCGGGTATTTTATCCCAATCACAACGAGTAATTTGATATCCCTTAAGGGGGTCAGTTCCAGTAGTCGGAGTAAACGTTTCATAACTAGACTCTTCAGGCAAACTAGAAGTATAACAATCTAAACCTTTTGTACCTCCATCTCTTAAATCTACTCTTAAAGTTATATCAATTCGTTTCTTATTTTTATCAATTTTAACATCTGTCCATTGAACTTCACTATATTTTGTAGAAAAATCAACTGTTAAACTTTTTTGTTTATCTCCCTTAGTTGCAATAATCTTTGCCTTTAGTTTTTTGCCATTAAATCTTGTGCTATCATAAATATCATTATCATCAAAACCATCCCAATGTATAAAATAGTTCCCTAGTTTAGTATAATCATCAGGTTCGAATAACGCATACTTATTATATATTTTTTGAAAATCCCAAGTTTTAGATAAAAGTGGTCCTTCAGTTGGCTTTTTAATTTCAAAAAGCATTTCAGGCTTTTTTGATGCTTGAACTATTACCGTTTTTAAAGAAGTCATCTGATAAATAACAGTATCGCTCTCGTCCATTATTTGAAAACTTAAAGAATCTATTGGTGCACCATTCAAAGTATACTCAAAACTAAAATAAGGATTTTCAGCCTTATTTTTAAAATCTAAAATACCAAAAGGCACAATCGTTTTTGTTTCTTTATCTAATTCAAGAGCGATTTCAAAATCTGATTCTGTTTTTTTTGTTTTTACTTCCGGTTTTTTAAACCTTGGTTCTCCAAGTATTACATTTCCCATATTATTTATTACCTTTCAGTTGTATCTTTTTGTTCGAAAACAATTTTAGATTTTTTTCAGTTGCAACAATTTCAACTTTCTCTGCAGTTTCTATAAACTTTTGTGAAGTCACATAATACTTATTATCAACTGTTATGTATAAATTTTTAGCGGTTTTATTAATTGCCATAGAATGATTTTAGAAATTAAAACATATTTGATTTTTCTGCACTGTTTACTTCAACAGTTTTCTGACTACTTTCCAAAAGCATATTTTCTTTGGTACTAAAAATTGTTACTTCTTCAGCATGATGCGTCGATTCTAGTGAACTTCTAATATATGTTTTTTCTATTATTTCTGTTTTGTTATTAGCACTTTCCGTAAAATCTCCAGCTGCAGTTTGAGAAATATCGTGACCAGCAGTTTGAAAAATATCTTTACTTGCTGAATTATCAATATTCTCCCCCGCATTTACAGATATATTTTTCCCTGCTGTGATGTTTACATTCTCTCCCGCATTTACTGTAAAATTCTTAGGAGCATTAACATCAATATTTCCCTTTCCGTCCATCTTCCATGTATTACCACTCGGGTCTTCAATCAACACACTTCCTTCTGCATCATTCAAAATAATTTTAGTTCCTGAACGTGTATGAATCGCCTTTACATTATTCTGGCCATCTGCATAACCACTGGATTGGCTTCCATTATATTGTGTTCCCAAAACATAGGGATTTTGTGCATTTCCTCCTTCAAAACCTACCAGAACTTCTTCATCAATTTCCGGTATAAAATAAAATCCTTTTCCTGATCCCGAGTGTGGCTGTATCATTCGCATCCAGTCGCTTGTTGTGCTTCCGCTTGCCCAATTGTACTTCACTTTTACACGTCCGAGTCCTTCAGGATCATTATTATCCATAACTTTTGCTGGCTGTGTTTCTGCTTTGGCAAATACATGCACATCTGTATAATGTGGTGCTGCAACATCGGCTGGAATTGCTTTGAAATTACAGGAATAATTTCCGTGTACCTGAGAAAGATGTGATACCTCTATTACAACTAACTCATGCTCAACAGTCTGATTTATGATGCTGATTGTCTGCCCAAGTCCTAATGGGAAATAGGATGTCCCGCCATAATAAACACTATTGGCATCATGTCCTGCAGTCTGGAGTTTGACCATTTCTTCGATTTCCTCACTGCTTTGAGCGTTAGTCGTGTAAGCTCCGATACTCAGTTCTGCCTGTGTTACGGTTCCTTGGTTATGACCTACGATTGCCGAGAAACTATCTTTACTGCCCATAGCCGTTTTCGCTGAAGCATTCCGAATATTATTTGCTCCGTTATAATCATATCCCGCCAAAGAGATTTTATGTGCAGACATATTGGCCTGTATGGTAAAACCATGCAGCGAAGAGCCATTGATGAGTTTTATTTCACTTTTTTTAATCTGTCCGAACTGCATTCGCATTCCGTCAAAATAAAACCATTGTCCGTAACGTTTTGCCAATCGTTTCAAAAACTCAAAACTGGTTTCATTATATTGGGCCATGCATTTGAATTCCTGAAGATAGGTAGATTTTATAGAATCCCTTTGGTAAAACTCTCCAGGTCCTTCGGCTAAAATACTCAGGACGATATCATCCATACCACGCTGCTGAAAAGTTCTTGATTTTTTCATATCATCCAGAACAATACTATGGCTTATACCTTTTACATGCAAACCTACTGCACTGCCATGAAGGTCTACAGAGGAAAGTTCGGTAATGATACCTTTGCTCATCAGTTTGATTCCGGTAAGGCTCTTAAAAGTAAAGATAACTTCATCACCCAGATAATCCCTTAAAGCTTTTGCCTGATCTGCCGGATTGATTATTGCCTTGCCTGTATATTGCCAGACAAATGAAAAATGATGATGATCGGCCATCTTTTGGGATAGTTCCAAATCATGGTAAACAACATTCTGGGTAAAACTTCCTATAGTGATATGAACCTGGTCAGAGAAATGTGCCATAATAATATATACTTGTTTTAATTAATCAATAAAATTTAATCTAAAGCAATCCAGTTATTTGAAAATTTAGCATCGCCAAAAGTCAATTCCTTAGCTACTAATTCCATTGTTATTTTCATCGGAACTTCTGTTGTGCTTGTAAATTGTTCTTCATAACCAATACAAAATGCTTTGACAAATTTTAATTCTTTCATTTTACTCAGAGCATCTCGTCTGTAAAAAATAATTTTTCCGTCTTTGGTTAAATCACCATTTAACATCCATGCTAAAAAGTGACTATTTTGAGTTGCTTCGATTATCATTTTTATGACACCTCCTTTAGCATTTCCCGTAGGTTTACTTGTATTATCAATTTCCTGCTTAAAACTAACATTAAATTCAAGCACATTATACTCTTCTCCGTCTATATGTAATTTGGATAAAAAACTCATTTGTAGATTTATTAAGTTGTTAAAAAAGGAGTATTAAAATTTAATACCAACTTTAAAAGATTTAGACATTTTTTAAAAATTAAACAAAAAAGGAAGTCCTGTTAACGGACTCCCTTTAATAGTTTTCAAGCTGAATTAGTTTGACAAAGTCCTAAGATTAAACCCAGGCATTATCAAACTCACCTCCACCCATCGAAATTTTTCGAGCTGAAATCATAAAAGTCTCCGTTAAAGGAGTGTCACTGTTATGATCAAAGTTTTCTTTGTACTTAACCATGTAAGCCTCTGTAAACTTTAGCTCTTTTAAAGTAGCATTCGAATCACGCTTGACGAATTTTACAGACCCATCTTTTCTTTCGAAATTATTGGTCATCCATTCGAACAATTCAGTACTTCCTGTTGACTCTACTTCGAGCATAATTCTACCCCCACGTGTTACCGTAGATGGACGCCCTGAAGCATCTGTTTCCTGAGCTAAATCATAACTCACATTTAATACTTTGTAATCCTTTCCGGCTACTGATAACGATGTTAAAAACGACATAAGAAAATTGTTTTAATTATTAATTTATTTATTCATGTTACAAATATATATAAAATAATTCTTGTTATTAAAATTATTTTAGTAAAATTTTATTTACAAATGATAATTTTAAACTATTTGTATGATAATGGTCCAACAAAAAAATATCCTCTGAAATCAAAATTTCTATTTGTACTTTTTATAGTGGCGTCCATAATAATATCGACACGCTTTTTTGCCCTGCTTACATTATCTACAAAAAACATTTCTTCAGACAATTCCACCCTAAGTTCATTGAGTTTAATTCTGCGCTCATGAAAAACTAAAGACTGTTTCATTGTCTTAGAAATTATTTCTTTTAAGGTATTTTCATTCATCAGCAAATCAAAATCTATTTCCCAGATTTTAGAACCGAACGTTTCATCAAATTTGCACTCTCCAAATGTTGTAGTGGCTAATAAAATTATCTGCTGGGCGATAGAGTGTTCAATAGATGTTTTTTCTAATTCTTTTTTCTGAATGATGGCATTAAAGTCAATAGGCAGTTTATAAAAAGCTCCTTTCATATATTCTATTTAAAAATAAATTACTCTATCCGTTTTTCCATCACCTTTTGTTTCTATAGCCTTTGAAACATTCTTTCTCTTAATAATATTTAGAACTACTTTTGGAGTAAGTTTTAAAAATTTCTCCCGATACAGGATATCACCTATAAAACGCTTGCCCTTATTTTCATCTACAATAATAAAATAGCTGGTTCCTTTTTCAATTTTCAGTGTATTTATATCACCAGCAAAAACCTGAATGTTTTGTTTTTCTTTTTGGAAGGTATAATTCATTTCTTCCTCATTTAACTTTCTGTATTTAGAAATATCAAACGTTTCAATTTCCTCTTTTAAAGGTTCAAAAGGAATATTTTCGAAAAGAAAATTTTTAGGTGCTAAAAATTTTAATCCTAAAAAACTCCAGACTCCTTTTTTGGTCACTTTCTCTTTAAAAAAATAGGTATCACGGGTAACTTTATAGATTTCCTTTTCATTCGTTTTATCATCAGTAACAATCATTTGGTAAGTCGGAACCTCAATTTCAATAGGTATTTCAGAACTTTCAAAAAATGTTTTTAAGTTTACGGTCCCTACTTCCTGCTCTGAAATTATGATGCTAATAGTATGTTGTTTTAAAGCTGAATCAGTTCTGACAACTACATCACCTTCTCCGCTGCCTGCGTAAAAAACAGAACCTTTGTTATCAGTAAGTCCTAATGAAAGATTTAATTCCGGAAATGGCATATTTAGATATTTAAGAGATAAATTATACTTTAATTTTATTTTAAAACGAATTTTATTTTTTCCTAATCTTATAGACTTTTAAGCAATTCAAATAAGTTTTTAAATTCTGATTATCAGCCTCACTCGGACTAAATTCATAATCTTTTTTTAGCGTGAAAAATTTTATAGTATTAATAGTATTGCCATTTAGTTTTTTTATATCATTCCCCGTAAGTTCAACTACAGCTGTTCCGTCGCAGTTTACCGTAAACGAATTTTTTAAAATATACATGTCTCCATTTTTGAAATACAGTTCTAATGGCTGCTCTTGTTTTACGCAAACATTATCTGTGAAGATTTTAAAATACAAAAACAGACTACTTTTTCTTTTGCCAAGCTGCAACACAGCATATTCATATTGTTCATTAAAAACCCGCAGCAGAATTGGCGGTGCACTAGCAAAAAGTTTACCCGAAAGCAATAAGTCATTTTGTGAAATCGGACAATTTAAATTACCTACTGAAATTGCTTTTTGAGCTTTAATCGGATTTGAAATTGCGAACAACATGACTAAAAATAGAACCCTAAGTACACTCATAAATTTGAATTATTTGGTTTGACCATTCAAAAGATCAATATTTTGTTTAAAAAAGGAAACATATTTTAAAATGCTTCCTTTTTTATTAGATTTCTGAAATACTATTATTTTTGTTCGTAATCAGTATCCCACTCTGTTCCGTCATCTCCTTTATGTCCATCCATTTTTATAAGGAAATTTTTTGCCGGAAAATAAGGTTTCATATGGATGTCCATATAAATTCTGTCTTTCTGAATTGGGTCTTGTTCGAATCTGCGAATCTCAAAATTCTCAATTAGTTTATCAGGACCGGTAATTCCGTCAAGGAAAGCAACAATCTGATTCATAATTTCTTTACGCGTTTTTGCTGTAAAGTTTTCGAAAGCACGACGATTAAGGAAATCCATCAATACTTTGGTTACATAATCAAAAACACGAACTACAGAATAGGTTTGTAATCCTAAATTATCGCCGCTAAATAATGTTTTAGCAGAGAAAGCCATTACTTTTCCGTATTCATTTACCATCGGAACTAATCCTAAGTTTTCAAGATTTGCGATTTCGCTTTTCTTAAGATCGAATTTAACTCCGTCAACTTCATTAATACCACCAAACTTTTTACCGGCAGTAACCTGAGACATCAAAGTTTTATAAATTTTCCCGGCAAGTGCTGCAGATGGAGCAATGTGTAAATCATCATTCTCACCGATCTGGTCAAATCTTCCACGTCCTACTAACCAGTTACATGTCATGATTACGTTCGAACGATATACATCACCACCGGTTAAAGCAGCTGCATCAAACATTTCCATTACATCATCCGGTTCATCAAGATGTTCAAAATCAGTAACCAGCATTACTTTGTTTTCATGTGCAATCTTGGCCCACTTTTCAATCACTTTATTAGAACCTAGATATCCTGGAATCACCAAAATACCATAATTGTTTTTCAGGTCTAAACGGTCATAATTATCTACTAATTCAGAATGAATTGCATCGATAAAACGAGTATTGTCAAGATCTTTTAATTGTTCTAAATCAGCATTTACAATCGTAACATTTTTTACCTTATCAGTTTCAGTGTTTTTAAAAAACATCGCAACTGTTCTGTAAGCTGCCTCGATTTCTCTTGTGTCGGCAACCGCTTTAACGAGATTCTTTTTTAATAATGCTTCCGACTCTTTGCATTTGTCTTCACTTTGTGCCACCATATCGGTCAAAGCTTCATTATTACTTAAAACCGAAACCCAAAGCTCCAATGTCTTTCTAAGTGTTTCTCTTTCTTTTGCTTTATTAACTTCACCAAGAAAAATCTTTCTTCTTGCTTTTCTTTCCGGATTAAGATTTTGGATACCTTCAATAGACATTTCCAATAAATCAAACCCGCCATATTTAGCCAGTTTTTCAACATTCTTTTCAATTGAACCTCCTGATACTTTACGTTCTAATACTAAAGTATCTGTTTCATCATTCTGATATATTTCTTGCTTTGCCATGTTTCTTGTTTTTTTTAATTCTTATTATTTTCTTTTAACTCATTGATCAATGTCCCAAGACTTTCCAGTAATGCTTGTTTTGCTTCATCATCTTCTAAGGCAGTTTTCAAAATTTTATTTGATTTTAACTGACGAATGATTTTTTGATATTGATCTTTTTCTGTTTCCAAATCAGACAAAAAGCTACTTTGAGACGTAATTCCTTTGATACCAAAATCCCCTAAGTTTTTAAAATTCAAAGCCTCTACTTTCGTAGCTCCATCTGCTGTTTCAAAATTCACTTTTACCTCAGGCTTAAAGTGTTCAAATGCTTTTTCAATACTTGTGATTCCTTCTACTAATTCAGGCTTAACCGGAGCATCGACAGTTAGTTTTTGAGCAACAAGTGTTCTGTTTTGTGGGATTGCAACGATTGCTTCATCAGCATCTAATTTTACTTCATTACCCCCAATTCCATAGTTTGATAACATAATTTTAAATTTTAAATGATTATTTTATTAATTCTTTTTACTCTAATTCTTATTATTGATTTTGATAAATCTGGCGACAGACATCCAAATCCCTGCTTACTTTTTCCAACTCTTCCTTATATGTTTTTGCCGATTGGTTCAAACTATCTATAAGGTGTGAATTATGTGTAAGGCTTCTGATTTGCTTTTTATAGTCAATGATATTCTTATAGGCCAGAATTACATTGTTGTATAGTTTTTTATTCTCTGTAGTATCTTTTGGTATTTTTTGATACATATTTGCAATCATAACATTTGCCAGACGCTGCTGAAAATCGTTGTCTACTTTTGGCGAATTAATTGAATCAATGGTCATTCTGATACTATCAATTTTTACCGAAAAATTAGTTTGATAATCATATTCTCTCTTCATCATTTCATTTTCTGCCTTAAGCAATTTATTTTCTGCTTTAGGCATATAAAAATTAAAGGATACAGCAATCAGCATCACTGAAAAAGTCAGGATAAATGCAATTAAAAAAGCGATAAATGCTTTCTGGCGTTCTTGTTTGTTTAATACTTCCATAATTTATATTACTATTATAATTTTTAATCTTTTATGAAGAATCCGTGTCGTTTGGCTGTGTGAACAATATCTTTTTGATCTGTTTCGGCAACAAATAATTCAATATTTTCTTTTTTCTTGCCTATGTAGTCCAGCTTATTCAGCGTTTCGTATAACTTTTCTATTTTGACCAGGAAATTCATTGTGAGCGCAGCTGTCTTATCTATATGTACATGGTCATATCCAGAATTAATAAGCGATGCAAAAAGCGTTTCTAAATCACCTTGAGATATATCACACCACTCGGCAAAATAATTGAGTAGTTCTTCTTTTCCGGCTCCCGATTTTGAATCAATAAAGTTTTTAATAACTCTGGCAAATGAAACCACCGTACTTAACATTGCCGCAGGATGCTGATGCAATGAAAACCAACGGAACTGTGTAAGACAGTTTCCTAAATAATAACTTGTATTATCTGTCAACTGAATTACGGTCTGAGCCAAAATACCTGACTGCTGGATGCGATTAATTTTTTGGGAAATCTGTACCGAATAAATTTCTATCTGACCAAAAGCGCGTGCAATTTGTGCATGCATGTCTACCAATTTTGGATGACAGGCTACAGTAATAGATGCCGGAATATAATCCTCATCAAGAATTGTAGTATCTCCCACTAAAACTTTACCAATTGCCAAGTAAAATCCGCCATATCCTATTCCGGAACGAAATTCTTCGGCTTTTATCAGATGAAGTTTGTATTCAGGTTGTGTATACGGATATCTAGGCGGAACCTCCTCAGGGTCCGGTTCTCCAAACGGAATCCTTTTTTTTGAATTAACAGATATGCAAGCTAATAATACCAATTGCTCTCCATCTTTTCTCTCATAAGTATCTTCCGGATACGGAACCTGAAGATCTAATGTATCTGTATTGCTCTTACTAATTTCGATTCTTGAACCATTTGGAGTTATAGCATGACATTCTTCAACACGAACACGCAATAATTTGTGATTGTCAATTCCGAGTGTAATTTTTGTAGATTCTTTGTTTTGGTTTCCGGAATCCAGTAACCCATAGCTCATAGGTGTAGTATGAATACCTATTGCATCATTTACCAATTCAGATACATTATCCTGCATGGATAAAAAATGACTTTTATTTATTTTCATCCCGTCAATCCAGTTTACGGGAAAATGACTTAATTTTTCTATCATATTTGATTTATTTTTATTAAAACGAGATTCGTTTATTATCGTATCATTTTATTTTGAACTCTACCTATCGCATTATCATAAACCGTATTCTCTTTAAACTCTTTCGCTAACTTGTAATAATTCAATGCTTCATCTAAGTCATTATCGTTTTCGAAAATCTTCGCGATATTGTAGTAGGCACTGGCTTTAGTTGTGTTTATTGAATTGCCTGCAGCAAATGTTATCGCCTTTCTGTTTGCGTAAATGGCTTCTGCCTTATATCCTTTTTTAATATACATAAGTCCCAGGTTTCCATATGCCTGCCCAAAAACAGGATTATATTCTATAGCCTGCTTATAAAAATTTAAAGCTCCATCAACATCTTTGGCCTGATAAGCTAAATCTCCTTTTTTGTTTAAAAGAAGTGCAGTTTTTTTGTCATCATTAGATACATATTCTTCTGATTGTGCACCATCATTAGAAAATTCAATTCCGACTTCCTGCTCCGTTTTTGAAATGATGTTGTTTATATCTATAATTTCTCCGTTCTCATTTATCTTGAATAAGTTCCAGACATTTCCCATTTTATTTTTTGGGATGTAATACGTTTTCACCAACGACTGTCCTACGTAAACAAATACTTTTGCACCACTTTCAGACAGCATATAAGAATCCGGATCTTTTTTATTGGAATAGTCATGGACGAAATAATGATAGGTTTCTCCAAATTTTTTATTTTCGATTGTAATGGTTTCCGGCCCATAACTATTGGTGTCATCGACATCCAGATTTGCCAGACTTCCTTCCTTTCGTTGAAAAAAGATATGATTTCCAGGAAAACTCAAATGTGAATCTAAATCAGACGGATATTTTCCCCAGTTCAAAACAATTCTCATCCCGTCTAAGTTTTTCATAACCGGACTTAAAGCGTATGTCAAATCATTACATGGACACTTTACCACAAGACTAGAATAATTGTCTTTTTTAATAATCAATAAGGTATTTGAATCATCCTGAAAACCTCCGTTTATGGTAGTTTTACCTTGACTGTTGGTTAGCTTTTTGGCAGATGATTCACCGTTTCTTTGAATCATTACCTCAGCATTATCGATAACTTTATCTTTTTCGACTGCAGATAAAACCTGAATCGAAATGTTTTGTCCATTTGAGCTTTCTATAAAAGAGAAGAACAAAAAGATCATCAAAAAATTAAATTTCATTATACTTATTATTAGAATTATTTTAAAGATTTTTTGGGTTAATTATTTATTTTATGCAAGTTTTATCCTAAAAAAAATAATCAAATTTCCAATTTGTTTTTATGAACACGGATTGCAAATCCGCGCTATCGGGTTCTATCGGGTTTCCTTGGCATTCGGCTTTGAACCAAAGGTTTTTCATCTGCTTTTTTATAAACATCAGAACTAAAAGTATCTCCAGTTTTATAAATTTTGTTTTGCAATGCTTTTTCTAAATCGAATACAAATATTGTTTTTTTATATACTATTTAAGGTCTATTTTTTTATCAGTTCGTAAGTTGAAATTTCCTCAACTGTATTGTTAAGTAAATCACTTTTTAATTCATATTTTTTATTGTTTTTTGTGATGGTAAATTTTGATTTTTGATTGTCTCTTTCTGCTAAAATGATTTCTGTTGAGTTACAACTTAAAACAATTAAATCTTTGTCTATGATTTCTACATAAGTATCCAATTTAAATTTTGCTTCATTGTTATCAATATTGATATAAATCATCCCATAGGCACGTGGATCAGCTGATTCTTCTTTCATCCTAAGGAAATTACAATCATAATTTCCTATCCAATTATTTAGAGAATTAATTTCTGAACTACTATCTTTTATTCCTTTCTATATCTTTTTTTATCTCTTCTAAAGGGAGTTCATTTTTACTTTGAGAGTCTTCTAGTTTTTTTAGCGTGTATTTTTTATCCGATTTAATATAGAATTCTTGATTTTTTCTATCAAATTCAAAACTTCCTTTATTAAAATTACTACATTCAAAATTACCTATATATTGGATGAAATTAGGCTTTATGAAGTATACAAAATAGCTTCTATATTCTTCGGTAAAAGAAGGAAATAATAAGTACAATTCTGTATTATTATTTTCATTTAAAAGCAAGTGTATATCTTTTTCTGCTATTTCAAGAGAACTATCATAAAAAAAATTTATTTTCACTAAATCCCAATATAACAATAGATTATCCCCGTTTTTAATAGAAAGATATGCTTTCTCAGACATGTACCTTAATTGAATATTTAAGGTATTGTGCGTTATATCTAATTTTTGAATTTCATTTGCAAAATTATAATCAGATGTTTTTTTTATATTATTAATTTCTTTAAATAGAGTAGAATTATCCAGAGCACATACAATATATTTTTTTGCGATTGGCTCTGTATCAGAATTGTTTTTACAACTTATTGTGAATAATAATAAACATAGTATTACAAAATTATTTGTTTTCATTAGAAAAGATTATTAATGTTATCTATTTAATTCTTTCATAAACTCTTTGTGGTATTTTCTTTATGTCCTTATTTTGGATTTCCATTAAATAAATATATCTTAGATAGGATAATTTAGCATCCTTTTTTTTATTATCTCCCCATTGAGCATCTGCTAAATTTAACCAAGCTACAACCCTTTGAGGATTATTATCTATAATCCTATTTAAAAAAGATATAGATTCTTTATAAGCTCCTGATTGTTCTAAGTAATACGCCACATCATTTAATTTATCTGTATCAATTATTTTAATATCCTTTATATACTTATCTTCATTGAATGGAGTTTTTATGAATTTATCATCATTTGATATTGTAAAATTTACAATGCCAATTTTTTTATAAATGTTGTCATATAAATTTGTGAAAGCAAATGATTTGTTTTTTGAAAATGACTCATTCAAAGAACTTCCTATGTTTTCCAAATCACTATATGATTGATTAGTTAATTTATAGTTTTTCAAATAGACTTTATTAGATAAAGAACCTTCTTTACTATATTTTAGAATTTCTTTAGATGTTAAATAAATAGCATTGTTTTTATATATAAAATTATAAACTTGTTTCATTTTGGTAGAAGATGCATTATATTCATACGTTAAAAAAAAACTTTTGTCATCTATTATCTCTAAACTTGTAGTTAATGACATTCCATTTACTACCAAGCCTTTATATTCTTTTTGTTTTACAAATAATGATGTATTTTGAATTCGTACTAAATCATTATTCTCTAATGGATTGCCATTTTCATTTCTATCATTTAAAAGTAAATTATAGTCTATAAAAGAAAATATCACTGGCTTATTTCCTTTGACATACTTTACAATTCCCCAATTATTTTTTAATGAGTCTATACTTAGATTAAAATTTTCATTTTCAAAATAAATATTTCTGGATTTTAATTTTATGAGATTATTCTCTAGTCTTTGGGATATTTCTGAAAAATAAGCATTGTTATCGTCGGCTATAACATAAAAACTCTTTTCTCCCATAGCTTTTTTAAGAGAATCTATTACTTTAAGGTTTGGTGTATAATAATACACTCCGCTTTCTAATATAGTCTGAGCTTGATTATTTGTAATTACATTTACATGTTCCTTCTCTTGACCTTTACAAGAAGTAAAAATGCATAAGATTGATAATTGAATAATTATATGTATATACTTCATTTTATAATTTTTTATTATTGAGTAATTTCAATATGATAAACTGCGTTCTCAATTAAAACTTGATCTACTTCTGTTCTTTTTTGAATCTCGGTTAAAAAATCACTTGGATTGATAAGTCTACTAATCGGTACATCAAATACATTTATTACATTAGGATTTGCACAATGTTTTGAAACTGTTGTTGGACCTAATTCATTTATTTTTGCTTCCATTAAACCTATAACCTGATTTCTGGTTTTATTTACATTTGCAACATATACATCTATTACTTTCTGACCTGGATCTAAGTATGTATTACGTTGTTCTTGTAAATCTCTCTCACAATTATCAAACATTATTCTAGCTTGGTCATGTGGTGTTCTTGCGGTACTAGTTATATAGATATCATTATTATTAGATACTCTACCCACCTCTTTTAATATCCTTATAGAGTTTTGAGATACTGCATCTTCATGGGCGGATTGGCCAACAAAATGTATATTAACATTGCTTTCAGAATCATCTTTACCTGTACAATTACATTGAATTTTTAAACACTTTTCTATTTTTTCCGCATAATCTTTAATATCTGAAGCTCTATCAGTTCCATTAATAATTCTTCTTGCATTAAGATAATCCGTCTTACTTCCATTTATGTAATCTGTCAATTTTTTATCTGTGAAAGAACCTTCTTCCATCCCATAAATCATAATTTTCATTGCTACTTCATGATCTAATGCTTTTTCTGGATGATTAATTAAATCTAAACCAAATTTTTCTTCCATTTTTTTGTAGTTTTTTTTCCATGTCAGTTGAACGAAGCCTCTACCATGATATTTTACCCCATCTCCCTGATCCATATTCCCATGATCCTTAGCCATTTGCTTTCTATTATCATCTTTACCGAGGATTGGATCATACATTCTTTCAAAATAACTATTTCCTCCATATTCATTTATTGGATTAAAAGTATGCGCTGTTTCTAATTTTGCTGTTGCTAACATATATGCAATATGTTTTAAGTTACAACATCTTTTTTCTTTAGTGTAATATTCAGCTGTAGATTTAAACATTTTAGTTAGACTACTCTTCTGATCTTCACTAATACCATCAAATTTCTTAGAATACTCTTCAAAAAAGTATTTTTCATCTATTTTACACCCATCATTACCACCAATCACAAAATACTCCCCATCTCTTTTCAAAAATTCCTTTTCGTGTTTTACAGTCTCACCTTGGCATTCGGCTTTTAACCAAAGACTTTCGGCTTGTGTTTTATAGGTATCGAAAGTAATAGGGTCACCATCATCGTAAGTTTTGTTTTCTAAAGCTTTTTCTACATCGTCTGCAAAGGCCGTTTTTCCAGTTCCTATTTTTGTATTGCCTTGCTTTCCTTCCTTTGCATTGTTCAGTATTATTGCTGCGAATTTTTTTTTGTTGTTTACCGTAATTGTAGTGTCATTTTTAAATGTATACCTGTAAGATTCTTCTTTTTTTCCTTTAAGCAGTTTTTCTTTCCATATTTTTAAATCTTCATCGGCTTTTGGGCGTAATTTTACCTTTACCTTTGCTATGCCGTTTTCAACAGTAGCCTTTAGTATTGTAAATTCTTCTCCATTTTCTTTGGCTTCTAAAACGGGTACAGCTACATCTGCATTTACCACAATAGCTTCTTTTTCTTTTATTTGAATCGATACTTCTTTGCCATCCAATAAAAATGTTTTAGCAACCACATATACTTCCTCTTCTAATGGTGCACTATTAATTTTTATAAATTTAGCTCCTAATTTGTACAAGTTAAAAGATATAGAAGCTGTCTCGTCATATGAAGCACCTTGCGTCAGCAAATTTTTGATGTCATCAAGTTTGGCATATTTTTTATCTGCTTTTACTTGTGCGTCTACATTTTTTTTAATGATATTAGCAATCCTGTCTTTATTAATATTCTCATTTTTGGTTTTAAAAATGTATTGATGTTGTCCGGCAGGCTCTGAAGTTTCCACTGAAAATTCTTCTTTAGCAAAATACGCAGAAACAATGCCTTCTGTTCTTACTATTTCCTCAGTCGGAGTAACATCAATTGTTAAAGGAGCTGTATTAGTTGGTATTTCAATTATGGGTTGCACCACCTTATTTGCTATGGTAAAAGATAGTATTCTGTCGCTACCGCTCGAATTGGCAAGGTATTCTCCTGTTATGTCTTTTACTTTTATATAGAATTTTTCTGGCTCAGGATTTTGACCTGATATGAGTGTATTTCCTCCGGGGATAAAAAAATTATACCCTAACGTAGAAAATTTCACATCTACTATTTTACCATCAATACATTTCTCGTTTTTTGTTTTGATGCCCTGAGGATTTTTTTCACTATATAATTCTATTGAAAGGGTATCCCCATTTACTCCTTCTGTTTTTATTGTAATAAATAAGTTATGACCATAACTTATTTCGCTAGTATCTATAGCTCCTCTTGTTTTACTCCAAGAGGAGGATGTTATTTTTTTGTCGCATTTACCATATACATGTAATCCTGTTTTTCTATGATCATGTACACCAAAAAGACTGGCTTCTAAGTAATAGGCATAGGAACCGCAAAGGTTATTAGGAATAGTAACTCCAAAAGGGCTATTGGCTAATTTTACTGTACTTTTAAAAACTGTAGTTTTCTTTTGATCTTGCCACAACCATGTAATGTCTCGTTGTTTATCTGCTGGCGTCGTGTCCTCATACCATTCGCTAACAACAAAATTTACCATTTGATTAGGTTTTATGCATATAATGTTATTTGCTCTTGAAGTATAATTTTCAAGAACATTGCTTGTTTCTGATTCCTTTATTTTTTTTACTCCCTTTGCCATTTCTATGTTTTTAGAAAATAGTGAAATTACTTTTTTAACTATATAGTATTCCTTTGTCTGTATGCTCCGTTGCAAATAGATCTTCTATATCTACCATCGGGTTTATTTGCTTTTGGACTTCGGGTTTGGCATTCTTTACATTCTGTTTACTCGCTTCCGCTTTTTGTCCATGTTTGTCAACAGTGATACAATCAGCACCTCCAATAGGACAGGTTGCTTTGCTGTCTTCCAGTAATATTTTTCCTTTATTAGATAATGTAACTTTTTCATAAAAACCACTCCATTTTGTAATTACTGCCTGACATGGCAAGTAATCGCCACTTCCGTTGGGCTGCATTTTACATTTACCAAAAGTATTTTTCTCTAATGTCTGCCCAATTTCTTTATCTGTTGCTATGAGTTTATTTGCTGCATCTTTGTCATTCGCATAATGCTTAGTATGTGTTTTTACCTTAAGCTTATCTAGCTTAGGCTCTACACTAAACTTACATTTTACGGTCGCTCCCTGTACCACTACATGTTTTGCACTCATAACCTTACCTTATTTAGATGTCAAAAAATTACTCTCCTTAATTTTCAATTAGTTTGCCCTTTTTTCCATTTTCAAAAGCTCAATTTCAATCGTTGTTCTTACAGGTTCAACTTTATCAATATTGCACTCCAGATTCATTTTTTCTATAGTATAAGCATCCGAATTTAGAAAGTAAACGGCATTATAATTCACTTTCAAATGAGCATTCCCATATAAAAAACCAAACCCCGAATCTGTATAATTTCCTTTTTGCTCTATTCTAATATACCCCGCGTCGTCCAAATTTGGAGACATTTTATGTTGTACTCTAAATACAGATTCTGTTTCTTTTTGTAACGGAAATGATAAATCTTTCTCAAATTCATAATCAGCTGTATAACCTACATGAATACCATTAAAAAAAGCCCTCAAAAAATAATCAGAACGAAATGAACTCAATACTCTCTCTGATCTCTCAAGTGTACGTTCTACATGCTCTATATACTTTTCAACTACTTCACCTTCATAATAATCTAAAATTTCACTTTTAATTTTTCCCCAACGACTTTCTATTTCAGCATGGTTATAAATATCAATCCATTTACCAAATTCGTCCACCACAATTTTTAACGGATATAAAACTTCTGCTGTTTTAGCTGCCAATCCATCCATCATGGTGTCCGGCATTTTACCATTTATATAGACATCAGAAGCTCTGTTAATTTCAAATAGATGGTACTTATTTCTATCCGCAGCAATCCATTTTACACTTATCTTCATTTCTGTAACATTAATCTCATCTCCAACTTCAGAAATATATTTTACTTTGTAACTTTCATCCATTTGTTCCGGAGAAAAAGGGAGCCTGTAATCATTTCCTAGATTAACTCTTCTTGGCTTTTTCTCAACTACATCACCTGCACTTTTCACTGGTGCCAGAATCAAAAACTCTAAATGGCTTTTAAAATCAGCTTCTATTAAATCTGAAATTTCACAATATATATTATGATATCGTCTAAGCTCCTGAGCTTCTATTTCAAGTACTTTAGCTACACTTTCGAGTGTATCACCTTTTCTTATTTTATAAGTTAAGTGTTTACTGCGTGACGGAACCTCAGATTCATTTACATAATACATGGATACAGATAATTTAAAGATTGACTTATTAATTCATTTCTGCTTTTGTGCCGTATACAAAATCCGGATCTTTAACTTTATCTTTTTTATTTAACTCAACCTTTTTTTCTTTCTGCCTTTTACAAATAATTACTGAGTTTTCTGTGATACCATTCATACCTAATGTATATTTAGCATCAACATATCGGGCTGGCTGATACCATTTTGGCTGTAGAAAAAATACCCAGTTACAGTTTTCTCCATTCTGTTTCAAATCTATCTTACTCTCAGCATTATGAACATTATATCCTGAAACAGTATGGTAAAATAATGCCCCAAAATCAATTCTTACCGGCCCTTTTGATCTGAGTGAAGTGTACGTATCGCTATCTACTTTCTTTTCAATTAATAAAGTAATCAGTAATAGATCTTTCATTTCGACATCTTCAACAACCGGAAAAGGATTTTCTCTTTCTGGTATTCTCCAAGTAACATATTCTTTTGGAGGTATCTGCAGCATATAGTTAAACACGGCATAAACTCCTGTAGGCACTATAAATACAAGAAAATGCGAACACATTAAAAAAGTCAATCCGAGACCATTTAATGCGGTATAGATAATTATAAATAGTACAGATGAATAAAGCGTAATTAAGAAGGAGAACAGCAATTCGTTGGTAATTAATTTTTGATTGAATTCATCAAAATATACCCTGTATAAATAAACATGAAGCGTTCCGAACAATAAGGAAGCTATCTGATAAAAAAGAAACTCATCTGATATTTCAGTAAATAATTTATTGTAGCCTAAAAAAGCAACTAAGGCATAAATAAGTACAAATGAAAAGATATAGATATAAAATTTCTTTTTATGCTTTACTGCAAAATCTTTTATTTTATCACTAAATACCATTGTAAGAATGACGCTAAGTGCTATAATTACAACTAAAAATACAATGAGCCTGACATCAATAAGTGCTCCTAAATGCTTTTTTACCATTTCTAAATTCGCGTTGTATAGCCCAACACAGGCTGTTTATTAAAATTAAACTCTTCAGTTTCCTGATTTATCAATACCATTATTTTGACCTCAACTTCCATTGGAAAAAAATGTTCGCAAAAACAATCTATAAAAATTTTTATATCTCCCTCATTTATATACTTATAAAAAGGCTTATTAATTATGGGTCCTATTTCTATGGTCAAATTCATTGAATAATCCATGTAATTTTTTCCACTAATAAAATCTACTCCCAATCTGTTTTCTCCTAATCTGATCTGTTCACTTTCGTCACTGTATTCTTTAGAAGTTGTTGTTGTATAATGCACTATTTCTTCGATAATACTTGACAAACATCTGCAAGCCAAATCAATATCTCCAACAATTTTATAAGCGTATGGCAAAAGCTGAATAAATTTTGACACCAAAACTGCCGGGTAAACACGGGGCAAACCCCAAAAATCATAAAAGAAATCTAATGGCTTACTTGCATTAAGTTTGTATAAAAAATCTCTTTCAACACCTTCAATTTTCGTTTTGTAATTAAAAATTTCATTCTCAAAAGGAGCAAAAAAATTACGTGCTTCATTTTCCTGTTTCTTCTGATGTTTATGCTCCCTAATCATCTGTTTTACAGATTTGTCAGCATTATTTTCTTTTAAGCTATGGATAAACCCTTCCGGAAGCGAATCATAAATACTATCTCTGGATAATAGTATGTTCAGAAATTCCTTTCTGTCGTAATTGTCATCAGAAACAGCTGCTCCCAAAATATCACTTCTATATGCTCTTGAGAATTGCCCTTGATTAGAAATTGATATTTCATCATGAAAAATACTCTCACTTTGAAAAAGTTCATTGGCAACAACTTCAGCTCTTATATCATCAGAAATATTTTCAATTTCCTCAGCAAGATCGGTAAGACTTCTATTATTTTTTCTTTGTGTTTTCATTGATTCTTCCTGCTCCTATGTATCGTAACTGAAAATATTCGTCATTAAAATTAT
>Ga0247805_1000261_pt1 | contig 30734 bp, 30 predicted proteins | sample UWRJL044104R1_FD_180930 | JGI IMG/M metagenome (GOLD analysis project Ga0247805, IMG submission 180930) | Plant litter microbial communities from Arlington Agricultural Research Station in Wisconsin, United States - UWRJ-L044-104R-1 | ecosystem: Environmental > Terrestrial > Plant litter >... | reverse complement strand
GCCTTTGTGTCGCCGAAGAGCGAGTCCTTCCAGCCACCGAACGAGAAGTAGCCGACCGGCACCGGAATCGGCACGTTGATGCCGATCATGCCGACCTGCGCCTCACGCTGGAAGCGACGAGCCGCTCCCCCGTCGTTTGTGAAGATCGCCGTGCCGTTGCCGTACTGCGACGCGTTGATGAGCGCGAGACCCTCGTCGTAGGTCTCGACGCGCACAACGCTGAGCACCGGTCCGAAGATCTCGTGCTTGTAGACGTCCGATGTCGTCGCGACGCGGTCGATGAGCGTCGGGCCGAGCCAAAAACCGTCGGCCTCGCCATCGACCTCGATGCCGCGGCCGTCAACGACAACGTCGGCACCGTCGGCGATGGCAACGTCGATGTATCCGGCGACCTTGTCGCGGTGCTCCTTTGTAATGAGCGGGCCCATGTCGCAGCCGCGGGTGCCGTCGCCGACAGTGAGGCCGCTCATGCGTTCCTTGATCTTGGCGATCAGCTCGTCGGCAACGGGCTCGACAGCGACAACCACCGAGATCGCCATACAGCGCTCACCGGCCGAGCCGAAGCCGGCGTTGACCGCAGAGTCGGCGACGAGATCGAGGTCGGCGTCGGGCAGAACGAGCATGTGGTTCTTGGCGCCACCGAGCGCCTGAACACGCTTGCCGTGCTTCGATGCGGTCTCGTAGATGTACTTCGCGATCGGTGTTGAACCAACAAACGAGATGGATGCGACGTCCGAATGTTCGAGCAGGGCATCAACCGACACCTTGTCGCCGTGGACCACGTTGAGAACGCCATCGGGGAGGCCAGCCTCTTTGAGGAGCTGCGCCATCCAAATTGCTGCGCTCGGGTCTTTCTCGGAGGGCTTCAGCACCACCGTGTTGCCTGCGGCAATCGCGACCGGGAAGAACCAGAGCGGCACCATTGCCGGAAAGTTGAAGGGGCTGATGATTCCGACGACGCCGAGCGCCTGGCGGATCGAGTAGACATCGACGCCAGTCGACACGTTCTCGCTGTACTCGCCCTTGGCGAGGTGCGGGATGCCGGTCGCAAACTCGACGACCTCGATGCCGCGCGCGATCTCACCGAGAGCGTCAGACGTGACCTTGCCGTGCTCGCTCGTGAGGATCGCGGCGAGCTCGCCCTTGCGCGCATTGAGCAGCTCGCGGAACGTGAACATCACGCCCTGCCGCTTCGCCCAGCTCGCACCCGACCACTCGGGGAACGCTGCCTTTGCCGACTGCACGGCGGCGTCAACATCCGCCGTGGTTGCAAGGCGAACCTCGCGCTGAACAGCGCCGGTCGCGGGGTTGAAGACGGGGGCAGTGCGGGTCGATTCACCCGTGAACGCCGCGCCATTGAGCCAGTGATCGAGGATTTCCATGGTGTCAGCCTAGATTGTCCGAGGCAACTGCAACACTTGCCCCATGGAGCTCATTATCGGACTCGCCATTGGCCTTCTTTTGGGTGCTGTCATCGGCTTTCTTATGGCGCGTTCGCGTCGTGCAGCAGCCATATTAGAGATTCGGATGTCGGAGGCCGCTGCTCGCTCGACACTGGCCGCCGAGCTCGCCTCAAGCCAGGCCACAGCCACCGGGTTACGCGAGCAGCTCGGGCTGCAGCAGCGGCAGAACATCGAGTCCGTGGAGCGCGAGCGCGTCGAGAGCCGAGTGCTGCAGGCGCTCACCCCCGTGCAGGAGACGCTCCGTACGATGCAGCAAAAGGTCACCGACCTCGAGCACCAGCGCGCGCTGCAGCACGGCGAACTCTCGGAGCAGTTGAGAAGTGCGACCGAGAGCGAAGAGCGGCTGCGCAGTACCGCCGAGTCGCTCGCCTCGGCCCTTCGCTCCAATAGCACCCGCGGTGTCTGGGGCGAGACCCAGTTGCGCAACGTCGTTCAGGCCGCCGGGCTCATCGAGCGCGTCGACTTCGATGTGCAGGCGTCCATTCACTCCGACGCGGGAGCCGGCCGCCCCGACATGGTCATCCACCTCCCCGGTGGCAAGAACATCGCCGTCGACGCGAAGGTGCCGTTCGCCGCCTACCTCGAAGCCAGCGCGATCTCGGCAACCGCGACCGGCGAAGAGGGTGCACGCCGCGAGGCCTACCTCAAGCAGCACGTGCGGGCCGTTCGCGCGCACATCGACGCCCTTGCGAGCAAGGCCTACTGGGCCGGTTTGGATGCTTCGCCCGAACTTGTTATCGCGTTCATCCCGAGCGAATCCCTTGTGTCGTCGGCCATGGAAGCCGACCCGTCGATCATGGACTACGCGTTCTCGAAGCGCGTCGCCCTCGCCTCCCCCGTGACCCTGTGGTCGGTGCTCAAGACCGTCGCCTTCTCCTGGCAGCAGGACGTGCTCACCGAAGACGCCAAACGTCTCTTCGACCTCGGCAAAGACCTCTATTCGCGGCTCTCGACGCTCTCCGAGCACGCGGACAAGCTGCGCCGCTCCATCGACTCCACGGTTAACAGCTACAACCAGTTCGCGAACTCGCTCGAAACACGTGTGCTCGTGACGGCGCGCAAGCTCAACGCGCTCGACGAGTCCAAGGTGCTCGGCGAGGCAACACTGATCGAGAACACGCCCAAGACGCTCACGGCGGTAGAACTCGAGCTGCCGTCGGTGGACGAGCCCGCCCGAAGCGCGTAGCGCGCGGGCCCCAGCCCGGTTGCGCGGGTATTTGTTAGTCGCGCGCCCCAACGTTCGGCCGCGCAACTAACAAACGCCCGCGCGAGTGCACACCTCGGCAGCGGAACTGGTTTTTGTTTTCTCGCGAGTTTTGAGTTGAAGAGATGGGCACGCTTTTCGCCCGTCTGTTCAACTCAATGTCTGAGCTGAAAACAAATGCCTGTTTCGCTGCAACTCCCCTAGAGCCACTTCTCCGCAACATGGTCAGCCACAACCCGGCGAATCGTTCCGGAACGACCACGCAGCACAATGCTCTCGGTGTGGATGACCGGTCCGGCACGGCGAACGCCGTCGACGAGCTGGCCGTCGGTGACACCGGTTGCCACGAAGTAGGTGTTGTCGCTTGTGACGAGGTCATTGATCTCGAGCACACGTTCCATGTTGTGGCCGGCGTCGATCGCGCGCTGGCGCTCGTCGTCATCCTTGGGCAGCAGGCGGCCCTGGATGAGTCCGCCGAGCGCCTTGAGCGCACAGGCCGTGATGATGCCCTCGGGGGTTCCGCCGGTTCCGACGCACATGTCGATGCGTGAGCCGTGCATCGCTGCGTTGATGCCACCAGCGACGTCGCCGTCGAGCATCAGGCGTGTTCCGGCACCGGCCTCGCGGATGTCGGCGATGAGCTGAGCGTGACGCGGACGGTCGAGAACCGCGACGACCATGTCGGAGACGGGCTTGTTCTTGGCCTTGGCGAGGGCGCGCAGGTTTTCGCCGATGGGCTGGCGCAGGTCGACGACGCCGTGGCCCTCGTGACCGGTGACGATCTTCTCCATGTAGAAGACGGCGCTCGGGTCGTACATCGAGCCGCGGTCGGCGACGGCGATCATGCTGAGGGCGTTCTGGCGTCCCGCTGCGGTGAGCGAGGTTCCGTCGATCGGGTCGACGGCGATGTCACAGGCCGGCCCGCGACCGTTGCCGACGTGCTCGCCGTTGTAGAGCATCGGGGCGGAATCCTTTTCGCCCTCACCGATGACGACAACGCCATCGAAGTTGACGGTTCCGAGGAACGTGCGCATCGCGTCAACCGCGGCACCGTCGGCGGCGTTCTTGTCGCCCATGCCGATGAACGGCACGGCGCGAATGGCCGCGGCTTCTGTCGCACGAACGAGTTCCATGCCGAGGTTGCGGTCGGGGTGGAGGTAGAGAGTGCCGGTATCGGTGTTCACCACGGGGTCCTTAAATCGTCTTCTTTGAGATATTTGGATGCGACGTGGTGGGGCTCGACTGAGCCGACGCACGTACAACTTTAGTTCAGAGGTCCGGGTTTAGTCACAAACCCAGCGCTGCAAGAACACGAACGAGGGCGTCGGGCTCTCCCACGTTGCCCGGAACGACGACGTAGAGCCGCTCCCCGCCGTCGACGGCGATCAGGCTCCACACCGAAACGCCGGGCAGGACCTGCCCGAGCACCGTGGCCCGTGTCGCGCCGATGCCGATACGCGCGACATCCGCCGATGTAATTCCACCCTTGGAGACGACGACCTCGACCGACGGAAGTAGGGCGCGCACCGAGGTGGTGAGCGCTTCCATCACGAGGCGGCCGTGGTCGAGCGTGTTGTGCTCGGCGAGGCGCTCGCGCTCGGTTGTGACGATGGCGAGGCCGCGGTCGGCGAGCACGATCGAGGCGGCTTCGGCAACAGCCGCGCCGGTCTCGCTCGGGCTCTCGAAGGCGTTCGCTGTTGGGATGATGACCGGCTCGCCCCACTGCGCCGCGACGAGGTCGAGCTGCGCGGTGGCTCCCGCGGTGTGCGATCCGCAGACGAGCAGGGTGGGCACGGGCGACGGCACAAGTGGCGTCGGCAGGAGTCCCTGGCTTTCGACGCCCGCGAGCGCTGCCGCGAGGGGCGAGGCACTGCGAACGACGATGTTGGCACCACGTGCGCGTGCCGCTTCGACGCCGCGCGCGATGAGGCGCACGTCGTCGTTGGTGACGGCGTCGGGTACCACAACGCTGCCCGGTGCCGCCGTCAGGAGCGCGTTCTCCACGGCCCCGTCGCGAACAGCGTCGAGCGTGACGAGCGAGGCCTGCCGCCCCGACTTCTCGTGCACGTAGTTGACCATCACTGCAGTCGAGAACGGGAAGACCGGATCGTCTGCAAACTCGGTGAGGTGGGCGGCGACACGCTCTGTGCCCTGGCGCACATAGTGCACGCCGCCCTCTGTTGTGCGGCCGCCGTCGGGGAATGCGGGCACAAACAGAATGACCGACTCTTCGTCTGCGAAGACGAGGGTCTCGGTGAAAACGTGACCGCGGAGCGTCGAATCTCCACGAAGGACGAACTGAATGTCTTCGCCGATCGCAACCGCGGCGTCAGCGACATCCATTCGAATCGATTGCATAAGCGCGATCGCTTCGTCTTCGGGAATGGCGCGGGAGTTGGTGAGGAGGTAGACGCTGTCTGCCTCGGTGAGGGCCTGCGCGATGAGGGTTGCGCTGCTCTCGAGGAGCACAATGACGCCTGTCGCAGACTGGGTGCCCGTGGGGTCGTCGTCGAGAACGATTGTCTTCATCGGAGGTTCCTAAAAGTTTGGGGTGTGCCGGGGACAGATCGCTCTGCCCCCGGCAGCCAGAGTGGTTGTTACTTGCCCGACGCGATGATCGCGTCAACTTCTGCGCGCTGCTTCTTGCCCCAGGTCTCCTTTGTCAGGAGAGCCGCGGTGAGGCCGATCGCGCCGCACGCCATGTAGACGAGGGCGACGCCGCCGAAGCCGAGCGGGATGGCAACAGCCGTTGCGATGAGCGGGATGAATCCCGAGATCGCAGCCGAGAACTGGTAGCCGAGCGATGCGCCCGAGTTGCGGGTAGCAACCGGGAAGAGCTCGGAGAACCAGGCGCCCTGTGTGCCAGCGAGCATGTCGTGGATCACTGTCAGACCGAAGATGTACGCGAAGACGATGAGCATCGCGCTTCCGGTGTTGACGAGTCCGAACAGCGGGAAGCCGAAGCAGATCAGCAGCACGGTACCGACGATGTAGACCGGCTTCCGGCCGATCTTGTCACCGAGGTGACCCCAGAGGATTGTTGCCGCAACACCGAGAGCCGCTGCGATAACGAGACCGGTGAGGGCCACCGAGCGCTCTGCAAGAGGCTCGTCGCCACTCGTCAGGTACGAGATGAGGTAGGTGACAATGACGTAGAAACCACCGGACTCCGCGAGACGCAGACCGATTGCGCGAAGAACGTTGCGCCAGTCGCTCTTGAGAACCGAGAGGATCGGGTTCTTTTCGAGCTCGCCAGCCGCCTTGGTCTCTTCAAACTCGGGCGATTCGCTGACCTTGAGACGGATGATGAGACCAGCAACGATGAGTACTGCCGAGAGAAGGAACGGCAGTCGCCATGCGAGCTCGTTGTCGAGGCCGACGGAGAAGAGGAAGACGAGGTTGGCGAGCAGGAGGCCCAGCGGTACGCCGGCCTGCGGGATGCCGGTGTACTTTCCGCGCTTCTTCCACGGTGCGTGCTCGAACGTCATCAGGATGGCGCCGCCCCACTCCGCTCCGAATGCGAGGCCCTGGATGACGCGGATGAGCGTCAGCAGGATCGGTGCCAATAGGCCAACCTGCGAGTAGGTCGGCAGAACACCGATGAGCACTGTCGCGCCACCCATAACGAGAAGCGCGGTAACGAGGACGGGCTTGCGGCCGTACTTGTCTCCGAGGAATCCGCCGATGATGCCACCGAGGGGGCGCATCGCGAAGCCGATACCGAAGGTAAGGAAGCCGAGCAGCACACCAACCACGGGGTCTTCGGCGTGGAAGAACGCGTCACCGAAGTACAGGGCAGCTGCCGTGCCGTAGGCGAGGAAGTCGTAGTTCTCGATCGTTGTGCCGACCGCGCTACCGATAGCTGTTTTCAGCTTGTCGGGCGAGCCGTCTTTGGCCCGTGAGGACGCCGAAGCCGGCGTCTTTGTCGTTGTTGTCATTTCGATCTATCTCCTTTGATATTCCGCGGTCGGTGCCGCTTGTTCTCGGCCGACGGAAGGAGACCCCGGTTACCCGGGAGGGTACGTCCCTCCGACGTTGCCAATCTTGTAAAAGTCGTGGATGTGGTCACTCACCAGTCGTGCTGCCTGGATTGCGTCCCTGTTTTTTACTGCCTCGAGGATGCCGCGGTGCTCGGCCCGAACAATCTCGGCCGTTTTACGCCAGTCCTCTAACCCGTCATACGCTTCGATCATTTGGCGGTTGATTGCCGTTCGAAGTGAACCCATAAGGTGTGCCGTGAGAGCGTTTCCTGTCGACTCGGCGATCCTGACGTGGAATGCCGTGTCGAGCCGGTTGAACTCTTTTGCTTCGATGAGCGGGTCATCCATCAGGGTGAGGATGTCCGCCAGCTCAAGGTGGTCGGTGTCTGTTGACCTATAGGCGGCCTCCGAACACGACCAGGTCTCGAGCGCAACTCGTGTGTCGAGAACGTCCGTCGCGCTGAAGTGGCCGAGGGCCAGTTGCAGCTTGAGCAGATTGACGAACCCCGGGCCGGGAGTTCCAACGAGCACTGCCCCGCCGTCCGCTCCCCCGCCGCGACGAATGTCCACAACCCCGAGCGCTTCGAGCACCCGCAGTGACTCCCGCAGCGAAGGTCGTGAGACCCCGAGCAGGATCGCAAGATCCCTCTCGCTCGGCAGGTGGTCGCCCGCCTTCAGTCGCCCATCGAGGATGCGTTCCTCGATCTGCGACATAACCTGCTCGTACGTCCGAAGTCGCTGGACGGGTTCCCATCCTTCTGCGGTTGTCACAGTAATTGCACCCCTTGGCCGGAACCGTGCGGGAGCGTTGTGCTCCCGCACGGATCATCCTAGGTTCCATGAGTGGTGGGAGTTCGCTAGACCGCGGCGTTGTGCTCGGCGCGGAATTCCGCTTCGAGCTCGCGACGGAACTGAACGGCCAGCAGGCTCTCGTCGAGCTCCACGTCATTCCACGACACTGTTGTGTCTTTGGGAACGTCGCGGATGAGCTTTGCACCGTGCGCGAGGCCGAGGGGAAGGGCCTCCTTCTCCAGGGAGAGGTGTGCGGGTGCGAGCTTGCCGAAGACGGTGTAGCCGCCTTCGCCGTCGAGAGTTTCGCCGGCCTTGAGGGCCTTCTTCGAGGTGGCGACAACGTCACCGCGGAAGCCCGAGGGCGTTCCGGTTGCCTCGTTGCGCAGCACAGCGGCCGCGATCGAGACATTGAGCTCGAGTCCGATCATATGGTACGGGCGGTAGAGCGAACCGTAGCGACCGGTGTCGTCGGTCTTGACGCCGTACTCCGCGAAGCACTGTGCGGCGTAGTCGGTCGTCGCCTCGAAGGTGACGTAGACGCCCCAACGCAGGTCGCGCTCGACTTCTGAACCGTCGCGGTTGAGGCTCGAGATGAGTTCAACGGTTCCGCGACGCGAGAGTGTGCCACCCTTTGACTTCTCCTTGAGCATCTGCGGAAGGTCGTCGACGCCGACGGGTGTGAAGTTGAGTCCCTCTTCCTGGGGAATGAGGCCGGTGCCATTGGCGACGGCCGCCATTTCGATTGCCGACTTCGTTCCGTCGAGGAAGGAGTTGAACATCTTCGGGTTGTAGTCACCCGAGGCGAGCTGCTCTTCGGTGAAGCCGTAGTAGTCCCACACGGTGTCGGGGGTCGAGTAGTTGTACTCGGGCAGGTACTTGGTGCCCTTGCCTGCAGCGACGACGTCGAAGCCGACGGTGCGGCACCAGTCGACGAGCTCGCAGATGAGTGCGGGCTGGTCGCCGTATGCCATCGCGTAGATGACGCCGGCTGCTTGCGCGCGGCGCTGGAGCAGCGGGCCGACCATGCAGTCTGCCTCGACGTTGACCATGATGACGTGCTTGCCGTGGTCGATGGCCTTGACGGCGTGGTACGTGCCGATGAGCGGGTTGCCGGTGATCTCGAGGATGACCTCGATCTCGTCGAGCTCGATGAGCTTGTCTGAGCTTTCGGTGAGGTACGTGCCGCCGTTGCGCAGCGCGTCTTCGAAGGAGTCAGCGGAGTAGCGCTCTACCGGCCAGCCGGTGCGGTGCATCGCTTCGCGAGCCTTGGGAAGGTTGATGTCGGCGACGCCCACAACGTGGATGCCCTTTGAGCCGACGGCCTGAGTGAGGAACATGGAGGCGAACTTGCCGGCTCCGATGACGCCGACGCGGATCGGGCCCGCTTCTTCGGTGCGCTTCTCCAGCAGGGAGAACAGGTTCATAGTGACTACTCCTTTGTAGGCGTTGAGCGCCAAATCTTGTTGCGTTAGATGGTCTGACCATCTGCTGTTCAATAGTTTTACCACTGCGGGCGAGTTTGTCAAGCACGACGACTCAGCCGCGCTGGCTAGACTTTGGGGCACCACCCCGGCTCGTACCAAGGAGAAAATCTCAATGCCCGTCGCAACCCCAGATCAGTACGCAGAGATGCTCGACAAGGCGAAGACCAACGGATTCGCCTACCCAGCCATCAACGCATCGTCATCGTCGACGATCAACGGAATCCTCAAGGGACTCTCCGACGCCGGATCCGACGGCATCATCCAGGTCACCACCGGTGGCGCCGACTACTTCGCCGGCCAGAGCGTCAAGGCCCGCGCATCGGGAGCTCTCGCCTTCGCGGCATTCGCAACCGAGGTCGCCAAGAACTACCCGGTCACCATCGCGCTGCACACCGACCACTGCCCGAAGAACGCGCTCGACGACTTTCTGCTCCCCCTCATCTCCGCCTCAGAAGACGAGGTGAAGGCCGGACGCAACCCGATCTTCCAGAGCCACATGTGGGACGGCTCGGCGGTCCCGCTGACCGAGAACCTCGAAATCGCGCAGGAGATCCTCCCCCGCATGAAGGCCATCAACTCGGTACTCGAGGTTGAGATCGGCGTCGTCGGCGGCGAAGAGGACGGCGTTGAGCACGAGGGATCCAACGAGGCGCTCTACACGACCCTCGCTGACGCGATCGCAACGGTCGAGGCCCTCGGCTTCGGCGAACAGGGCCGCTACATGGCAGCCCTCACCTTCGGCAACGTGCACGGTGTGTACAAGCCCGGCGGAGTGAAGCTGCGCCCCGCGTTGCTCAAGGAGATCCAGGACGGCCTTCAGGCCAAGTACGGCACAGAGGCGTTCCCGCTCGATCTCGTCTTCCACGGCGGATCCGGATCGACCGACGCTGAGATCGCCGAGGCCGTCGCCAACGGTGTTGTCAAGATGAACATCGACACCGACACGCAGTACGCCTACAGCCGCTCGATCGCCGACACGGTGCTCAAGAACTACGACGGCTTCCTCAAGGTGGATGGCGAAGTCGGAAACAAGAAGATCTACGACCCGCGCGCGTGGGGCAAGACGGCGGAGAGCGCACTCGCTACCCGTGTCGTCGAGTCGACGAAGCAGCTCGGATCGTTCGGGCACTCCGGCAAGTAACTCTTACGTTCGCTGCCCGGGCACGCGACGGTGGCAGGGGTTAGAACCCGTGCCGGCGTTCGGTGCCCGGGCAGCGTCCGTTAAACCCGCGGCGACTAGTCCTGCTGCGCCGGGAACTGAAACTTCAGCAGCTCGCGACTCGGGTCCCACGTGAGATCCTGCACCGCGGTCTGCGGGGTGAGGTAGTAGGGCGCGAGCATCATCGTGCGACGCCCTTCCGGCAGGTCGACGTCGATGCTGAGCGCAACGGCGGTCGAGCCATCCACCTGTCCGCGTAGTTCGATGAACAGCGAACCGTTTGTCGTGGGGTTCTTCATCACCGCGAGCAGGAGCCCGCGCAGCGCCGCACGTTGCACGGTGTTCATCGAGTCGGCGCGATGGTCGGGGTCGACGACGTACATCGAACCGTAGAGCGCGAGCGAGTCGAGCCAGCTGCGGTTGGCCTGGTTGACCAGATCTGAGCGCAGTCGCCGCGCGAGTTGGCCGGCGAGCGCACGATCGCTCTCCTCAACAACGCCCGAGTCGGCGATGCCCTGCAGGAACGGCGCGACACGGGTTCCGAGCCGCGCGAGGGTGCGCCGCTCGACCTGGCGCGCCACCTCGACGCTCACTGTCTCGAGCGCCTCGACCTCTTTCGGCTCGGCGTTGGCCAGCAGTTTTTGCGTCGTCGAGACAATAACAAGCGAGAAGGTGGATGTCGCCACCGACGCAATGACAACAGCCGACGCCGCGATGACCATCGCGCTCAGCGGTGGCCAGAGGGAACTCGGGAGCATAAAAGCGAACCACGCGCCCGCCGAGGTCGCGACGACCAGCACGCTGCTGTAGACAATGAGCTGCCGCACCGACGAGTACGGCGCGAGGGCGGCGAGTAGCATGCCCGCCCCGATCGGAACCCACCAGTGCTGCACGAGCACCGTCGACTCGCGCATGCTGAAGGTTGAGAGCGCGACGGCTCCGATCGCCATGGCCAGGGGGACGATCGCGTGGCGGGTCGTAAAGCGCGGGCGCATCGGCTGGGTCCACAACTGCACAACAATGCACGCGCTGAACAAGAGCGCGATCGCGACAAGTTCGATCCACGGTTCGTTGAGTTGCGGCCAGGTGACGAAAGTGACGGCGACACCATACGCGAGCAGCATGCCCGCGAACATCAGCGGCACAAGCGGTCTCGTGAACCAGCTCATGGGGTCAGTCTGTTGTGGCGAGACCTTCCACGAATCAGGTAGCACGGGCCACCTCCGCAAGCGGGATGCTGAGCAGCACCGACGTGCCCTTGCCCTGCGTCGACCAAATACGCACGGTGCCGCCGAGCGATTCAATGCGATGAACGATGGATGTCCGTATCCCAAGCCGATCGCCTGCGACGCCCGCGGGGTCAAACCCCACCCCGTTGTCGACGATCATTGCCGTGACGAGCCCGGGCCCGGTCGAGAGCACAAGCTCCGCATGGGACGTGCCCGCGTGCTGCAGCACATTCTCGAGGCAGGCAGCGACCGCCGCGATGATGAGCGCTTCGGCTCCCGGCGGCAGTTGCACTGTGAACTCGGAGTCGTCGGCGACATCCACGGTGAGGCCGCGCCACTGGTACTGGGTAACGAGGGAGACCATCGCGTTGCGCAGGCTCGCGTCGGGCATCGAGATCGCGTGCTCGGGAGCAGACTCACGCAGCCACGACGGGTCGGCGAGGGTCGCGACATCCATTCGTAGCCTGTCGCGCGCGCGATCGTCGAGCGTGCCGAGCGAGTTCATCACGACGGAGAGATCGTTGAGCACTGTGTCGTGCACAATCGCGGCGGCGCGCTGCTCGAACTGGTCTTCGAGGTCCATCCGCTGCGTGTCGGCCTCAAGCTTGGCGAGGTCGGGAACGTTGCGAGCCTGCGTCGACTGAATCAGCAGAAGTGTTGCGAACGCCGTGACGTAGACGAAGAGGGCCATCGTTGGTCCCCAGCCCGGCGAGAACGGAACCGCGGCGAGCAGGGCTGTCGCGAGCCCCACAACGCAGGCGACGAGATACCCGAACACGGCCCAGAGCAAACCAACGAGGGGCCGGCGGGTTCCCCCACCCACAAGAACGAGCACCAGCAACGGGCGGTTGAGTAGAAAGCCGCCGTCGCCGTTGATCGTCGGATCGGCCTGAAGCAGCGAGAAGCCGTAGACGAGCGACAGCAGCCCACCCGCCGCGAGAAAAAAGATCCGCGTCCCGTCGGAAGGCCAGCGCCCGACGATGAGCAGCAACACAAGCATGCCCACGAGGCTGAGCACGGGAATCGCGATGCTTCCACCGAGGCCGCGATCGAGGAGCACGTCGACAACAACCGGGAACGACAGCACGATTATCGCTATCGAGACGCCCCACGCGCCACGAGAAACGGCTGTGGTGATGACCCCGGACGCGACCTCGCGCGGCAGCACGACGATACGCGCCGAGTGCGGGCTCAACGAAAGCTTTCGGCCCAGGTCAAATAGGCGGGGTCGGCGACAACGATGGGCATAAAGATCGCTGCCATAGCGATGCCCACGAGAACCCACGCGATGAGCGGGATGAAGAATGTGAGCTTGCCGGAGCGCAGTCGTCGCAGCGCAATCATCACAGTAACGGCGAAAATGATGAGCTCGACGAGCGCCGCGTTCAGCGCCACGGCGTTTATCTGCGCGATCGAGTTGAATCCGGAGAACCCAATACTCGCGAGGTCTTCCTTGAGGTTTTGACCGGTGGTGTCGAGGGTGAGAAAACGGTAGACGAGTGTGACCGCGCCGTAGGCGAGAAACGCGGTGGTCAGCACCCGATCCCAGCTGCGGGGCGCCGCTACCTGACCCGCGGGCGGCGCGGCGGTGCGAATCTGAGTGCCGGGAACGGGCGGAGCGAGAGGCGGCGGAGTGTGCGGCACACCACTCGCCGCGGACTGCTCTTCCGGGGTCGCGTACTCGCCGTATTTCGGACGGGGACGATCGCTCACTGGGTCTGCCAATCGAGTTTGCGGGTGCGGCCGCCGAGACCTCGCTCGTCGGCGTTGCCAAACTTATCGGTTCGCAACTCCTTGGGGAGCGAGAACATCAGATCTTCCTCGGCGGTCACAACAGTCGAGACGTCGCCATAGCCAGCGTCGGCGAGGTCGGCGAGCACCTCTTGCACAAGCACCTCGGGCACCGAAGCACCGCTTGTGACGCCAACAGTCTCGACTCCTTCGAGCCACTCCTGCTGGATCTCGCTCGCGTAGTCCACGCGATACGCGGCCTTCGCGCCGTACTCCAGCGCGACATCCACGAGCCTCATGGTGTTTGAGCTGTTACTCGAGCCAACGACGATCACGAGGTCGGCATCGACGGCGACCTTCTTGATGGCGACCTGGCGGTTTGTCGTTGCGTAGCAAATGTCGTCGCTCGGCGGGTCTTGAAGGTTCGGGAAACGATCGCGAAGCAGGTTGACGGTGAGCATCGTCTCGTCAACGCTCAACGTTGTCTGCGAGAGCCAGACGAGGTTGTCAGGGTCGGCGACAGTGAGGCCCGCGACATCCTCGGGGCCGTTGATCAGGGTTGTGGAGTCGGGCGCGTGGCCCATCGTGCCCTCGACCTCTTCGTGACCGGCATGACCGATGAGAAGAATGTGCTTGTTCTGCTTGCCGAAGCGCACGGCCTCGCGGTGCACCTTTGTCACGAGCGGGCAGGTCGCGTCAATGGCGTCGAGCTCGCGGTCGGCCGCACCCTGCACAACGGCAGGCGAAACGCCGTGAGCGCTGAAGACGATGTGCGAGCCAACCGGCACCTCTTCGACGTCATCGACAAAGATTGCGCCCTTTGCCTCGAGGGTTGAGACAACGTGGATGTTGTGCACAATCTGCTTACGCACATACACGGGTGCGCCAAAGTGATCGAGTGCCTTCTCAACAGCAATGACCGCGCGGTCGACTCCCGCACAGTAGCCGCGCGGGGCAGCGAGGATAACCCTCTTGTGTCCGGAGACCGGGGTATTCTGGAGCCTGTTGCGCTGGGCCGGGACGCGCGGCATCTCAATGTGCACGCTTGCGTTTCCGTTGGTGATATTGCTCACCTGCCAATTCTACGGTGGCGCGCGACTCGAAGACTGGGAGAGGGAGACATGACGATAGTGGATGCTCCGCCCACAGTTGATGCGCCGTGGCCGGTCGGGCTGCTCTCCGCCAAAATCAAGGGCTGGATCGACCGCCTAGGAACTGTCTGGGTCGAGGGCGAGATCACCCAGTGGGGCGTCTCGGGCGGCAACGTCTACGGCAAGCTCAAGGATCTCGACGCCGACGCCACAGTCTCGTTCACCATCTGGTCGTCGGTTAAGGCGAAGCTGCCTGCCGACCTCAAGCAGGGCGACAGGGTTGTCGCTCTCGTCAAACCGAACTATTGGGTCAAGGGCGGAACGCTCACGATGCAGGTGTTCGAGATGCGCCACGTTGGCCTCGGCGACCTGCTCGAGAGGCTGGAACGCTTGCGCGCGCTGCTCAGGTCTGAGGGTCTCTTCGACGCCGCGCGCAAGAAGCCGCTCCCCTTTCTTCCCAACGTCATCGGGCTCGTCACCGGCCGCGACAGCGACGCCGAAAAAGACGTGCTGCGTAACGCGCAGCTGCGCTGGCCAGCCGTGCAGTTCCGCATTGCGTACGCGGCTGTGCAGGGCGAACGGGCTGTTGCCGAAGTAACCGCCGGCATTCAGAAGCTCGATGCAGACCCCGAGGTTGACGTCATCATCGTGGCGCGCGGCGGCGGCGACTTTCAGAACCTGCTCGTCTTCAGTGACGAGACGCTCGTGCGCGCGGCTGCGGCCTGCGAGACACCGCTCATTTCCGCGATCGGGCACGAGGCCGACCGACCGCTGCTGGATGACGTTGCGGACCTGCGTGCGTCCACTCCGACCGACGCCGCCAAGCGCGTTGTGCCGGATGTGGCCGAAGAACTCGCGCTCGTCGCACAGTCGCGCGGTCGCATCCAAACCCGCATGACGGGTCTTGTGCGCATTGAGATCGACCGGCTCGAGCAGGTGCGGTCGCGGCCGGCACTCGCGAACCCCGGTGCCCTCATCGACGCGCGGGCCGAAGAGCTCACGCGTTACGTTGCGCGCAGCCACGAACTTGTCGACCGCGTCGTCGAGCGCTCGCTTACCCAGCTCGGTGAACTGCGCGGTCACCTGCGCGCGCTCTCGCCGCAGCGCACGCTCGACCGCGGCTACGCAATCGCGCAGCTGCCGAGCGGCGAGGCTCTGCGCTCGGCCTCGGACGCGCCTGCCGGAACCGTGCTCTCCCTTACGCTCGCCGATGGCCGAATCGGTGCAGTAGTCGAAGCGCCTGTCAGCGCGGCTGGGTAGAATCACCTCGTGGCAAACGCGGAAAAGACTCCAGTAGCTGAGCTCAGTTTCGAACAGGCACGCGACGAGCTCGCGCGCGTTGTTGGCGAACTCGAACAGGGCTCCTCGACCCTCGAAGAGTCGCTCGCACTCTGGGAGCGCGGCGAAGCCCTCGCCAAGAGATGCGAAGAGTGGCTGCTCGGCGCCAAGGCCCGTCTCGAGGCCGCGCGCACCGCGTCAGCGTCTTCGGCCGCGGAGTAGCCGTGTCAAACGAAAAGCCCATCGTCGCCGATCTCGGCCGCCCAGAAACTCCCGAAGAGACTGCCGCGCGCAAGGCCGAGAGCTCCCGTCGTCACCGCGACAGCACAACCACCCGCAACCTGCTCATCGCCCTCGGTGTTTCACTCGGGCTCGTGCTTTTCACCGTTCTCGTCGTTGTGCGCCCCAACCCGCCTGCTCCCGAGCCGATCGACTACGCGCTCATCGCGTCACAGTCGAACGTTGATGCGACACTTGCCGTGCCAGCGCTTCCGGCAGGATGGTCTGCGAACAGGGCACTCGTCGAAACAGGCAGCGACGACATCCAATCCTGGATTATCGGCTTCGTCACCCCCAAGAACCAGTACGTCGCAATGACGCAGGGCATCGACGCGAACCCCTCGTGGGTCGCGGCCCGACTCGGCACCATCTCAGCAACCGGCACCGACACGATCGATGGCATCGAGTGGACGCTCTACGACAACCGAGACAGCGACAATCCCGGCAACGACGCCTACGCGATGGTCGGAGAGATCGACGGCAGCACGTTTGTGCTCAACGGCACTGCAGAGACTTCCGAATTCGAGACTCTCGCGAAGAGCCTGAACTGATGAAGCAAGCACTGATGAGAGGCGAGCACTGATGCCCGACCAAATTCGTACTCCCGCGAAAGCGTGGCAAGAGATGGTGCGCGGCAACGAGAGATTTGTTGCCGGTGAGCCGAAGCATCCACGTCAGGATGTCGAGCGCCGCGAGCAACTCGCGACGGGCCAGGCCCCGCATGCTGCGCTGTTCGGATGCAGCGACTCACGCCTCTCGGCCGAGATCATCTTCGACAAGGGAATCGGTGACCTGTTCGTTGTGCGCAACGCTGGCCAGGTCATCTCTGACTCGGTCATCGGCTCGCTCGAGTATGCGGTTGGGGTGCTCAACGTTCCGCTCATCGTTGTGCTCGGCCACGACGAGTGTGGTGCGGTTCTCGCGGCGATCGACGCGGAATCCCCCGACGCCGTTCGACTGCCGCCGCACATCACCAGCCTTATCTCGAAGATCACGCCGGCCGTCAAGCGCGTCGTCGCCAAGACCCCCGGCGCCATTGACTCGACCGAGGTCGGACGCGAACATCTGCGCGACACGATCGCCGAACTGATTGAAGCCTCCGAGCTCATCAGCGATGCGATCGCCGCCGGTACGCTGGCTGTCGTCGGCGCGAACTACAAACTTCTCGAAGGCCGCGCAGTACCCGACATTCACGTCGGCAATCTCTAGCAACACGTTTTTTCACCAGCACGTTTTTTCACCAGCACGTTTATCTCACCCGCACCGGAAGGCCCCAACGTCGTGACCACCACTCCAGATCCGAAGTTTCGCGTAGAACACGACACGATGGGCGAGGTTCTCGTTCCCGTCGACGCGCTGTACAGCGCACAGACGCAGCGCGCTGTCGAGAACTTCCCGATCTCGGGTTCCGGGCTCGAGGCCGGCCAGATCGTCGCACTCGCGCGCATCAAAAAGGCTGCCGCGCAGGTCAACGGCTCGCTCGGCATCATCTCCTCCGACATCGCCGACGCGATCGCCTGGGCAGCTGACGAGCTGATCGCGGGCAAGCACCACGAGCACTTCCCCGTCGACACCTACCAGACCGGTAGCGGCACGTCGTCGAACATGAACATCAACGAGGTGCTCTCCTCGCTCGCGTCGACCCACCTCGGCTCGGCCGTGCACCCCAACGACCACGTCAACGCATCGCAGTCGTCGAACGACGTCTTCCCGACCTCGGTGCACGTCGCAGTGACCGGTGCTCTGCTCGGCGACCTCATCCCCTCGCTCGATCACCTGGCTTCGTCGCTCGACGTCAAGGCCGCGCTCTGGAAAGACGCCGTCAAGGCCGGCCGCACGCACCTTATGGATGCAACGCCCGTCACCCTCGGCCAGGAGTTCGCGGGCTACGCTCGCCAGATCCGCCTCGGCATCGAGCGTGTGCAGTCGACGATTCCCCGCGTCGCTGAGGTGCCCCTCGGCGGCACCGCCGTTGGAACGGGGATCAACACTCCCGCCGGCTTCCCGCAGAAGGTCATCGCGCTGCTCGCGGCCGACTCTGGCCTTCCCATCACCGAGGCACTCGACCACTTCGAGGCTCAGGGTGCGCGTGACGCGCTCGTCGAGGCATCCGGCGCCCTTCGCGTAATCGCCGTTTCGCTCACCAAGATCTGCAACGACCTGCGCTGGATGGGCTCCGGACCGAACACCGGTCTCGGCGAGCTGCACATCCCCGACCTGCAGCCGGGGTCATCGATTATGCCCGGCAAGGTCAACCCGGTCATTCCCGAGGCAGTGATCATGGTCGGCGCGCGCGTCATCGGTAACGACGCGACAATCGCCTGGGCGGGAGCCACCGGAAACTTCGAACTCAACGTCGCGATCCCGGTCATGGGTACCGCTCTCCTCGAGTCGATTCGCCTGCTCTCCAACTCGACGGTGCTGCTCGCCGACAAGACCGTCGACGGCCTCACCGCGAACCTCGAGCGTGCTCGCGCTCTCGCCGAGTCCAGCCCGTCGATCGTCACACCGCTCAACAAACTGATCGGCTACGAGTCGGCGGCGAAAATCGCCAAGCACTCCGTCGCGGCCAAGCTCACGGTGCGCGAGGCCGTTATCGACCTCGGCTTCGTTGAGCGCGGCGAACTCACGCTCGAGCAGCTGGACAGCGCGCTCGACGTGATGTCGATGACGCACCCGGGCTAAAGTTCGGGGTGGTCGGAGTACCACTCGTGAAACTCCGAGCAGCGTCCGTCTGCTCCGAATCGAAGTATCCAGACATTGTCGTACGCGGTGTCGACCTCACCCGTGCCCGAGTCGAAGAAGATCGTGCGGCCGTGGGTGACAACCTTCTGCCCGTCGATCGCAATTGGCTCGTAGTGCGCCTCGAAACGCTCGCCGACGAAGGCGTCTTTTTCGCTCAGCCACTTGGCGACGATTTGCTCACGACCGGTCGCGCGGATGTCGAACGGCCGGTGCCACACGCTGTCGACGGTCCAGAGGTCGGCAATGTCGGCCTCGTCATACGTTTTCCACGCGGCGACGTAAGCGTCGAGCCACTTTTGTACGCTTTCGCGGGTGGGTTGGCTAACCGCGTCGCCCGATTCTGCGTGCCACTCGGGCACTCTGAGAAGCTCGAATTCCTGCACCCCGCAAGCTTAGGCGAGGGCCGACTCGACGACTCTCGAACGGGTAAGGCGGAGGCCGCCGACAGCGATCAGTACAACCGCGACCAGTGCCACCTGGGCGATAAGGCGCAGCGGGTCGAGCAGCACCTGGGGAACCGTTTCCGACATCCCCAGTTCAAGCAGGCCGAGAACTCCTGACGCCGCGAGCACGCTGACCAGTGATGCGGTGATTCCGAGCGCTGCAGCACGACGTTCGCTCATTCGTCGCCCGACCAGGAAGACGACGACGCCGAGCACAAGGCCCGCTATCGCCCAGGTCCAAAAGACCTGGTTCACGAGCGCCTCGAACTGCAGCTTCAGACGGATCCACTCCTCGTAGAGCGCCACGTTTTCTTCGCCAAAGGTCAAGGGGGTTCGGGCGGGCCAAGCGAGCGCGGCACCATAGAACACACCGAGCGCGGTCACCGACCACACCGAGACCGCGCCGAGGATGGGCGCGCGCAGGCTGCGACCTGTCGGACGCCACAGCAGTGCGCAGGCGGCCGCAATGAGGACTGCTGCGGCCACAAAGACCGGCAGGCCGCTGAGGTAGGAGTCATCCGAGGAACCCAATCCAAGTGCGGCCACCACGGGTGCAATCGTGGCGAGTGCAAGAAGCGAGACGGCCCAACGAGCGCGCCCTCCTCGCACCCAGACGAGAGCTGAGATCGGCGCGAGCACCGCGTAGGCAAAGAGCAGCATGCCCAGAAAGAAGTCAACGAATTCCCAGACCACACTCGAGGTCAGACCGCTGAAGCCGATGCGAGGGTACTGGCTCAACGAGAGCAGCGCAGCGCTGAGGGCGAGCCCAACGGCGAACCGCGACCGCCTGGCACGCTGATCTGCGGTGAGAGTCGGTCGGGATGGCAAAGGTCGGTCGTGGTTGGCTGCGAAGGTCAGAGCGGCGAGGGCAATGCTCGCGGGGCGAAGGCCGGCCTCGGTCGCGTCACGCAGGTCGGCGTTCCACTGCTCGAGGTAACGCTCGCGCATCGGCGCCGGCAGCAGCCGTGCGGCGAACCGCACAACGGAGTCGGCGATCATGCCGTCACGACCTGTGCAGTTGCAAGCGAGGCAGTTGCAAGCGAGGCTGTTGCAATGCGAGTGGATGTCGCGCGCTTTGCTTCGAACGAGGTGACCGTTGCCCGGGCAGCTGTCGCACCCTCCGCGGTGAGTTCGTAGTAGCGGCGGCGGGGTCCGACGCGGTCGGGGTCGTCTTCCCACGACGAGGTAAGCCAGCCGGACTGCTCGAGCCGCTCAAGGATCGGATACACACTGCCCGCGGGCCGCCCGCTCGACTTGATCACAAGAAGTCCCCAGCACGGCTCACCCGCGTCGATAAGCACGCTGAGAACGTCGACGGTGGCCGGGGTGATGCGCGCGAGTGGCTTCATGCGCGCAACTCTAGCTATATAGAGATAGGGAGCGCAAGACCCTCTTGTGGGTTGAGTAGGCGCGCCAGCGCCGTATCGAAACCAGTAGCGAGCGGGTTTCGATACGGCCGCGGGCGGCCTACTCAACCAGCGAGCGTTGGCTACGCCAGCTCGTTCGACTCCAGCATCTGCGTCACGAGCGCCGCGATTGCCGAGCGCTCCGAGCGGGTGAGGGTGATGTGCCCGAACAGCGCGTGACCCTTGAGCGACTCGATGACCGAGGCGACGCCGTCGTGACGACCAACGCGCAGGTTGTCGCGCTGGGCGACGTCGTGAGTGAGCACAACGCGCGAGTTCTGTCCGATGCGCGAGAGCACCGTGAGCAGCACATTGCGTTCCAGGGACTGTGCCTCGTCCACGATGACAAACGCATCGTGCAGTGAGCGACCACGGATGTGTGTGAGCGGCAGCACCTCGAGCAGTCCACGCTCGATCACCTCGTCGAGCACGTTTTGCGAAACGACCGAGCCGAGGGTGTCGAACACCGCCTGCGCCCAGGGGTTCATCTTCTCGGCGGCGTCCCCCGGGAGGAATCCGAGCTCCTGTCCACCGACCGCGTACAGCGGGCGGAACACCATAATCTTGCGGTGCTGCTGCTTCTCGAGCACGGCTTCGAGGCCGGCGCACAGTGCGAGCGCTGACTTGCCCGTACCAGCGCTACCGCCGAGCGACACGATTCCGATTTCGGGGTCGAGCAGCATGTCGATGGCGAGGCGCTGTTCGGCGCTGCGGCCGTGGAGTCCAAAGATGTCACGGTCGCCGCGCACAAGACGCATGCTCCCCCTTGAGGTCACGCGACCGAGGGCCGAACCGCGGTCCGAGTGGATGACGAGCCCGGTGTTGATCGGCAGGTCTTCGACGGCGCGCGACGTGAGCTTCTCGGTGTCGTAGAGCTCTGCCATCTGTTCGCTCGACAGGTCGAGTTCCGCCTGTCCGGTATAGCCGGAGTCGACGGCGAGTTCGGCGCGGTACTCCTCGGCGGTCAGGCCGATCGATGCAGCCTTGACACGCAGCGGGAGGTCTTTCGAGACAACCGTGACGGCGAGGCCGTCGTTCGAGAGGTTCATCGCGACCGCGAGGATGCGCGAGTCGTTGTCACCGAGCTGCAGGCCGGATGGCAGCACCGACATGTTTGAGTGGTTGAGCTCAACGCGCAGTGACCCGCCGTTGCCAACCGCAATCGGGAAGTCGAGCCTTTCGTGCTTCACTCGCAGGTCGTCGAGATTGCGCAGTGCCTGGCGAGCGAAGTAGCCGATCTCCGGGTCGTTACGCTTCGATTCGAGCTCCGTGACAACGATCACCGGGAGCACAACTGCATGTTCGGCAAAACGGAAGATAGCTTGCGGATCCGACAGCAGAACCGACGTGTCGAGCACGTAGGTGCGTTCGAGAGTTGAGGAGGCAACGGCCCCCGTCGACTTCTGCTGGGGACTCATTGACTCGGCCACGTGCACTCCATCCCCGAGTGCTCGCACTCGGATCCAGTCTGCGATGACGGCCATGGAGGTTTCAGACGAACTTACGTGGCCGTCTCGATCAGGCGCCATACCTGATGTGTCGAAACTATGCTCAGCCTCCGACAATCGAGCAGCGACACGCGGCGCGGTTTGTGTCGTTCAGGTTAAACGTTTGCGGCTAAACGTTGATCGCGGAGGCGAAGCTCGTGAACGCCGCCCGCACCATGTCGAAGGTCTCGTCGTTTGTGCTGACGTGCGGGCTCAGGCGCACCTGGCCGCCGCGCGTCGTCGTCGAGATGCCGTGGTTGTAGAGCGAGGCACCGAGCACGGCGAGCTGCTCCGGTGCCGGTTCGACGACAACGATGCCCGCCCGCTCGCTCTCGGCGCGCGAAGACACAACGGCGAGCCCAAACTCGTCAGCGAGGTCGATGAGGCGGGTCGTGTTCTCGAGAATGCGCGAACGAATTTTTGAAACACCGATGGATGCGATCTCCTCCAGTGCAACAGCGAACCTGCCTTGGGCAATGGGGTCGGCGTTCGAGATGGAGAACGCTTTGGCGCCGCTACCGGGAGCGAGCACTTCGTCAACCGGGGTGCCCTCTTCGTCGGTGGCACTGAAACCGGAGAGTACGGGAGTGAGTCGCTCGAGCGCGCGATCGCTGAGCGCGAGAAAACCCGTTCCCCAGCCCGAGCGGATCCACTTTTGCCCGCCAGAGACGAGCACGTCGGCAACCTCGAACGGCGCATCCACAACCCCGAAACCCTGGATCGCGTCGACGATGAGCAGACGGTCACCGATGACCTGGCGAATGCCGTCGAGGTCGGCGAGGTATCCGGTGCGGAAGTCAACGAGCGAGACGGCGACAGCCGTGATCGAGTCATCGAGCTGGTCGCGGAGGTTACCGGGGGTTACCTTGCCGTCGTCGGTTTCGAGCCAGCGCGGCGTGAGCACACCGAGAGCCTCGGCGGCGCGCACGGCGGCAAAGGTGATGCTCGGAAACTCTGCCGGCGAAGCCGCGATTCCACCCCGCAGGCCGAACATCGTGTGCATCAGCCCCTGGCTTGTGTTGGGCTGAAAGACGATGTGATCGGAGCCGAGGCCGGTGAGGGCGCCGACGGCGTTGCGCACGCGGGCGTCCTGCGCATCCAATTCGTTGAAGCTGCCGAAGCGGGCGCGACCGAGGAGGCCGGTGAGGGCGTACTGCTCGTCCTTGACCGAGCGACCCACCGGCCCGACCCGCGCGAAGTCGAGGTAGCCGGGCTCGTCGGTGAACTGCTGCGCGTATGCGTCGATCTCCATCAGGAACCGAATCTCCTCTGCCGGGTGGCGTATGCGCGTAGGGCTCGCAGGAAGTCGACCTCGCGCACGTCCGGCCCGAGCGCTTCCATAAAGTAAAACTCGCTGTGGGCACTCTGCCACAGCATAAAGTCGCTCAGGCGCTGCTCTCCCGAGGTGCGAATGACGAGGTCGGGGTCGGGCTGGCCGCCGGTGTAGAGGTGCTCGGCGATGAGCTCGGGTGTGAGCAGGTCGCCGAGGTCGTCGAGGGTCCCACCGCTCGCGCTGTGCGCTACGACGATGGAGCGCACCGCGTCGGCGATCTCCTTGCGGCCGCCGTAGCCGACGGCGAGGTTGACGTGAAGGCCGGCGTTCGACACCGTGCGCGCCTCAGCGGCCACAAGGGCGTCGCTCAGACCGGCCGGGAGGCCTTCGCTCGTACCAACCTGCTGCACACGCCAGTTTTCGGTGTGCGAGAGATCTTCTGCGAGCTCGGCGATGATGTCGAAGAGCTGGATCAGCTCATCAGACTGGCGGTTGATGAGGTTGTCGTTGGACAGCAGGTAGAGGGTGACGACCCCAATGCCGAGGTCGTCGCACCACGACAGGAACTCGTGAACCTTCGCCGCTCCGGCGCTGTGACCGTGGGCCGCTGTCTCGAGTCCGCGGGCGCGCGCCCAACGACGATTGCCGTCAATGATCATTGCGACATGGTGCGGAAGCTCGACGTTACCGAGCTGCCGACGAAGACGACTCTGGTACAAACCGTAGAGAAATCCGCGGCCGAAGGATATGCGCCTCGATTTCACGTCCCTACGCTAGCCCAAACCGCATGCGAATATGCTTGGCGCATGAGTGCACAGCAGCCCGATAACGACACGGTGAGCGACGAGGGTGCCGACCTCCCCAATCTTCCGCTGTTGGATGACGCGCTGGATCACCCCGCGGAAGATGCGAAGCCCACGTGGCGCGGCTGGATTCACGCCGGCACGTTCCCGGCGGCGATTGTGCTCGGCATCATCCTGATTGTTCTCGCGGATGGCGCGGCAGCCAAGATCAGCTCCTCGATCTTCGTCGCCTCATCTCTCCTGCTGTTTGGCACGAGCGCGCTCTATCACCGCATCAACTGGAGCCCGAAGGTCAAGGCGATCTTCAAGCGCATCGACCACGCAAACATCTTTGTGCTCATCGCGGGCTCGTACACACCGATCACGGTGCTCGCCCTCCCCCACGACAAGTCGGTGCTGCTGCTCTGGCTGGTCTGGGGTGGCGCCGGCCTCGGCATCCTGTTCCGCATCTTCTGGATCGGCGCGCCGCGCTGGCTCTACGTTCCGCTCTACCTCGTGCTCGGGTACGCGGCGCTCGTCTTTATCGTCGACTTCTTCCAGGCGAACGCCGCGATGATGACGCTCATTCTCGTCGGCGGGCTCTGCTATTCGGTCGGCGCGGCAGCCTACGGCTTCAAGCGTCCGAACCCGATCCCCGGGGTCTTCGGATTCCACGAGATCTTCCACACGCTCACGCTTGTCGCGTTCCTGTGCCACTGGACGGGAATCTTCCTCGTGGCAACGAACCCGCCGGTCTTTCTAACAGCCCTGCTCTAGCTCTCTGAAGTGCCTTCGGCTTCGGCAGCTTCGGCCGCGAGCTTCTCGCGCACCTCTTCGCGGTAGCGCACCCGGCGCACACGACGGTTCATGTCAACAAGCAAAAAGACTGTGATGAGAGCGACGAGGAAGGTCGCAAGAAATCCGACCCAGGTCGGGCTGATGAGGTCTTCGTCTCCCGTGTACGCACCGAACGTCGGTGTCGGCGACGGCGTGGGGGTGACTGTACTGAGCCAGGCGCCGAAGCGCAGGCTGAGGTCGTTCAGGTGGTTCATGCGTCCTCATCGGTAGTACCTGCAAGCAGGCGGGGTACCCTAGATAGTCCAGCCTACCTAGGAGCACAGTGTCGACCGACCTCGATTCCCGTTACGGTCGCACGCGCACCAACGCGAAGCGCACAAAGCTTTTCGCGTGGACCGCCGTTGGTGGCTTCGTCGTTGTTATCGCGGCCTGGCTCATTTGGGGCGGACTCCTCGGCGCACCCGCGCAACTCGAGGTGCGCGACGTGGGTCACACGGTCATTGACGACGGCCTTGTCGAGGTCGGCTACGAGCTCAACGTTGAGCCGGGCGCGAGCGTGCGCTGCGCCATCCAAGCCTTGAATTCTGGTTTTAGCGTTGTCGGCTGGAAGATCATCGACGTGCCCGAGTCGAACGAGCGAACCCGCTCGCTGTCAGAGACCGTGCGCACTACGGAACTGGCCGTAACCGGGTTGATCTATCGTTGCTGGCTCACCTAAGCTGATTCGATTGTCCTCAGGCCCGCACGCTACGTTGCGGGCCACCCGTCGTCTATTGGAGTACTGATGAGTAGAGAAGCTCAGGTCACCTGGCTGACGCAGGAAGCGTTCGATCGCCGCACCGCGGAGCTCGAACAACTCGCCGGTGAGGGCCGCCTCGAGATCGCGAAGAAGATCGAACTCGCGCGCGAAGAGGGAGACCTCAAGGAGAACGGCGGATACCACGCCGCCAAAGAAGAGCAGGGCAAGATCGAGGCGCGCATCCGTGTGCTCACCGAGCTGCTGCGCACGGCTGTCGTCGGCGATGTCGACAGCGCTTCCGGAGTTGTCGAGTCAGGCGTTGTTGTCACGGCGAACATTCTCGGCGACGAAGAGCAGTTTCTTCTCGGCAGCCGCGAGATCGTCGGCGAAGACAGCGACCTCGACGTTTACAGCGAGCAGAGCCCGCTCGGACTCGCCATCATGGGCCACAAGGTCGGCGACAAGGTTACTTACACAGCACCCAACGGCAAGGCGATCGCCGTCGAGGTTCTCAAGGTTGAGAACTACGCGGGCTGAGCTCTAGTTATCGAGCGAGCGCGCGGTCTCGATGAGTTCGCGCGCGTGCTGCAGTCCGCTCTCCGAGTCGGGCAGACCGGAAAGCAGCCGCGCCATCTCGGAGATGCGCTCCTCGCCGTGCAGCTGCTGAACGCTGCTCGCCGTTACGGCTCCCTCGCTGTCTTTTGTGACGCTCAGGTGGTTTGTCGCAAACGCCGCAACTTGGGCGAGGTGGGTGACAACGATGACCTGCGCCGTGCGACTCAGGCGCGCGAGCCGGCGACCGATCTCGATCGCCGAAGCTCCGCCGACGCCAGCATCTACCTCGTCAAAGATGAAGGTGGGCACCGGGTCGCTGCCCGCGATAACGACCTCGATCGCGAGCATCACGCGCGACAGCTCGCCGCCTGACGCACCGCGACCGAGCGGACGTGGGTCGGCGCCCGAGTGCGGCTGCAGCAAAATCGACACCTGGTCTTTGCCCGCGAGCGTGTATTCGGTGCGGTCAGTCACTTCGACATGGATGCGAGCACTCGCCATTGCGAGGGCTGCAAGCTCGGCCGTGACGCGCTCTGACAGGCGGATCGCGTAGCCGCGACGTACGTCGGTCAGGCGCCCTGCGAGGTCGATGAGCTGGCCGCGGTCCGCTTCGACCTGCGTGCCAAGAGTTGTGATCCGGTCGGAGTCGTTGTCGAGCTCAAGCAGGCGTCCGCTGCCGCTGTCGAGATAGTCGATGACCTCGTCGAGTGAGGTACCGTACTTGCGCACGAGGGTCGCAAGCTCGGAGCGTCGAACCTGCACGGCCTCAAGCTCACGGCCGCCATCGGTATCGAGGCCGGAGAGGTAGCTCGACAGCATGCCCGATACCTCGGTGACTGCGAAGGTCGCGGCGGCGATCGCCTCGGTGATCGGCGCGAGCTCGGCGTCGTGATCCATCACGCGGTCGAGCTGGCGACGTGCGGTCTCGAGGGAACTCAGAGCGTCGGGCACCTCATCGGTCGATTGGCTCGACACCAGGTCGAGCGCCTGGGCTGCCGCAAGCCGCAGGTCTTCGAGGTTCGTCAGCCGATCGGCCCGTTCGGCGAGCTCGAGGTCTTCCCCGCGTTGCGGCTCGGCCTGCTCGATCTCCGCCATCGCGATGCGCAGGTCTTCCGCCTCGCGCACCCGGCGATCGCGCTCTGCGACGAGCACGTCGAGCTCGCCCTGGTTCGCCTGCCAGCGACGGTAGACGTCCTGGTAATTGCCGAGCAGGGTCGAGAGCTCGGTGCCCGCGAACCTGTCGAGGGCTTCTCGCTGCGCCGTCGCCGAGCGAAGACGCACCTGGTCAGACTGCCCGTGTACAACAACGAGCTGCTGCCCGATTTCGTTGAGGACACTCACCGGGGTCGTGCGGCCACCCACTACCGCGCGGCTTCGGCCCTCCTGGGATACCGAGCGACCAAGGATGAGTTCGTCGCCATCCATGTCGCCGCCGGCGTCTCGAACGCGCTCGGCAACACTGCCGCCCGCATCGATCTGCCAGTGACCCTCAACTACTGCGGCGCCGGAGCCTGAGCGGATCGCCGAGGCATCGGAGCGCTCGCCCAGCAGCAGCCCGAGGGCGGTGACGACCATTGTTTTGCCCGCGCCGGTCTCCCCCGTGATTGCCGTGAAGCCGGGGCCGAGCGGAAGTCGGGCTTCGCCGATGACACCAAGGTTGCGAATGGAAATCTCTTCGATCACTGCGAGCTTCCCTCTTCTTCAAGCGGGCCACGCCAGCCGGTGACGGGCAGGTTGAACTTGCGTACAAGGCGGTCGGTGAACGGACCCTGCGACAGTCGCGCGAGACGCACGGGAATGGGCGAGCGTCGTACAACAACGCGCGCACCGCGCGGCAGGTCGTGAGCGCGACGACCATCGCACCACAGCACTCCGGTGCCCTGCGTGCGGTCGAGTACCTCGACCGCCAGCGCTGAATCCGGGCCAACGACAAGCGGTCGGGCGAAGAGCGCGTGCGGGCTGAGCGGCACAAGCAGGAGGGCATCGAGGCTCGGCCAGACGATCGGTCCGCCGGCGGAGAAAGCGTAGGCGGTCGAACCCGTCGGGGTGGACATGACTACCCCGTCGCATCCAAACGAACTGAGCGGGCGGCCGTCGACCTCGATGACCACCTCGAGCATGCGCTCGCGGCTCGCCTTTTCGACGGTTGCCTCGTTGAGTGCCCAGGTCTCGTAAATGACCTCGGAGTTGACCTTGACCCGCACGCTGAGAGTCATGCGCTCTTCGACGAGGTAGTCACGGGCGAGGGCACGCGTGATGGTCTCGGTCAGATCTTCGCGCTCGCTCTCGGCGAGGAAGCCGACGTGGCCGAGGTTCACACCGAGCAGCGGTGCCGAGCAGCCGCGGGTGAGCTCTGCCGCGCGCAGGATCGTTCCGTCGCCGCCGAGCACAACAACCAGCTCGAGGTCTCCGATCGAAATACCCTGGCCGAGAATGCTCATCGGCCCAAGCTCGCCGTCGTACGCGACGATTTCGGCGTGCTCGTCGGCGGTCAGCACCGGCACGATGCCCGCGTTGAGCAGCTGCCGGCAAACCTGCACGGCGGCGATGAGGGAATCCTGTCGACCGGTGTGCGCAACGACAAGAATGTGCCGGTCAGTAGTCACGAGTGCAAACCCCTCTTCGAACCGGCAGTGAACGTGGCGTGAAAAAATTGCAGTGCGGAACCTGCGTTAACCATTCTGTCGGATACACACCGACGCTCGCTCACATCGGGCTGTGACCGGTGGACTTTCTGCAGATGGTGAGCCTGTGCAGTAGAAGACGCAGTGGAGAACAAGCTACGCGTCGGCGAGTGCCGCAACGGTCTCGAGCCAGTTCGTCGGGTTAGTGCCGGTCTCGGCGTTAAACCAGACGAGGTACTCGTGATTGCCTGCCGTACCGACGATCGGAGAGGCGATAACGCCCGCGGTGCCCAGCCCGAGATCCCAGGCGGCCCACAGCACGGTCGTGACCGCCTCGAGCCGCAGCCCGCGATTGCGCACGATGCCCTCTTTGATACCCGTGCGTCCAACCTCGAACTGAGGCTTCACAAGCAGCACAAAGTCGGCGCCGGGCGCGACCGACTCGACGAGAGCCGGCAAAACCTGCGTGACAGAAATAAACGACAGATCGGCGACAACGAGATCGGGAATCTCAGAAACTCTGGATGCCTCGGCCAACGAGAAGGCGGTCATAAACCGTGCGTTAAAACCCTCGACCACTGCGACGCGCGCGTCGATGCGAAGCAGCCGGTCGAGCTGGCCGTGTCCGACATCCAAAGCAATAACGGTGGATGCTCCGCGCTCAAGGAGCACCTGCGTAAACCCACCGGTCGACGCGCCAACGTCAAGAGCAACGCGACCCGACGGCGAGACACCGAACGCGTCGAGCGCGCCAATGAGCTTGTGTGCCGCGCGGCTCACGTAGCGGTCGAGCCCCGCGACAGCAAGCTGCTGCGACTCGGTAACCTTCGTCGACGGTTTGACGACGCCAACACCGTCGATCGTCACAAGACCATCGGCGATGAGACGTGCGGCGTGCGTGCGGGAACGCGCGAGCCCGCGCTCGGCGAGAGCGGCGTCAAGTCGCGCGTCGGGCATCGCTGTTAGGCCTCGGGGTTCTTATCTTCGGTGTTGGGCTCGACGGCGTCGAGTTCGATGTATGCCTCGTCGTCTTCTTCGACGATCTCGATCGTGTCGTCGCCCTCAGCTTCGTGCAGTGCGTCGGCCGCTGCATCAGCGCGGTCGTACCACTCCTGCGCCTCGGTGTCGCGGCCGAGCTCCTCGAGCACCGTCGCGTAAGCGGCAAAGAGGTTCGGGCTGTAGCTGAACGCCTTCGTCGGATCGAGCTGCGGGATTTCGAGCTCCACGAGAGCCGCGTCGACCTGCTCGAGGTCAAGACGCGCGCCGGACATTGCGATAGCCAACTCAACCTGCACCGGAACGGGCAGACCCGAGCGCGGTACGGAGCGGCCGAGCTCGAGGGCCTTATCCGGGCGACCCTGGCCGCGTTCGGAGTCGACCATCATCGGCAGCTGGTCGTCGCGACCCGTGATGCGGCGGTAGGTGCGAAGCTCGCGCAGGGCGAGGGCATAGTCCTCGATCGCGTAAGCGGTGATCGCGAGTGTCTCGCGCACAACGCCGATGCGGCCGGCACGTCGCGCTGCGGAAAGGGCGTGGCTGTGGGCGAGGTGCGGGTCGGTGTCGATCAGGCGCGCGGCCATCACGAGGTGGCGCGCGACGCCGTCGGCGTTCTCCTTGTCGAGCGTCTTGAGCTCGTTACGCGCGACGCGGTCGAGGTCGCTGTCTTTGACGTCATCCGGGATGTCGGGTGCATCGTGGTGAGCACGAACCGAACGGATGTTGAACGGGTCGCGGTCTTCCTGCGGCTCAGCAAACCGGGCGTTTTTGTCGCCGCGCGCGGGTGCACCACCGGCGGTCCAGAGGCCGCGCTTCTCGCCTGCGTTGCGATCGGGCTTGCCGCCGCGGTCGGGTTTTCCGCCGCGATCAGGCTGGCCTCCGCGATCGGGACGACCCGAGCTGGCGGGGCGACCCTTTGCTGGCCCACCAGAAGAGGGGCGGCGCGCGTCGGGCGTACGACCAGGTCGCTGTTCGTGGCGATCACGATCGGAACGACCGCTGTCTGAACGCTCTGGGCGGTCTCCTGCATCACTCACGATGTCTCCTGGTCTCTATTTATGTCTGTATGGAGTTTAAACAAAAATGGCCACCCATTGCTGGGTGGCCATTTTCTAAGTTAAGTCCGGCGGTGTCCTACTCTCCCACAAGGTCCCCCTTGCAGTACCATCGGCGCAGAGAGTCTTAGCTTCCGGGTT
>Ga0247805_1000260_pt1 | contig 30861 bp, 19 predicted proteins | sample UWRJL044104R1_FD_180930 | JGI IMG/M metagenome (GOLD analysis project Ga0247805, IMG submission 180930) | Plant litter microbial communities from Arlington Agricultural Research Station in Wisconsin, United States - UWRJ-L044-104R-1 | ecosystem: Environmental > Terrestrial > Plant litter >... | reverse complement strand
ATCGCAGTATTCATTTTATTGAGAGGAGTCTGAAAAGCATCATTACCAGTACCATTAGAATTGTACCACAAGAAAACCTCTACATTTTTAGATTTAGCATACTGGATTAATTCTTTCATTTTATCATAACCAATTCTATCATCCCACCAGGCATCAATTAAAATGTACTCAAATTTCATAGCAGCAGCCAAATCAATATATTTTACCTGATCTTCATAGTTCATACTATTGTCTTGCCATACAATCCAGCTCCAACTGCCTCTCCCCATTTTATATTCTTGTGAAGGCTTGTAAAGTGGTTTTACAACATCAAAAGGAATTGTAGTTTCAACAATAGGTTTTAGTGTTTCTCCAACAGTAATTGTTCGCCAAGGTGTAACTCCAGGAAGGCTTATTTGTGCTCCCGAACTTCCAAAACCATTATTTTGTTTCGGATTTGGATATTCTACAGCATATATTCCGTTTTTATAAGCGCTCAAATGTGAAGCGGTATACAAACTACTTACTCCAGTTTCTGATAATAAAACCCAGGCTTTATTGGCTAAATTGAAAAGTCCAGGAAATACGTAACCTTCAGAAGATGTGGTTTTACTCAATGGAGCATCCGCTTCATAACCGCTTTCATAACTTGGTGCAGTACGCGCAAATCCTGTCATTGGTCGCATCATTGGAGAAAGAAAAGTTGTGGTTGATGACGGAAATTTAAATCCTGTTTTTTCTTCAGAAACCACACAAACTTTAGTATCTCCCCACGCAGGAAGCTCATATCTAAAAGCAATATTGTTATTACTTACTTGAAACAAAACTGCTATTTTTTGTTGTTTAGCATTCGAAAACACACAATTTAAAGTATTGGCTTTATAGTTTACCTCAGATTGTTTAATCTTAGTCTGATGGTAAGTTTCCTCTACTTTTGCCGTAGTTGAATTTACAAAATTCATATTAGTTGTAAAATCTGCAGCATTAGTAATTAATCCTAGTGGAGAATCTTCTAATACAATTCCTCCCTTGTAAGTAACGGAATAAAATGCCGTTCCGTCCTTAACTAATACCTTCAATGTCAGGTCTCCATTAGGACTGGAAACTGACATTGTATTTTGTGAATAAGCTGCTGAAAAAATGATGAAGCAGCATAAAAAAATTATTTTTCTCATTTCTATTTATTTACTGAATTTCCATGCGTCAAAATTGAATAATTCTCCTTGTTCTCCTTTAAAAACAAAAAACAAATCATGTACGCCATTTACTTTTTTTACTTTAGTTTTAAATGTTTTCCAATTTTGCCATCCACCCGTATTTTCTATTTTACTGGCACCAATGATATCACCGCCAACAGTATCCAAACGTATTTCAATTGTTCCTCCATTTAAAGAGGCTGCAATAAGCTCTATTTTTTTAGCACCTTTTGCAAAATCAACTCCTCTAAGCTGAATAAAATCACCATTATGGATTTGAGTTACATAAACTCCTGATTCTTTATCCTTATTGGCTTTAACGCCTTTACTCCATGCCATAGTTTCTGCTTCTATACGTCTAAAGGGATTTAATGTTTCTATTTGTTCTGGTCCTTCTTTTGTAAAATAACTATAGTTTTGGATTGTTCCATCTTCGTTATAAACCATACGTTCAGCATCTACAGAACGTCTTTCATAAAATGTAGAAGTTTCGCTTTTAAGCAAATCATAAGTATGTCCAAAAACATAGGATTTTCCCTTGTAGTCAATAATTCCCGGATGATTTCCCCTAGTCTTTTCACTCGCATCTATGATCATTCCTTTGTATTCCCAAGGTCCTGTAGCGGAGTTACTCATAGCATATCCTATACCTTCTGGGCAACAGGTAGAAGCATAAGACAAATAATAATGATTTTTTCTTTTCCAAACCCAAGGTCCTTCCTGATAATTTTTAGGCTTTGAATCTACTTTTACAACTTCACCAGAAGTAGAAATCATATCTTCATTTAGTTTCACATAATACAAATGTGGATTTCCCCAATACAAATACGCCTGACCATCATCATCAATAAACGGACTTGGATCTATATCGTCCCAAATGTTGTGATCGGAATAAACCAGTCTTTTACCAAGAGGATCTTTAAATGGTCCATAAGGACTATCTGAAACTAAAACACCAATACCTCCACCGTGCATTGGACAGTATAAATAAAATTTACCATTTCGCTCAATACACTGAACCGCCCATGCTCCATTATCCTGTTTAGCCCAACTAAAATCTTTTAAAGAAGCAACTACTCCATGCTCCGTCCAATTGACCATATCAGTTGATGTATAAAGCAACCAATTGAGCATTTTAAAGCCTTTTGCATCATCTTCATCATGTGAAGTATATAGAAATATGGTATCATTGTGAACCATTGGTGCAGGATCGGCAGTATATTTTGTTTGGATTATTGGTTTTTGAGCTTTTACAGTTGAAAGGTTCAAGAGAAAAAATATCCCAAAAGCCAACAATGTTTTTGTATTATGCAATTTTGAATAATTAGTCATAATTGTTTTTACTATGTTAAATAATATATTTTTTGAAGTTTAAACTGATAGTTAATTTGTGATTATTTCCCCGTCGAAGTGTTATCCAAAATAGTGTATTGCCCCAATGACGAAACATCAACAGGTTTAAACAAAAACTGAGAGAACATATACAAACCGTTTTTCCAAACTTTAAAATCATGTCCTCCTGGTTCCAAATAATACACATGCGGTACATTGTTTTGAAGTAAATAATCGTGTGTACGTTTGCTATAAGTAATTAAGCCATCTTTGTCTCCACAGGAAATCCAAAGCAATTTTAATTTTTTCTTTGCTTCTTCTGGATTGGGTACTAAAACTTCCGGCATTTTAGTATTTGGTGCAGAAGAAAAACCTCCAACCCAGGCAAATTTATCTAAATTCCCTAAACCAAAATTAAGTGATTGACCTCCTCCCATAGAAAGTCCTGCAATAGCGCGGTTTTCTCTATCAGTCAGAGTTGGATATGTTTTTTCGATAAATGGAATTAAATCATCCAACAAGTCTCTTTCAAAAGTGGCAAAACCCTGAACCTTGTCCGGAGACATAATATTTCCTATGGCACGGTCATCTTTAATAGCGCGTCCGTTTGGCAACACCACTATCATTGGTTTAATTTTTCCTTCAGCAAATAAATTGTCTAATATTATTTGTGGAGTACCTCCTTTTAACCATTCTTTTTCATCACCACCAATACCATGCAGTAAATAAAGTACAGGATATTTTTTGTCTTTTGAAAATCCTGAAGTAGTATAAACTAAAGCTTTTCTGGTTGTACCTACTGTTTTTGAAGCATAAGATATTGTGTCTATTTTACCGTGAGCAATAGCTGTTCTTAGCTGATCAAATCCTTTTGGTCCTTCTTTTTCAATCTTTTGTGCAACAACAATTAGATTACACATAAAAAGCATTGTTGCTGTAACAATAATTTTTTTCATTATTTTATTTTTAGGTTGGTTGATAATTCTTTGTTTATTTAAATAATTGAGTTGCAAATTGATTTAAACACCTGCGCCAGGTAAGCCATTCATGAGCAGTTCCAACAGATTCATAATAGGCATATTTAATTCCTTGTTTTTCTAGCATCGTTCGAAATGCACCAACGGATGCTGGAAAAGGGATAGGTTCTTTAGTTCCTAATCCAAGCCAGAAAAGCTTTATTTTTTTATTGATAGATGCCCCATCTTTATATTTTCCATCCATAAATGTGGAAGCATCAATTGCATCTGTACTTGGATAGTTTGAAGTTCCACTAAATCCTCCATAATAAGAAAAGGTATCTAAATGGTTCATCATTATCCTCATAGTTTGATTGGCTCCCATAGAAAGTCCGGCAATTGCTCTGTGTTCACGATTTGCAATCGTTCTAAATTTTGAATCAATCATAGGAATAATTTCATTTATTACAACCTCTTCGAATATTGATTCTGGACGAGCGCTATTGTTTTGAGGTTTATAAGCATAGCCATTATCCATAACTATAATCATAGGATTTGCCTTTTTTGAAGCAATCAAATTATCCAATATTAAATTGGCTTTTCCTTGAACTGCCCATCCTGTTTCATCCTCAAAACTTCCGTGTTGTAAATAAAGTACAGGAAAACGAGTTTTTGAATCTTCATTATAATTTGCAGGTGTATAAACAAAACAGCGTCTAAACGAATTCGTTAATTTAGAAAAATAGATATTTTCGCTAACAAGTCCATGTGGAACATCTTTCATAGCAAAAAACTCCTGATCAGCAGCTGGAATTTCTATTGCACTTCCTAATCTTCCAGCTCCGTAAAAATATACCGTTCCAGGATCAGGAACTGATGCTCCGTCAATATTGAGTTGATAATAATGGAATCCCTCATCCTGAGGTTCAGATACTCCTGTCCAGATTCCTTTCTCATCTTTAACCATGTCATATTTTGTGCCGCCAAGATCAAGCTGCACCTTATTAGCCTGAGGTGCAAGAATACTAGCTCTCACCCGACCTTCGGAATTGACTTGCGGATATAGCTTCCCTAGTTGATTTACAGACGAGGCTTTAAAATCTTCCGTAACTTTAAGCGGATTAGTTTGAGCAATGCCAATTGTTGTTGTCAAAACACCTACCAAATAAATAATAGATTTGTATTTCATAAAAATCTTTTTTTAATCCTTAAAAAGTAATGGTGCTAATTCTTTAAAACTACGGCGCCAAGTTTGAAACTCATGTCCTGTTCCTTCTGAAACATAAGAAACTGCATTAAATCCTGCTTCTTTTAGACCAGTTACTGCATTTTTTACACCATCAGGACGCTCTTTACTTCCACAGCTTAAAAAGATAAGTTTCACCTTAGATTTATCTTTAATATCTTCTGGCTTATACGTTCCACCACTAAGAAGTGCATAATGAGAGAAAACTTCTGGTTTGTTAATTGTTATTGTTTTTGTTTCCATACCACCCATTGATAAACCGCCCATTGCACGATGAGTTTGTTTGTTAACTGTACGGAAATTTGCATCCACATACGGAATTAATTCGTCTACAAGAACCGTTTGAAAACCATCAATTTTAAAACTTGCCATACCACCAAATTTAACTTCATTGGTCATTCCGTAAGTCATTACAATAATGAATGGTTTTATTTTCCCTTCGGCAATTAAATTGTCCATAATTAAATTGACACGTCCCTGATTACTCCAGGCAGTTTCATCTTCCCCCCAACCATGCTGCAAATACAATACAGGAAAACGTTTAGATTGTTCTTTAGAATAAGTTGGTGGCGTATAAACATAAGCACGGCGAGAAGTGTTAGTACTTTTTGAAGGAAAAAGAATTTGCTGTACATTACCATGAGGAACGTTTTTTAACGCATAAAAATCCTGATCATGAGCTGGAATTTCTATTCCGCTTTCCCAGCGGGTAGACCCATAAAAATTTAAGGCTCCGGGATCATTAAAAACTCCCCCGTCAACCGTTACATGATAATAGTGAAATCCTTCATCCATTACACCTGCAGTAGTTCCTGTCCAAAACCCCTTCTCTCCTTTGGTAAGAGTAGTCCCTCCTTTTGCTCCTCCTAAACCAAGACTTACCACAACCGATTGTGCTTCCGGAGCTAAAATTTTGAATCGGGCGTATCCCTGAGAATTAACTTGTGGGTATTCCTGTCCCGGTTGATTGACTGTGGAAGGCTTAAAATCTTCCACAATAGATTGTCCTAAACACAAATAATTAGATAAAATAAATACCACTAACGTAACATTTAAATACTGTTTCATATTTTATTTTTTAAGTTTAAAAATTTTAATTTCAATTAATTTCAGGCTCTATAATTTGATAATTTCCACTAAGATGCATCAAACTGAAGAGATACATCAAACCATCATAATAGGGGTCAAAATAGCCATCTTCATAAGGCTCTAGTTTAGCGTTCCAAATTGCATGAACAAAATCTATACTCGCTTTATCTTTATTGACAAGCGAAGCAGTTGCTGCAGTAGAAACCAATCCTATAGAATGTCTCAACTTTTTAACTGGACCCGCCTGAAGAATAAAATCAGGAGTGGAACCGTCAAGATTGAATTGATCCTCATAAGTTTCTAATCCTTTAGACCTAAGAAAATTTTGAAATCTCTTAGCGTAATCTTCCTGCCATTTTTTATCTTTTCCATACCAGATATAATCCATCGCAATATTCATTGGAACACGCCAAGAATCATAACGAAAAGCTGCCGGCATCCATCGAGTGGAATGTGGCTCACCAGTAAATTCCGTATAATCAGCATTTAACCCCGTTACAGGATGACACGCCTTATGCAAAAAAATACGAGAAACATTGGCACATTCTTTATAAAACTCCTCGTGTCCATCTTTAGCATATAATGCCCAAACTTCATAGAAAGCAGGCAAATGATAAGAAGGGTCTGTCCAATTGTAACTTCCTCCTTCAGGTACAAAACTTATTTGCCTGTGCTCAGTATTAATCAGATTATATACATTATCAGTTCCATCTTTTTTCCACATGGCATCTAATATTCTTCGCGCTTCTTTATAATAATTGATACCCGTATTGTTTCCCCATTTATTAGAAGCAAATAGTAAACTGGTTATGTAATATAATTCTCCATCTGAAGCTGAATTCTGCGAATTCTTTTTCTTGGTAATGGGATCGACACTCCATGCAAAGTACCCTTCCCTTGGTCCACTTTGATGCTGCATGTATTTTACTGACCAATGCCAAAGACGATCAAAAACCTCTTTTTTGTCCAATTGAACTGCGACCATCATACCATAAGACATTCCTTCGGTACGTGCATCTTTATTTTTAACATCAGAAACATACCCTAAAGAATCGCCTTCTTCAAAATAAACACGATTTGGACCTTCAAAAATATCATAATAAGCTTTAGCTAATTTCTTATCGATTTCCACCTGACTATATCCTGCTTCTTTAAAAAGGTTTCGATATTGAGGTGTTTTGAATGCTAACTTTTCGGTTTTCTTTTTGCTTTGGCTTATAGCCAAAACTGGAACTATCAAAATAAGAATCAGTAGAAAAATTTGGATAATTCGATGATAATCCTGCTTATAAAATTTATTTATAACCATACTCAATCTTTATTTAATTCTGAACCAATCAAAATCTACATATCCTCCAGTATTTTTTGTAGCATAATTAAACAAACCAAAACGGTATCCCATAAAATGAGGAATTGTGTAAGGTAATTTTATAGTGTTTCCAATAGGAATCCATTCTTTTCCGTCCAAACTGTAATAGAACTTTCCTTTATCTGCTCTATCTTTAAAATCGCATTCTGCTTTAAAATATACTTTGTCTTGATTTAAAGCTACACTTGCAATTTCTTTTGGAATTCCTTTTGAAGCATGAATCATTACAATTTTTTTAGACCCATTTTCAACTTTTACAGCTACCAGTCCATATTCCTTCTGCAATAAAGAAAGTCCTGCAATGTCTCCTTCTTTCATTTTAGTTATTTCAAGCATTGTAGTTGCTGAACTTTCTGGTCCAAAAGTTCGTTGCGTTAATGTGTTTTTAGCCTGAACAAAACTGCTATCTATTCTGGCTGTTTTTAATCTTAAATACCCTTTTCTCTCACTAACAGACCAAAGTGAATTGTCCGGATTATGATTCCATTGCCAAACCAAAGGCAAAGCTGCATCACTTTTTTTACGTGTAAACTCATCTGAATTTACAATTCCAGGAATTAATCCTTTGCTTGGTGGTAAATCTAAATATTCAGGAACTTTTCCATTCACGCCTAATATTGGCCAATCATTTTCCCATTTTACCGGAACTAAATAAGGAATACGTCCTACACCTCCAGCATCTTTAAATAAATAAGAAAACCATCTACCATCTGGAGTATCAATAAGTCCTCCTTGTGCAACACCTTGATCCTGTAATCCCATTTTTCCTTCCCAAGGACCATTGATATTATTGGCGCGATGAATAACTACAGTACGCATTCCTCCTCTTGGCCAGTTGATATTAAATAAATAATATTTCCCATTAATTTTAAAAAGTTGCGAACCTTCAGATTGTAACATTATATTGTTTCCAGCAGGAGCACTTGCATTTTCTATTAAGACTCTTTTGGTTTCTTCTTTTACACCTGAAAGATCCTTATTTAGTTCTATAATTTGAAGTTTTCCTGCTCCCCAAACCATATACACTTTTCCGTCATCATCAAAAAGAATGGAGTGATCGTGGTATGAATTATTTAATACTATTTTTTTCCAAGGTCCTTTTTCTATGTTTTTTGTTGAATAAATATATGTTTTACCAGTTGTTCCTGAAAAAGTACTTACATAATAAATTCCTTCATGGAAACGCAAACAGCTAGCCCATGAACCTCTGCCATAATCATTTTTTCCATTATCTAAATTGATTCTGTCATTATCATCTTCTAATGTTTTGTAAGCATAATTAACCAGTTTCCAGTTTACTAAATCAGTAGATTTCATAATTGGAACTCCTGGATTAACGTGCATTGTAGTACTGCTCATATAGTAGGTATTCCCTACTCTAATCATTGATAAATCAGGAACATCAGCATAAATCAATGGATTTTTAGCTTTACTTTCCTGGGCATAATTAGTCGTAATTGTTAAACCAACTAGCAAAACAATATAAAAAAAGGTATCTCTTATTTTCATGTCAATTTTTATTTTAAAGCTTTTACACCTTCAGTAGTTTGTACTATTTTTTGAATAGTTCCATCCTCATTATAATACATATAATCTACACAAACAGAGCGTCTGTAACTACCTCCTGTAGGCAAAATTCCGTTATGGTAAAAAAAGTATGAGTTTCCTTTATAATCAATAATTCCTGGATGAGTAGTAAAACTGTTAGGTACATTTTCCTGAATAATACCTTGATAAGTCCATGGTCCAGCTGGATTTGTAGCGGTACAATATTCTATCATTTCTGGTTTTGTACCAGCACTGGCATAAACTAAATAATAAAGTCCCTTTCGTTTATAAACCCAAGGTCCTTCAATATAATTTTTAGGCTTAAAAGTGGTAATAGGACCATCCATTACTATCATGTTCTCTTTCAATTTTACCCATTTACAGCTTCCATTACCCCAATACATATAAGCTTGTCCATCATCATCTACGAATACAGTAGGATCAATATCATCCCAACCATATTTCATATCAGTAGTCATTTCATTAATTACAAGAGCTTTTCCAATTGCATCTTTAAAAGGACCTGTTGGCTTATCGGAAACAGCAACCCCTATAGCAGCTCCGCCTCCGCTAACTCCATCTTTTTTATGAAACGTAGAAACGAACCAGTAAAATTTACCATTTCTTTCGATACACTGCGCAGCATAAGCATCGCCTGTAGCCCATGAGAAAGTACTTGGTGAAAGTAGGGCGCCGTGATCTTTCCATGTGGCCATATCGGTTGTAGAAAACACATGCCAATCGGCCATTTTATAATTAGTATCTGTCTCGGTAGCAACATCATGACCTGTGTATAAAAACAGCGTATCTTTATGTACTATTGGCGAAGGATCAGCAGTAAAAAGGTGTTTGATGATGGGATTTTGTGCTGTAATTTCCATAATCGACAAACAACAAAATGCCAATAGAATCTTGGTATTCAATTTCATATTTATAATTTTTTGGTTGGTTATTTTAATTCTTGGATAATAGTATTATCTGTTTTATTTCATTTCAAATTCAGTTTATTTTACTTTTTTACCACTACTTTCTTACCTGTATATTTTATTGTTTTTACTACACTATTATTTTGGTTTCCTGATATCCATTTAATATTCATTGTGTAAGTAGCGGTTTGATCTTTATAATTTCCTATTTGGTTAGCCAGAGTTAGAGTTTGATTTTTTTCGTTCCAAATAATAGCAATCTCACTATATTTTCCTTTTTCATAATTGTAATTGTCTCCTTCATCATTGTAAAGTGTAAACGTAGCATCTTTACCTGTATAGACACGAATTTCTAGTTCATCTTGTTTTGCTTGAGTACTCTGAATTACATTACCCATAGGTACAATTGAACCTTCTTTTACAAAAACCGGAATTTTATCTAATGGAGCTGCCGTAGCTATAGTTTGTCCTCCTTCAAATCGTTTACCTGTCCAGAAATCAAACCATGCATTTTCTTTTGGCAAATAAACATTCCAATTGGTAACATTAGCTTCTGTCACTGGTGCTATCAAAAATGATTTTCCAAACATATATTGATAGGCTTGACTTACGGCAGTGGTATCATTATTGAAATCCATAATTAATGGTCTCATTAAAGTGGAATTATTTTTAGAAATTTGCCAGGCTTCTGAATAGATATAAGGGAACAATTGGTATCTAAGGTTCATCATAGAACGCATATTGTTCTCTACTTTTTCTCCATATTTCCAAGGTTCAGTTTCTGTTTGATATCCATGCATACGGAATATGGGATTAAAAACAGCCCATTGAAACCAACGAGTCAGTATTTCGTGATACTTTTCATCTTTATATTGTCCTGAACCTGGACGGAAAAACCCACCAATATCAGTAGTCCAATAAGGCATTCCAGTAAGATTATAATTTAAACCTGCAACTATTTGACGTTTGTAGGTATCCCAATTCCAGCCAATATCACCAGACCAATTAATCGTAGCATAACGTTGCTGTCCTAAAAAAGCAGAACGGGTAAGAATAGCTACTCTTTTTTCCGGATTAGTATTTCTTTGTCCCTCATAAACGGCTTTACTAACAAATAAAGGATAAGTTAAACGGTAAAAATCCCCTAAACCAAAATAAGTTTGTTTTCCTTTTAGCGCATCATTTTCAGGTTCAGTGGCATCCATCCACCAGGAATCTACTCCAAGGGTAAACAAATTTTTATCCAGTGCATTCCAATGTGTTTTTTGGGTTTCTGGATTGTAAATATCAATCCATGGACTATTAGGAATAAATAGATTTTTCGATACATATTCCTTACCTATTTCAGATTCTTTATTTAGATTTTCCCAAACAGAAACAGAAAAATGAGCATTCAAATCATGAATTTCTTTTATAAATTTTTCTGGTTCCGGGTAATGCGTTTCATCAAATTTTGGTACTCCCCAACCATATTTTCCCCAATATTGCCAGTCTTGTACAATAACATCCACAGGTAAATTGCGTTTTCTAAACTCTTTAATTGTAGAAACCAAATGTTCACCAGAAGTATATCGCTCACGACATTGCCAAAATCCAAATGTCCATTTAGGCAACATAGGTACATTACCCGTTAAGTTTCGGTAATTAGCTATAATTTCATCAATATCATTGCCTGCAAAAACTACATAATCCAGTGATTTAGCATTTGGAGAATTAAAAACGGTTTCATTATTAGAAATTTTTAAACTAAGAGAAGGTGTATTACTCGATTTACAAACTACTTTTACAGTATGTTCTCCTGCTTTTAATTGAACTAATTTACTCACTGCTGGAGGCAGCCATAAATTAGACTGATTGATCACATCGATACCATCAATCAATACTAAATGACGACTATCCATATCTCCAAGATCCAGCATCAAAGAATATTCTCCGTCTTTAGCTACTGAAAAACTACCCGAATAAACTGATTGCTGTTGTGATACTTTTTGAGTACCTGAAGTAGTTGTCACTTCCACTTCTCTTTTTTCTCCTTCATTTACGGCATTCTTAACCAAATTAACATTTTGATTGGTTGGGTTAAAATAAGTCAAACCGTATTGATGCCACAATAATCCATATCCTTTATTAGATACTAAAAACGGAATTGCAATTTGTGTATTAACCTGAATTAATTTTCGGGTTGTATTTTTTAAATTATAAAAACCATCCTGAAATTGTCCTAAGCCAAACAAGTATTCATCCTGAGGAGATTCAAAACCTTGTTCAGCTACAAAACAAGGTTCTCCCATAATAGTACTTGGTTTCATCAATCGGGTATTTGCTTTTTCACTAAGAAATACTTTTCCTGATTTATCACTATATTGGAGCACTCCTGTTTTCTTATCAAATGCAACTGTTATTTCTTTTGTACTAATTTTTAAGCTACTTGCAGTTTCTTTCAATGAAAAGTTGGGTACATTCGGTTTATTAATCAAAACGAATTCTTGTGCTTCTTTTACATTTCCAATTTGATATTGTATCCGTATTGATTTTTCGTTAAGAGGAATTATATTTAATATTCCTTCAGACAAATCAATAGATAATTTATTCTTAGTTAATATATGTTTTCTATACTGCTGCGCACTAATTGAAGTACTCAGCAAGCCTAAAAATAAAATGTAAATGAATCTTTGCATATTAATATTCTTAAAATGTTAGTTATTTTTCCGTTGGAATTAAAGAAATTACAAAACCACCTCTGCGAAGTAATTTTGCTTCAATTGTTGAATCTTTATTTACTACCATAGTCTTTGAAGAAAAAGCCTTATCATGTTTGCCATCTGCAATTAAAACGGCTCGATAATTTATTCCCTCTGTTAAAAATTCCAACTTTATTTTTTTTGTTACTTCTTTACGTTCAGATGCTATAATTCCTCCTATGTACCAATTAACTCCTTTTTTACGCGCCATCGTTACTTCCTGACCAGGATAACCGTCAATAAGTTTTGTGTCATCCCACACTGTAGGTACTTCTTTCAGGAAAGTTTTAGCTTCATCAGGTAATTCATAATATCCTTCAGGCCTGTCAGCCAAATGTTGTAAAGGAGATTCAAATAGTACAGAAAGAGCCAACTCATGCCCGTAAGAGGTAATATGTGGATATTGAGAATTAGTAAAAGTAACAGGAGTATAATCCATGGCACCTACTACATTTCGGGTAAAAGGTAAAATTGTATTATGCTCTGGTGCTGTATTAGTAAAATCTGGAACATTATTATACCATTCTGCACCACGAACTCCCTCATATGTCATTAGATTAGGATAAGTGCGTGACCAGCCACGCGGTACAATACAACCATGAAAATATACCATCATATTAAATTGAGCAGCATCATCTAAAATATCAAGATAATATTGTATCATATTTTGTTTTTCACTTTCGAAAAAGTCAATTTTAACTCCAACTACACCTAATTTTTTAAGTTTAGTAAATTCTTCTATTCGATTTTCATGAGTAAGCATTCTATCTTTTGGAGTAGAAGAAACCCAAGTGTGATCTCCTCCTGAATTATACCACATTAATGGTTTTATTCCTTTTGAGTGGATATATTTTAAGGCATCTTCCAGATTTCCTCCATTAGTCATAGCATCCCATTCCCAGTCTAAAAGTGTATAAGGCCAATTCATTTTTACTGCTAAATCAGTAAAATCACATACCGTCTTAAAATCTTTAGTTCCATGATTACTGGACCAGTAATTCCAGGATACTTTACCTGGCTTAATCCAGTCAGTAGTTTTAAAATGAGTTGGAGCTGACACGTCTTCCACCAATGTACTCTCAACAATATCAGACAGACTCCCCATACTTATTAGCCTCCAAGGCGATTTCCAAGGTAGTGAGATACTTGGTTTGGGTTCACCAGTACCTCTACCGTCTTTAGGATCAGGAAAAGTAAGTTTGTAAGTATTGATATCTTTTGTATTACTCAATTTTGTCCCACAATAATTACGGTCTAAATCGGCCTCATGTAAAAGAAACCAGCATGATTTATCTGTTGAATTAAATAGTGCCGGATAACACCATTCTTGTTGCACTATTTTATCGTCACTGGACTCAGTATATAACCCCTCATTAGCTGTGTTCCATTTTTCTAACCATCGTTTACTATCTTTTGGTATTTGGTAAGCCGTTAATTCATCATTAACTACATAAGAACCTTTTTTTTCAGGAAATTCATATCGAAATGTAATTCCATCATTATAAGCTCTTATAATTAAATTTAATTTGGCTTTGCCAGGATTCTCAAACGAAACAACTACTTCATTCGCTTCATTATCACGCACTAACTTTTTACCAAATGGAAGTTCATAATGTTCTTTTATTAATTTTGGTTTAGTTGCTTTTAAAAAAAGAAGTTCTTTTGAAAAATCCTGATCATTTCTTGATATTCCTAAATTTATCTTTGGAAGTATTTCAGCTGTATTTTTATCGGTTTGATAAGATACTTTCAAATACCATTCTCCTTTATTATTTGAATCCATAGCATATAAGGCTACCGCATTTTTTTTATTGGGAGACTGTAATACTATTTGTTGAGACCAAACCTGACAAAAGTTAAGTACAATAAAACACACTAAAATATTTTTTAACTTCATGATTTTAAATGATTCATTTTTTAATAGGAAATTGAATATTTGATAGCAACAAAGCGAAATTTACTTTTATTTTTTTAATACTTGAAGCATCTTTGAAGCGTATCGTTTCCCTAACATTCTATATCCTTCAGCAGTAAAATGAAGATTATCCGCAGCATCTGGGCATCCACTAGAAGAAATTACATAAGAATTTGGAATTGTTTGAGGCAAAGTGGCAATAATTTTATTCATACTGGCACATACTCCATTTTGGTCTGCATGAACTACTTCGCCAGCCAATAAAGGCGTAGATTCAGCTTTAAGGTTTAAATCTTTCAATAAATTATCATATACTACTTTTACTTTTTTTGTCCAAAGCGTATCATTTGTATTCGATTCTCCCTGATGCAATAATATCCCTTTTATTACTCCGTCTTTCTGAGCAATTTTAGCCATTTCTACCAATCTGGCATACGGATTTCCGTCATATTGAGCTACAGTTGATTTCAACCATTGTGGTGCTGTATTCACATAAGCTTCATAATTATCTTTGTCAAAAAGTTCAATTTTACATCCTCCAACAGCTACATTAATGACACCAACTTTTACATCTTCAGGAAGATTTGCAATCATTTCTCTTCCAAAATAATCTGCTGGAGTAAGTCCTGTAATACAACGACTCAAAGGTGGAACTGCAGTATACCATTTTCCTTTTTTTCTTTTTAAATTATCACAATCTACTGCTTCTAAAACCTGAAAGCGCTTGTTTACTACCGTATCCTGAGGTTCAATTTTAGCACTTCCTTCCATATTAGATTGTCCTAAACATAAATAAATATGGAATTTAGGATTTTGTGCAAATGTATTTGTACCCAAAAATAATAGTGAGACTACAAAAAGTAGATTTATTGTTTTTTTCATTTCAGTTCTATTTTAGAATTTTATAAAATTATTTATTTACTAACTAATGTATAAATCCTTCCTTTTTTTGTTGCAATATCAACTAAAACGGTAGGCTTGAGCTCAAGTGATTTTATATTAGATTTTTCAGATATAATAGCTGCTCCCGTTTCATCAACAAAATAAAATGGATTTGGATTTTCTCCAATTGCCATTGCTAAATCAGCACCTGATTTTTGTTTCATCTCATTTGGCAAACGCAATCTTAAATTTCCTCCTAATATTGATTTTACAACTAATTTAGTAAGCTTAGCATTCTTCCATTGCATTTCAACAATTTCAAATCCTCCTCTGGCACGTATTCCTTCAATACTTCCTTCGGTCCAAACATCAGGTAATGCCGGAAGCAAATGAATAGCTCCATCCGAACTTTGAACTAACATTTCTGTGATTCCCGAAGTACAACCAAAATTTCCATCAATCTGAAATGGCGGATGTGCATCAAAAAGATTATTATAAGTTCCCCCTCCTCCTTTGTTTACTCCTAAAGGTGTTAGTTGATTTTTAATAAGTGAGTAAGCATGATTTCCATCTTGCAATTTTGCCCACCAGTTAATTTTCCAACCCATACTCCAACCCGTAGATACATCGCCACGGTGAAGCAAAGTGTTTTTGGAAGCAGCAAATAATTCAGGTGTCTTGTATGCCGAAATTTGATTAGATGGGAACAATCCGTAAAGGTGAGAAACGTGACGATGATTGTCTTTAGGATCATCAATATCATCCAGCCATTCTTGAAGCTGATTGTGTTTTCCCACATGCATCGGAGCTAATCGACTGCGTAACTGTTTCAGCGTATCAATTAAAGTAGCATCTTCTTTTAAAATTTGTGCTGCCCGAATTGTAGTTGAAAAAACATCATAAACAATTTGATTATCCATTGTTGTTCCTGCATCAAGCGATGAACCATTATGAGCTTGTGGAGCATTTTCCGGAGAATTCCCTGGATTAACAACCATCCATTTGTATTTAGGATGTTCTACCAGAAAATCTACATAAAATAAAGCTGCTCCCTTTAGTACAGGATATATAGATGCTAAATATTTTTTATCTCCTTTATAAAGATAATGTTCCCATAAATGTTGACTCGCCCATCCGCCTCCTGCTGTCCATAATCCCCAGAACGCACCATCAACTGCACCCGTAGCACGCCAAATATCAGTATTATGATGTGCCATCCATCCTCTTGTTCCATACATGGTTTTGGCAGTTTCTTGTCCCGTAACCGCCAAATCTTTTACCATTTCTAAAAAAGGCTGATGCAACTCTGAAAGATTGGTTTTTTCAGCAGGCCAATAATTCATTTCAGCATTAATATTAATCGTGTATTTACTATCCCAGGCTGCATTAAGGTTATTATTCCAAATCCCCTGTAAGTTAGCTGGTTGACCTCCAGGTTGTGAAGAGGATATCAATAAATAGCGACCATACTGATAATATAATGCTACAAATTGTGGATCATTTGTATTTCTAAAATTTTTCAAACGCTCATCTGTTGGCAAATCAGCTGCCGGAGTGGTTCCTAAATCTAATTTAACCCGATTGAAATATTTTTGATAAGCAGCAATATGTTTCCTTTTAATGGTTTCATAAGATTTTCCATAGGCGGCATTCATATAATCAGCAGCACGTTTCACCTCATTTCCGCTTACATCATTATAGTTATTAAAATTGGTAGCTATCGATATAAAAATAGTAGCAGCATTCGCATTTTTTACAATAAGTGAATGATCCGTTTGTTCTAATTTTCCATTATCTAATTTTATACGGCTTATACCTTTAAAGTTTACCAAACTTTTCACTCCTTCATGATCGCTGGTAGTACCTGTAATTTCAAGATCTTTTGAATTGCTTACAGCAAAATTTTTAATTTTATGAGGCGAAGTATAATTAGCCGTGAATGAAATACTTCCTTTTTTATTTGCTGTAAGATGAATTACAATCACTCTTTCTGTAAATGAAACAAAAGCTTCTCTTGTATAAGTTACACCCTACTTCATAACTGGTTTTTGAAATTGCATTTTCTATATCAAGTTCTCTCCTATAATTAGAATATTTATCATGTCCTTCAAAATCCAAATTGAGACTTCCTACAGGCTGAAACATTTGCCCATGAGATTTTTTTGAAATAAAAGTCTGGTTTGCTAATTTTTCAGCATCCTTATGTTTTCCATCAAAAATCATCTTTCTAATTTCAGGTAAAGCAGCTAAAGCATTTGGATTATCATTTCTATTCGGTCCACCACTCCATACTGTATTTTCATTTAACTGGATAATTTCATGCTCAACATTGCCATAAACCATAGCACCTAGAAAACCATTACCAATAGGCAAAGCATTTTCCCAAGTTTTCCCTGAAGGTTGATTATACCACAGTTTAAGGTTTTGACTCGTTTGAGAATATCCCAACGAGAAGCCTAAAACCAAGTATATAAAAAAATATTTTTTCATTCTGTAAATTGATGTGATTCCTAATTATCTAAATATTCTGAGATTAATTATAATTATATATGTGTTCAAACTACACTTAAAAAAAAGAGTAAAAAAATCCAATGGGTTTTAATTTCTTTTACAAAGTGATTGAATCGTATTTTAGAATATCAAAGTAATGACTATAACTTTCTAATTTATAGATCATATATATTATACTAATATAAATATGTAATCTTAAATATAGCACCACTTCTATTCCTATACTTTTATTTATCTCAAAATTACTGATGATTAGATTTTACAAATATATAAAAATTACGCAATCGGTTGTATTTTATTTATTATTTTATTTTTAAAAAAAATAATGGGTGTTTTTTTCTTAATTCGTCATTAATTAACATTCATACCTAATAATTAACTATAAGAGATAAACAATTCATACAATATGGAAAATAAATATTATCTGTTTGTCCTATATATGTATGTCATTTATAAAAGAAACAATTTCCAATATTTTTTTACAAAAAACAACTTTAACAAACAGTTCAGAATGGTATTCTTCAAATTAAAATTTACATTTGAAAAGACATATTATACAAAAGGAAATCTCCTTTATTCGAATCCATACGAAGAATGAAACAATTCATCTATACTATTTTTATCATTATATTTTCTACAATAAATCTTATTGCTCAGAATGCTGTATGGCAATGGTCGGTTCCTGTGAAAGAAATCGTTTCAAATGAGACTAAAAAACATCCCCTGGCCTTTTTATGGATTCCTGAAAATTGCAAGCAAGTTCACGCTGTCGTTTTGGGTCAGCATAATATGACTGAAGAAACTATTTTCGAACATCCTGAATTTAGAAAAGAAATGGCCAAATTAGGAATCGCCATTGTTTGGGTGAGTCCTGGTTTTGATATGAAATTTGACTTTAATACTGGAGCTGACAAAATTTTTAAAAACATAATGAATGATTTGGCATCCATTTCAGGGTATACTGAACTTCAATTTGCTCCAATTATCCCAATCGGACATTCAGCTTATGCAACTTATCCCTGGAATTTTGCTGCATCAAATCCTGCACGCACCTTAGCTGTAATTTCCGTTCACGGTGATGCACCTCAAACCACACTTACAGGATATGGAGGAAAAAATATCGATTGGAAAAGTCGAAATATTGATGGTGTTCCTGGTTTGATGATTGAAGGCGAATACGAATGGTGGGAAGACCGAGTGCAACCTGCACTTGACTTTAAAAAGCGTTTTCCAAATAGTGTAATTTCCTTTTTGTGCGATGCTGGACACGGACATTTTGATATTTCTGATGAACTAATTGATTACCTTAATCTATTTATCAAAAAAGCCGTTGCATACCGATTGCCATCAAAAACAGCATTAGACCAAACCATAATTTTAAACCCAATAGATCCCAAAAAAGGCTGGCTGAAAGAGCGTTGGAAAAAAGATATAAAGCCTACCGAATGGGCAGCTGCTTACAATGAATATAAAGGAGATAAAAAAGAAGCTTTTTGGTATTTCGATAAAGAAATGACAAAAGCAACTGAAAAATTTTATGCGAATGCCCGAGGCAAAAAAGAACAACATTTGGGATTTACACAAAATGGAAAATTACTTCCTTTCAATCCAAAATCTCATGCTCGGATTGTGGGTGAATTTAGTCCCGAAATGGACGGATTGACTTTTCATGTCAATACTGTTTTTACCGATTCATTAAGGACGAAAATATTAAACAATCACGCTAAAGGAAAACCAACAATTAGCAGAATTTGTGGTCCAGTAGAAAAAATAAATGATACTACTTTTAGTATTCGTTTTTATCGAATGGGACTCAACAACGAAAAAAGAACAGGCGATATTTGGCTCATGGCGAGTCATCCGGGAGATAAAAATTATAAAAGTACAGTACAACAATTTAATATGCGTATTCCTTTTCGAAATACAGAAGGTGCTGCACAAAAAATAACATTTGAAGCTTTAGAAAATCAAAATCAAAGAATAAAAGAGATTCCTCTTAAAGCCCAAACTAATAGTGGATTACCCGTATATTTTTATGTTCAGGAAGGACCTGCTGAAATAAAAAATGGTAAATTAGTAATTACAAAAATACCTCAAAGAGCTAAATTCCCTTTGAAAATCACCGTAGTTGCCTGGCAATACGGTCGATCAATTGAACCTAAAATACAATCAGCTGAAGCTGTTACTCAAAGTTTCTATCTGACCAAATAATTATTCGAAATGCAAAATACAAACATGAAAAAAACACTATCTCTATTCATTATCTGTTTCTTTTACATTGCAGTTGCTGTTGCTCAACAACGCAATTATTTATTGCATACTGATGCCAATGTTTCGCGCTTAAAAGAACAAATTAAAAAGAATCCAGAAGTAAAAACAGCATGGGAAACCCAATTGCAAAAAGCAGAAGATTTATTAAAAAAAGAGCAATCTGGCACTCCTGATTTACAAGAATTAGGATTAGTTTATCGAATGACAAACGACAAACGTTTTGCCGAAAGAATTAAAAAAACATTACTCAACGCTATCAATCAAAAAACTTGGGAAGGCAAAGAATTGCTTCAGCGAACTCCTGCCTGGAAAGGCGGTTTAGGAACAGCACATAACAGTTTTTATATGGCTATTGGTTTTGATTGTGCTTACAATTATCTGACTCCATCCGAAAGAAAACAAATTGCTGAAGGCATTGTCAAATTAGGAATAAAACCCGCTATGGATGACTGGTTGAATCCAGAAACTAACATTCATACCTTTGATACCATGGGACACAACTGGTGGAGTGCCTGTGTAGATATGGCAGGATTTGCTGCATTGGCAGTAAAAAATGAAATACCTGAAGCAAAAAAATGCGCAATTGAAATTTCAGAAACGGCAACCGAATGGATCAATTTCTCGGGGAATGTAATGGATAACAAGCCTATGACTTTTGGTCGCGATGGCGGCTTTTACGAAAGCATCAATTATGCAAGTTTCGGTTTTTCTCAATATTTACTTTTTCGATATGCATTTCAAAATGTACTGCCTGCAATAAAACAACCTGAAGTCTCAGTTATGGAAAAAATGGCTGACTTTTTTATCCAAACTACCTATTATACCAGTAACGAACCTTTATCGGTCAACTTTGGTGATTCAAGTATCAAGCGAAACGGAAACGCCTGTGTACTTTTACTTTGGAACTTAGGCTATCAAAAGGAGCGATATGCTTGGTATTTGCAAAAAACGATGAAAGGAACCGACAAAGAAGGAATGCAACTTAGCAGTCCACAAGGTTTAATTTTAAATCCTGATTTAAGTAATTTCAATACTATAAAAGCTCCTGATTTGGTAAAATCTCAACTTTTTTCTGATATTGGTTGGGCTACTTTACGCGATTCATGGAAAGACAACTCCAGTATGTTAGCTATCAAAAGTGGTACCACCTGGAATCATGCACATGCCGATGCAGGTTCTTTTATCTTATACCACAAAGGGAAAAACTTAATTATTGACTCTGGAAATTCTTCTTACGGACGACCAGAGTATACTGAATATTATTGCCAAAGCGAAGCCCACAATGTTGCTCTTTTTAACGGAAAAGCACAAAGCAGAAAAGATCCTTATTTTGGAGTAAAAAATGAAGGGCATCTTTATAATTTGCTGGAAACAGATAAAATGAAATACATTTTCTCTGATGCTACAGGACCAACATCTCAATGGTTTACTCGCAATTACCGTCACTTTTTATGGGTGGGAGATGTAATTCTGGTACTGGATGATTTAGAATCTTACACTCCAGGAAAATTTGAATGGTTATTGCATTACAACGGGATTTCAAAACGCAACGGACTTGATTTATCTATCAAAGATGATGATGCTGAAGTTCTGGTTCGTTCCTTATATCCGGAAACTTTTCCTGATGGTGGATTACCTCATGATTTTCCCGAGAAAATGCGTCTGGAAGAAAAAATAGGATTAAAAGACCATGAACCTGATGTGAAACAACCGTATTGGTCGATTAGTCATTTTGAGGAAACGAATCGTACTAAATTTATTTCGGCTATTACTTTAAAAAATGATGAGAATAAAGACAAATTACCTCTAATCGAACGATTTGATGGAAAGGATTTTTTGGGTGTCCGAATTACACAAAATGGAGAAACTACTGAGATTTATTTTAATCTTTTAGCCGATGGCCGAATCAAACATCGCAACAGTCTTAATATCATGAATGGTTGGGATACGGATGCCTACTTAATGGCTTTAACTTTTGCTGAAGGTTCTGATAAAAGCAAACCCGAAAATTTAAAACGTCTTTTTATATCCGATGGAAGTTATGTACGAAAAGAAGGGAAACCATTAATTCATGCTCTTTCCAAATTCTTTACTATAATTGATTTTGATGCTAAAACGTCAACGTTGCAATTTCAAGGACAGGATAATGCAACAGTTTCTATGGCATTAAAAAAGCTAAATACTATAATGGTTAATGGAAAATCAACAGCTGTAGATTATAATTCGGAAACCAAACTTTCAAAATTTGTCGTAAAAAAATAATTCATCACTAAGGCTACTTTACAATATTTATTTATGAAAAAAACAATCTTTTTCTTTTTACTAATTACAATCAGTTTTAATTTAAATGCCCAAAAACTGATCACTTTTCCCGTATCAGACAGTATTCCTCATAATAATGATTTTACTGTAAAAGTGAGAATTGCTGGAGGACAATGGCAAGATTTATACGAATATGAAGCCTTAGTCGATATGCACAATGTGACTAAAAGTTCTATGGTCTATTTCGACTTTAAAGGAACAGTGGAATTTTCCATAACTTACAATCGAGGAACGGTTCATTCAGCTAGAATTCGCCCTTTATCTTATGGATTTGAACCTTCTATAGAAGGAAATACACTTTATTTTTCACTTTCAAAACCTTGTAATCTTTCTGTTGAAGTGAATGGAGACATTTTTCATAATTTACAAATATTCACTAATAGTCCCGAAACTTACAAACCCAATCCTAAAGACAAATCAGTAATTTATTTTGCTTCTGGATTTCATAAAATTAAAGGAAACGTGCTACATGTTCCAAGTGGAAAAACAGTCTATTTGGCTGGAGGAGCAGTTTTAAATGCTTCTATCAGTTGTGATAGTGTTAAAAATGTGCGCATTTGTGGTCGCGGAATTGTTTACAAAGCCGATGATGGTGTTGGTGTCAATTTTTCAGACCAAATTCAAATTGAAGATTTAGTTTTTCTAAATCCAAATCACTACACGGTATCTAGTGGTCAATCAACCAATTTGACAATTAAAAACATTCGTTCTTTCAGTTCCAAAGGGTGGGGCGATGGAATCGATTTATTCTCCAATAACAATGTATTAATTGATGGAGTTTTTATGCGAAATTCTGATGATTGTATTGCCATTTACGGACACCGATGGAAGTTTTATGGAGATTGTAAAAATGTAACAGTTCAAAATGCAACGCTTTGGGCAGATGTAGCCCACCCTATTTTAATTGGTACTCACGGAAATCCAGAACCTGGAAAATCGGAAGTAATTGAAAATATAAAATTCAACAATATTGATATTTTGAATCACGACGAACCTCAAATTAATTACCAAGGTTGTATGTCTATCAATGTTTCTGATGAAAACTTAGCGCGAAATATCTATTTTGAAAATATCCGGGTGGAAGATTTTGAACAAGGACAATTGATTAATTTACGTGTTACTTACAATAAAAAATATGCTAAAGCTCCCGGACGAGGAATTGAAAATGTATTTTTTAAAAATGTGAGCTATAATGGTAAAAATGCCAATCTTTCCATTATTGAAGGTTACTCGCCAGAACGTGGTATTAAAAATATTGTATTCGAAGGTTTAAAAATTAATGGAACTGAAATATCCGATAAATCGATTAATAAACGTCACATGATACTTTCTGATTTTGCTCACTTTTATGAAGGTTTACATATAGAAGGCCTTGTTTATAAATCATTAAACGAAGGAGTGAAATAAAACTTTCATTAATACACTATTATAAAAGCAAAAGCCATCTCTATTTAGTAAAAGAGATGGCTTTTATTTTGCACATGATTTTAACTTTAAAGAAATATCCGTTTTTAGCTTTCATTAGAAGGTTTTCCAATTGTTGCTAAAATTCCTCCGTCAACATAAACAATATGCCCATTAACAAAATCACTTGCTTTTGAACTTAAAAAAATAGCTGCACCTTGTAAATCATTTGGATCTCCCCAACGACCAGCTGGTGTTCTGCTCACAATAAACTCATTAAAGGGATGTCCATCCACTCTAATTGGAGCAGTCTGGCTTGTAGCAAAGTAGCCCGGACCAATTCCGTTAGTTTGAATATTGAATTTAGCCCATTCCGTCGCCATGTTTTTAGTCAACATTTTTAGTCCACCTTTTGCAGCAGCATAAGCACTAACTGAATCTCTTCCTAATTCGCTCATCATAGAACAAATATTAATAATTTTTCCACCACCACGTTCAATCATTCCTTTAGCAACATTTTTAGAAACAATAAAAGGACTAATTAAATCTACATTGATTACTGCTGCAAAATCTTTAACTTCCATTTCAATCATAGGGGTTCTTTTGATAATTCCTGCATTATTAATTAAAATATCAATAGGTCCCACTTCTATTTCAATTTTATTTATTGCAGCAATTACTGCAGCTTCATCAGTAACATCAAATAGATATCCATAAGCTTCAATTCCTTCTGATTTGTATTCAGCAACTGCATTAGCTACAGCTTCCTGAGAGGAAAGATCATTTACTACTATTTTTGCTCCTGCATGACCAAGACCTTTAGCCATAGCCATTCCCAGACCATGTACACCTCCGGTAACTAAAGCGGTTTTACCCGTTAAATCAAATAAATTTATTGACATAATTAATTATTTTAAGTTGAATTTTAAATTAGTTATTTTATAAATATGTATTGACAGAATCTAAATTCATTAGACGCTGTCAATACTATCTCTTATTTTTTATCCCTTTTGTTTAAAAACCGTTTGCTGCAATTCTTCCAATGATTTTCCTTTGGTTTCCGGCATCAGGAACATTACAAAAAGCAATTGGAATACCATCATTACGGCAAAGATTAGAAATACCATTCCTGCTCCAATAGTCGAGAATAAAAAAGGAACCATCGATGGAATAATAGCTGCCAATACCCAATGTGTAGAAGATCCAAATGCCTGTCCGCTTGCGCGTAAATGATTCGGGAATATTTCAGAAATGAATACCCAAATTACAGCTCCTTGCCCAATAGCATGAGATGCAATAAACATAAATAAGAAAATAGGCACTGCCATTCCTTCCCATTTTAAGAAAAAGGCTAGTGAAACTAATCCAAGAGAAATAATGTATCCAATAGAACCAATATACATCAACACTTTTCGTCCTAAAACGTCAATCAAAAAGACTCCGAAAAGAGTAAATACTAAGTTGGTTAAACCAATCCCGATACTGCTCATTAAAGCAGCACTTTCTTCTAATCCTGCTTCGGCAAAAATCCTTGGTGCATAATATAAAAATGCATTAATCCCTGATAATTGGTTAAAAAGTGCAATCAAAAAAGCTAATATCAAAGGAAATCTGTATTTCTTTAAAAAGATAGTTTCTCCTTTTGAATGGTTGTCTTCGCCAATATGAAGCTCGGCAATCAATTCTTCAATTTTCGCATCAGGATTTATTTGTTGTAATACTTTTTTAGCATCTTCGGTTCTGGATTTCGACAACAACCATCTTGGACTTTCTGGTATGGCAAAAACAATAATCATGTAAAAAAATGATGGAAATGCCATCACTCCTATCATCCAGCGCCAGGCATTTTCACCAACATCTCTCAACAAATAATTAGACAAAAATGCCATTAAAATTCCCAGTACAATATTAAACTGATATAAAGAAACTAAGCGCCCTCTGTCTTTAGCTGGTGCTATTTCAGATACATAAGCTGGAGCAGCAATAGTAGAAGCTCCGATTCCCAATCCTCCTAAAAATCTAAAAAAAGCAAACGTATACGGATCATTGGCTAATGCCGAACCAACAGCGGAAACTAAGAATAAAACTCCAATCCAGATTAATGTTTTCTTTCTTCCTATCTCGTTAGTTGGGATTCCTCCAAAAATAGCTCCTATTACTGTTCCCCATAATGCCATAGCCATCACTACTGAACCATGAAAAACATCCGAAGTATGCCATAATTCTTGTAATTTTTTATCGGCACCCGAAATCACAACGGTATCAAAACCGAATAAAAAACCAGCTAAAGCAGCTGTAATTGACCATAAAAGTATTTTATTCATAATTATTTAATATAAAATTCTCGTTTAATAATTGAATTACAATTGATTCTAATTGTTTTTAGATGCCACATCTTTATTCATTTGAAGAGGAGCTAAAATATCTTTTCCTGCTTTCAATTTTTTCAAACGAACTAAAGCTTCTACATAATAATAATCGGCATAAATAATCGAATAATCTATTTCAGAACCATTAGGATAATGTCCTGTAGAATGCAATAAAAATGCTGGATTTACAGCTCTGCTTTGGTATCTTGAACTGGATAATTCAGCTAACATGCCTTCTGCTTTTTCCAAATAGGTTTTCGCTAATACTTTGTCTTTAGTATAAGTTGATAACTCAATCAATCCTGAAGCGACAAGAGCAGCTGCCGAAGCATCTCTAGGTTCTTTGGTACCATTGGGTGCATCAAAATCCCAATACGGAATTAAATCTTTTGGCAAACGATCTAAATAAACTTTGGTTACTTTATGAGCAAAATCTAAAAATTTAGGATCCTTGGTTTCTCTATAGACCATCGTGTAACCATAAATTGCCCAACCCTGACCGCGAGCCCACATGCTGGAATCACTATAGCCCTGATGTGTTACTGCTTTGATTTTCTTTCCAGTTTCCTTATCATAAACCACAACATGATATGAGGTATAATCAGGTCTAAATTGATTATTCATCGTTACTGTTGCATGACTCACAGCCATATCATATAACTTTTTATTGCCTCCATTTTTAGATGCCCAAAACAATAATTCTAAATTGATCATATTGTCCATAATGGTATTGTGTTGAGGCCATTCCATATTAGGAACTGCTCTTGGCCAGGATAAAATTGTTCCCACTTTTGGATTGTAAAGTGTAGCCAAAGTATCAGCAGTTTTTAATATTATATTTTTATACGCTGGATTTTTTGTCAACCGATAAGCATTTCCATAGCTATTAAAAACCTGAAAACCAAGATCATGATCCAGAGCTGGAGTAACAGCAAGTGGTGCTAGATAATTGGTATATTTATCTGCTATAGTTTCCCATTTTTGATCTTGAGTATATTCATATAAATACCAAAGCTCACCTGGCCAAAAACCACTAGTCCAATCCTTGTAACCTACATAATTCCAGTTTTTAGTTCCTGGAGCAATATTTCTGGGAATAGCCAATGAATCAGGTGCTACAGCTATAGTTTTATTAGCTTGTGTTACACAATAATTTAGGTTTTTATCAATATCAAAAGCTTTTGCTTTCTTTTTTTGGCAACTGCCCATTGCCATTGTCATTGTCATGGCAAAAATTAATATTTTCTTCATCTTATTAATTTATAGTTATTCTAAAATCAATGTTATTATTTCTTATTTGTTATATTCCAATAAATGGCATATCTCTCACCATGAATCTTATAAATTGGAGCCAAAATGATTCCTTCTTTTATTAATTTAAAGTTGAGTGATTGATTTTTTAAAGCTTGTATATCTTTATTGAAATTTCTTTTACCCAATTCTAACTTATTACTAATATCAGATGGAATATTATAATTGAAAGTGTAGTAATCATTATAAACTTTAGGATTTGAATAAGGTGCAGGAGCAACCATTCCTTCAGTGCCCAATTTACCCGCAAGTACAACAGGACCATAAGTAAAGGCAACAATATTAGTATTGTCTTTTGTTGAATTGATTTTGAGTTGCATCGGAAAAATTACTTCGATACGGTCTCCATCATTCCAATTTCTTTGTATCGGGAAATATCCGTTTACTCCTTTTTTTACTTTAAAGTTTTTTCCGTTAATTTTTACAGTAATCCCGGAAGTTGCCCATTCTGGATAACGAATATTGATAGTCATTTTTGTTGATGAAGCAGCATTTATTGTAAAGACTGTTTTGTCGCTTTCAGGAAAAGTAGTTTCTTGTTTTACTTTTATTCTTTTTTCTTTCCAATTCAATTCTGATGGAATAAACAAATTCACATACAAATCATTTGCATTATGGTAATAAATAAACTCTCCATATTTTGCCTGATTTTCAAACCCTGAACCTACACAACACCAAAACGAATCTTCTTTTGTACTATACACTTTATGGGCTCCTGCCATCATTGGCAGGAAATAAGCAACATTCCCTGATTCTGGATCTTGCTGTCCTAAAATATGATTGTACAACGCTTTTTCATAATAATCGGCATATTTTGAATTGGCTTCATGCGAAAATAAATGGCGGGTCAACTTCAACATATTGTAGACATTACAAGATTCTCCTGTATAACCCGTTAAATGCTCAGAAATATGATCTGGTTTAAAAAACTTTTCTTTATCACTATTACTTCCTGTAATGAAAGAATGATGATCGACAACCGTATTCCAGAAGAACTTCGCGCTTTTTTCGTAGTCCTTGTTCCCTTCTAATTCATATCCTCTTGTAATTCCTATAAGTTTTGGTATATAAGTATTAGCGTGCTTTTTATCTAAAATATCTTCTTCTTTTAGCAATGGATCTAAAACTGCTTCATGATAAAAGAATTCTGCCAGGAATTTATCTTTAGGATTCGCTGTTATTGCATATAAATTATAGAAAGAATCATTAATTCCTCCAAACTCATTACGAAGCATCAATGTTCGTTGTGCCTTAGTTAGCGGACTTAATTTATTATAAGCCCAAACCGACATCCCCTTAGCTGTTTCTAAAGCAGTGGTATTATTACAATACAAATACTGATCAATTAAACCCGATAAAATTTTATGCAAAGTGTACCATGGCGCCCATACACTTTTCCCTTCAATGTTTCTATCAATTAAATTTTGAGGATAAGCACTTAAATAGCCTCCCTGATTCAAGGCTTTTTGTACCTCAGCCAAACCATTCACGATGCTATCTGATTTTACTTTATACACCTCATCCCCAGTTGTAGCATACAATAAAGCCAATCCTGACATAATATGTCCTGTAGAATGTCCTCGCAAATCGCAATCTAAAGATTCCCATCCGCCTAATTTTTTGGTTACAAAATAACCGCCTTCATTCCCTGCGTAAACTCCCGCATTGTTTCTGAAACTGTGTAGCAAACTGTTTACTTTCAAAGAAAGAATCCAATTGCTTTCTCTTTTCATATTTTCTTTGAAAGGGCTATCTAATAATTTCACATCCTGAAGTTCAAAAGACGACAACTGAATGGCTGCTTTATCTTGTATTTTTATTTTATCCTGATGTTGTCCTGGATAATGGGATTGCCCCATTGCTGTGATTGAAACCAGCAACAAAGACACAATCGTAGTATTTAAAACTATTTTATGTAAACTATTTCTTTTCATTTTTTATATACTTTATTTTGAAACTTTAAACCAATCAAAATCGGCGTAACTTCCCATTCTGACATTACTTTCACTTACTGAAAAAATCCCCATTTTAGCACTAATCCACAAGTCTTTTTGTGCTTTAAAGCTTTCTCCAATAGATTGGTATTTAATTCCGTCTTCACTATAACTGAAAGAACAACTGGCATCGGGCCCTTTTACTTCCATTCTTAGAAAAACTTCATTTTTCAAGAGCTTTTTCTTTTCAATTATTTTTTCCGACTTTCCATTGATGGCATCCGTACAAGTCACTTGCTTTATCCAAAATTGTCCATCTTCAAAACTAATTCCAACATAAGCATACGACTGTCCCATCATCACTAAACCTGCGGTTTTCCCGTTGCTTTCCCACTCAATATTCAACTTTACTTTTGTGGTTGTTACAAAATTTTCTGCTGGTAATTTTTGTAATAATAAATTTGGGGTGTCCCATAAATTAGGTAAGTCTTTTTTACTCATACAAAAAAGTCTCAAATAATCAGTTCCGGAAATTTGGGCACTCCACTTTATCGACGGATTTCCGTACCATTGCCATTGAATACCATACTTTCCGTCCCTAAAATCATCACTTTCCTGTGGCGTTTGAATGGGATATTGTTTGCCTACATTTGGTTTATTATATTTTAAAATCGGTTCGCCAATTCCATTTCCATCGAAATCTTTTCCCATAACTGGCCAATTGTTTTGCCAACTCATGGGCTGTAAAAACAGTACTCTGCCGTACACATCCTTATCCTGAAAATGAAAAAACCAAGAATCTCCATTCGGAGTAGTCACCCAAGCTCCTTGATGCGGACCATTTATTGAAGTAGTTCCCTGTTCGAGTACTACTTTTTCATCATACGGACCATAAATATTTTTAGAACGCAATACCAATTGCCATCCTGTTGCCACTCCTCCTGCAGGAGCAAAAATGTAATAGTAACCATCTTTTTTATACAACTTTGGCCCTTCCAGTGTATGGTGTTTTTCATGACCATCGAAAACATGTTTTCCTTCATCAATTACTTTAGTTCCTTCACTATTCATTTTATTAATAGTCAGCATGCTATTAATTCCTGCTCGGCTTCCCGCCCACGCATGAATCAGATAGGTATTCTCTCCATCCCAAAGCGGACAAGGATCTATAATTCCTTTGCCTTCCATAACCAAAACTGGAGCTTCCCAAGTACCCACAGGATTTTTAGTTTTTACCATATAAACTCCAAAATCAGGATCGCCCCAATAAATATAAAATTCATTCTTATGGTATCTAATTACGGGTGCCCAAACACCTTTGCTGTGCTGCGGAACATCGAATATTTTTTCCAGTATTATTTTGTTAATCGCATAATTAATAATTGTCCAATTCACCAAATCTTTCGAATGTAAAATCGGTAATCCCGGAGCACAATTGAAACTACTGGCAGTCATATAGTAATCATCTCCCACCCGAATCACATCTGGATCTGAATAATCGGCATGCAGAATCGGATTGATAAAAGTTCCATCACCCTGATCCGATTTCCAAAACTCTGA
>Ga0247805_1000258_pt1 | contig 30977 bp, 27 predicted proteins | sample UWRJL044104R1_FD_180930 | JGI IMG/M metagenome (GOLD analysis project Ga0247805, IMG submission 180930) | Plant litter microbial communities from Arlington Agricultural Research Station in Wisconsin, United States - UWRJ-L044-104R-1 | ecosystem: Environmental > Terrestrial > Plant litter >... | reverse complement strand
TTTGTTAACTTCTAATCTTCGGGCTTTATAACCCATTTTAGATAATTTTTTTAAAACTTCCTCTGCATTATTCTCATCTCTAAAAGCACCAGCCACCACATGATACGGTAATTTTTGCTCTTTATTTGCTTTTACCGAAAGCGTTACGGGAGCCATTGGACTTTTAATAAAAAAAGTAGCTTCCTGAATTTTGTTTTCTACTTGTTTTTGTACCGCTTGTTCAACCAAAACTTTTTGCGTAGCCATTTGGTTTTGATAAACTGGATAACCCACAGTCCCTAACAATCCTAATCCAAGAACAAAAACAGCAGCATATTTCAAATAAGAACGACCGTTTCTTTCTTCGGTAACCAAAGAAATCACTGGAGTTTCCTCTACAACTTCTTCAACCGTTTCAGAAGATTCTCTTTTAACAGCCGGAGCAATAAAAGAACTCAAACCAAAAGAACTAGTCAAATAATTCTTTTGTTCCGTTGGCGTAAAGATTAAATTATCAGTAGCACTCAATGAAAAACTACCTACATTTTTAATTGCCAATGTTCTGTTTTTCTCCAATTCTTTTTTCCAGTTCAAAACTTCATACTGAATGGCACTAATAGCATATTCATAAGAGGTTTTTTCTGTTCTGGCAATATGATTCGCTAATAAACCATCATTATTTTTAATGTTGGTATTAAAAGAAATTTGTTTTTTAGGTGGAAAAAAAGAATTTGCGCTTTCAACCCATTGAGCCGATTGAATTTCAGTCAAAAAAGCACCGAAACCAGGAACGGTAACACATTGATAACGATATAAAAGTTGGCCTATGTAGTGTTCTATATTCATAGTTACAAAGTTATACAACCAAAATAGTTATCAAAATTTTATTCACAATTTTTATTAACAATCTGCCTGAAAATTTATACATTTCAATCTCAAATATTTAGCATGACAACATCCGATTTATTTTACATATTGGCTTTGCAAAGAATTGAAGGCGTAGGCGACATTATGGCGAAGAAATTAATCAGCCATTGCGGCTCGGCAGAAGCTGTCTTTAAAACCAAAACCAACCAACTGGCGGCTATTGACGGCGTAGGCAGCATATTACTGAAAAACTTAAAAGATCAAAGCGTATTTGACAAAGCGAATAAAGAATTGGAATTTATCCAAAACACCAATATCAACGTCGCTTATTTTCAAGACGAAAATTATCCAGACAAACTCAAACATTGTTTTGATGCTCCTGTATTATTATTCACATCAGGAAATATTGATTTAAAAAACAGAAAGATAATTAGCATTGTGGGAACACGCCAAATTACTTCTTATGGAACGGAATTTTGCAAAAAATTAATTGAAGATTTAGCACCCTTAGATCCCATAATCGTCAGCGGTTTTGCTTATGGAGTAGATATTGTGGCACATCAACTGGCTATGGAAAACAATTTACAAACCATTGGCGTTTTGGCTCATGGTTTAAACCAAATCTACCCTAAAAACCACAAGAAATATATGGCTAAGATGGAAACCAACGGTGGTTTTATGACCGAGTTTTGGAGTTCAACTAATCCAGATAAAGAAAATTTTGTAAAAAGAAATCGAATTGTAGCGGGAATTGCCGAAGCTACTATTGTTATTGAATCTGCCGATAGAGGCGGTTCATTAATTACCGCTAATATAGCAAATGATTACAACCGTGATGTTTTTGCTGTTCCAGGACGCACCACTGACAAATACAGCGCAGGCTGCAACAACCTCATTAAAACCCAAAAAGCAAATGTACTGACCAGCGCCGCCGATTTAATTTACATGCTCAATTGGGACATTAAAGAAGAAAACAAAGCCGTACAAAAACAATTGTTCATTACTTTAGATAGCGACGAACAAAAAATCTATGATTACCTTTTAAAAAGCGGAAAAGAATTAATGGATATTATTGCGCTAGAATGCGAGTTCCCAATTTACCGAATCTCAGCTTTATTGTTAAACATGGAACTCAAAGGAGTAATTCGACCATTGCCAGGGAAATTATTTGAGGCGATATAAAAACTCATTAAAAAAATTTATTTTGTAAGAATTTTTATTATTTTTAATATTATTATCCACCTTATTTTATAAAAATCATTCTTATGAAAAAAACCAAACTTGTAACTCTTCAATTCATTGAAAAACCCTCCATTCTGTTCTTTCTTATTTTGCTCTCTTCAATTTCGACTTTAGCTCAAAAAACCATTATTAGAGGAAAATTCGAGAATATGAAAGATGAAGCTCTTAGAATAGTATTACCAAATCAATATTGGGATGGAAAAAGTAATAATAATGAATTCAATATTCAACTCGACCAAACTGGAAACTTTTATCAGGAATTAAACCTTTCAAATCCACAAATAATTTATTTTCATTATTATAATACAGTTTCAAATACAAGTTTTATATATAATTTATTTGTTTCTCCTGGAGATGATCTTTCTATTATTGTTGATGCTTCATTAAAACCAGAAAATATTAAAGTAAACGGTAAACACAAAGAAAACAACCAATTCCTTGACATTTTGCCTTATTTGGATCTTGAAAAATTCAAAGGAGATACTTTACCACATAGAGTTTATAAGGAAATTGAACGTATTAACCTTAACAGTAAATCAATGTTGGATAAATACATCAAAGTTAATAAGCCATCGAAAGATTTTATAAAAACATGGCAAATTAATTTGGAATATTTAGCCCCAGAAGCTTTCTATTTTTTTGAACAAAACAATAAATACAGTAATCGAAAAGCTTACGCACGTAATTTGGATAAATGGAAACAACTTCGTAATGAATTATTTTCAAAAATAAAGATAAGTAACGATGAAGCACTAAATACGGAATTTTATCAGCGTTTTGTTTATGATATTTTGAGTCGCACCAAGGAAGAACTTTGGGAAGAAGCTTCTGGAAAAAACCAAGAACACTTTTATAAAGAATGGTACAATACTTCGATTGAAGAAGGTAACAAACTCTTTAGAGATGATATGACAAATATATTAACTGAAAAAATCATCCAAAAATACTATACAGGAAAATCAGCTGAATTTGCTTATGCTGTCTTTTTAAAAGGATCTATTGAAGAGGAAAACAATAAAAACTTACCCAAAATCTTCGAAAATTTCAAGAAGCAATATCCTAATAGTAGCTACATCTCTCAATTTGAACCTAAGATTAATAAGATTATTGAAAACAATAACAAAACGCTGACTGACAAAATGATTTTTGTTGAAAAAGGAGAACAATTCAACACTTTTGAAGAAGTCATAAAACAGTTTAAAGGAAAAACCATTTTAATTGATATGTGGGGAACTTGGTGCGGTCCTTGCAGAAAACAAATTGCGGAACATAGCAAGGCGATACATGAATATTTTAAAGATAAAGAAATCCAGTTTTTGTACATCGCTAATTTTGACAGCCATAATCCCGAAAATTGGAAAAAAATTATCTCTTTCCAAAGTATAGAAGGATCTCATATTCTCGCCAATGAAACTTTAACAAAAGACATCATGTCTAAATCAAAAGGCACTGGCTATCCAACCTATATCATACTCAAAAAAGATGGTAGCTATGAGCTTTCAAAAGCAGGTTATCCATTAGAAAGAGAAGTTTTAATAAAACAATTAGAAGCAGCAATTTCAATGTAAAATTTGAAACTCAAATTTACTTAAAGCACAAAATCCTTGGTTATAATCAAAGGACTTTGTGTTTTAACGTTTTAAAATATATCAATTTACTTTACTCCAAATCCCAATTTCGCTCTCACTCTAGCCAAAACACCATTGGCTACAGCCGAAGCTTTTTCAGCACCAATTTTCAACAAAGCATCTACTTCTTCTAAATTGTTGATGTAATAGTGGTATTTCTCTCTTTCGGTTTTGAAAGTTTCACAGATTAGTTCAAACAAAGCTTGTTTGGCATGACCATAACCATAATTTCCACCTAAATAATTGGCTCTCATAGTTGCAATTTGCTCTTCATTGGCTAACAAAGAATAAATGGCGAAAGCATTACAAGTATCTGGATTTTTTGGATCTTCTAATGGTGTACTATCCGTTTCAATACTCATTACCTGCTTGCGCAACGCTTTATCTTCTAAGAAAATATTAATGATATTGTTAGCTGATTTACTCATTTTTCCGCCATTAGTTCCCGGAATTAACATGCTATCATCCTGAATTTTAGCTTCTGGAAGAACAAACGTTTCTCCCAACTGATGATTGAAACGAGATGCCACATCGCGAGTAATCTCCAAATGCTGCAATTGGTCCTTACCTACAGGAACAAATTCGGCATCATACAATAAAATATCAGCGGCCATCAACATTGGGTACGAAAACAAACCTGCGTTTACATCGTCTAATCTGTCGGCTTTATCTTTAAAAGAATGCGCCAAAGTCAATCTTTGGAACGGAAAAAAACAACTCAAATACCAAGACAATTCGGCTGTTTGCGTCACATCCGACTGTCTGTAAAAAACTACTTTGTTTACATCTAACCCAAACGCAAGCCAGGCTGCCGCAACACTATACGTATTATTTCTTAAGGTTTCTCCGTTTTTTATTTGAGTAACCGAATGCAAATCGGCAATAAAAAGAAAAGATTCGTTTTCAGAATTATTAGATAATTGTATTGCTGGAATAATTGCTCCAAGTAAGTTTCCTAAATGTGGAGTTCCTGTACTTTGAACTCCGGTAAGTATTTTTGCCATGCTGTTTTTTTCTTGAACGCAAAGTTCGCAAAGTTTTTTATTTTTTACCGCAAATTCGCAAATTTTAAAAATTTACTTGGAATCAATTTTATCTACTATTTTATTTAACATATAAGGCATATAAGTTTTTTGAGTTATTGGTACTTGAAGTAATTAAAAAAAAGAGAAGTAACTTAAATGAACTTACAGCACTCATAAGCTTTTAAACACCAGCAAGAAAATACTTAAATGACTTATATGGTTTTAAATCATTAAAATTTTATACAAATGATACCATTTGATTCCTTATTTTTGGACACATGAAAGGCATAAAAATAATCTTCTGGACACTTTGGCGCATTTGGTTTTATATCCTAATGGCGATACCCATTCTTATTATGTTCCCGTTTTTAGTACTTTCGATTCTCTCCGAAAAAGGCTATCCTTACTTTTTTATTATGGCTCGAATATGGGCTAAATTCATTCTCTTCGGGATGGGATTTCATTACAAAGTAGATAGCGAACAAACCGTTGAAGAGCACAAAAGTTATATGATTGTGGCAAACCACACTTCGATGATGGATATTATGCTGATGCTCGCTATTATTAAAAATCCTTTTGTTTTTGTGGGAAAACAAGAACTTGCTAAAATTCCAGTTTTTGGCTTTTTCTACAAAAGAACTTGTATTTTAGTTGATAGAAGTAATTCTAAAAGCCGAATGGCTGTTTTTACTAAAGCACAAAAAAGAATCCAACGTGGTCTTAGTGTTTGTATTTTCCCCGAAGGTGGTGTTCCCAGCGATGAATCGGTGATTTTAGACCATTTTAAAGAAGGTGCTTTTAAATTAGCTATCCAACATCAAATTCCAATTTTACCTATTAGTTTTGGAGATAATAAAGAACGTTTTCCTTATACTTTTTTTGCTGGAAGTCCAGGAATTATGCGAGTAAAAATTCACAAACAAGTAGAAACCTTTGGTAAAGATGAAACGAATCGAAAAGAAATTCGAGAAGAAATAAGAAATACTATTTTCACTCAATTAATAGCTTTTGAAGCTGAGAAAAACGTGGAAACCGCTTAAAACAAAAAAATCACCTATAATAAGGTGATTTTTTATACTTTAAAACTGGAGGATGACTTATTCTGCTACAGTAATTTCTACTTCTTCAAATTTATCCTTACCTTCTTCATCAGGACCTTTGTAGAATTTAAAAGTATAAGTTCCAGCTGTTGTTGGCGTAAAATTAAAAGAAACTTCAGATAATGGTGGTAATGCATCAGAGCAAACTTCACCCTCTTTTACATCTGCATAAATAGCTACTGTTCTGGTACTATTCTCTGAATAATAATAAATTCCTCTGTAGTTGTAACAAGCTGTAGGTTTTTGATATTTCAGCTTAATTTCATACATCCCATTTTTAGTAAAAGTTTCTGGCATTACATAACTTTCAATTGGCAAAATATAATTAGTGTATCTATCCGGTTCATCTACACTACAACTTAACAATGTGGTCATCAAGACCAAAAACAAGGCTATTTTTTTCATTTTTTCTGATTTTATAAATTAACAATCTAACGTTGATTCTTTTATAAAGACTTCAATAAATAAAAAAGGTTGCTTTTAAAAAGTTTTTTTCTTGAAAAAAATGCCTTTACGTCCTGTTTTTAAACAAAAAAATGCCCGACAATTGTCGGGCATTTTTACTATTTGAGAAAATTAAATCGATTAGTTTTCGGCTAATTCCTTAATTCTGGCTTTGATTTTTTCTTCTAATTCGTCTGCTAATTCTGGATTGTCTTTAATCAACGATTTTACAGCATCACGACCTTGACCTAACTTGGTTTCACCATAACTAAACCATGATCCTGATTTTTTTACAATTTCGAATTCTACTGCTAAATCCAGGATTTCTCCTGTTTTAGAAACACCTTCACCATACATAATATCAAACTCAGCCACTTTAAATGGTGGAGCTACTTTGTTTTTAACTATTTTAACTTTGGTTCTGTTTCCAATAACATTCTCTCCGTCTTTAATTTGAGTAGAACGACGAATATCTAAACGTACCGAAGCATAAAATTTCAAGGCATTTCCTCCAGTTGTAGTTTCTGGATTTCCAAACATTACTCCAATTTTTTCTCTCAACTGGTTGATGAAGAAAACGGTACAATTTGTTTTGCTAATTGTTCCTGTTAACTTTCTTAAAGCTTGCGACATCAAACGTGCGTGAAGACCCATTTTAGAATCTCCCATTTCGCCTTCAATCTCACTTTTTGGAGTCAAAGCAGCAACCGAGTCAATTACCACAATATCAATTGCTCCTGAACGAATCAGGTTTTCAGCAATTTCTAATGCTTGCTCTCCATTATCTGGTTGTGAAATAATTAAGTTTTCGATATCTACTCCTAATTTTTCAGCATAATTTCTGTCGAATGCGTGCTCTGCATCAATAAAAGCAGCAATTCCACCTGCTTTTTGTGCTTCGGCAATAGCGTGAAGCGTTAAAGTAGTTTTTCCGGAAGATTCTGGTCCGTAGATTTCAATAATTCTTCCTTTTGGATATCCACCTACTCCTAATGCTAAATCTACACCTAAAGATCCCGAAGAAATTACCTCAACTTCTTCAATGGCCTTATCTCCCATTTTCATAACTGTCCCTTTTCCGTAGGTTTTATCCAGTTTATCAAGGGTAAGCTGTAACGCTTTTAATTTGGCTTCTTTCTCTGTACTCATCTTCTCTTTTAGCTTTTCTTTCATTAATTAATATTGTTTCTATAGCGATTAGAAACTAACCAGAAGCATTTTGCTTCCTCTAATTTCTATTACATATCTTTTTTTGTGTTTGTAAAAATACTTCTTTTTTTGATGCAAACTTTTCGTTTAAAAAAATTTCGAAGCAAAAAACAAAATCTTACACAAACAACGCTTTCAACTCTGTAGCTTCTTCGGGTTTCATTTTTCCTGCCAATACTAAACTCAGTTGTTTGCGTCTCAAAGCATCATCATACCTGTGAATTTCAAGTTTGGTTTCAGGAATTATCTGAGGAACCTCAACCGGTTTTCCTGTTGTATCTACTGCTACAAAAGTATAAATGGCTTCATTGGCTTTCGTTCTTTCGCCCGATTCCCGATCTTCAACCCAAACATCAATATAAATTTCCATCGAGGTTTTGAAAGCTCGGGACACTTTTGCTTCAATAATCACAACACTTCCCAGCGGAATAGATTTATTAAAAGCCACATGATTTACAGATGCCGTTACCGAAACTTGTCTAGAATGTCTCCCCGCAGAAATACTGGCTGCACGATCCATTCTGGCTAATAATTCGCCTCCAAAAAGATTATGCAAAGCATTTGTTTCACTTGGCAAAACCATATCAGTTAATATCGTTAAAGATTCCGAAGGATGTTTTGGTGTCATAAACTAGTAGTGTAAAAAATTTTACTTCGAAAACAAGAAGTTGTTAATTGCTTTGTGACATTGAAATTGTCATTGTGATTGAAGTTGATTTTTAATTCAACCAATATACCGCCATTACCGCTGGAATAAAATAAATAACAATGGTTCTGGCTCCATCATAATCTTTGGCTAATCGTTGACCAAAAAGCATCATCAGCAAAGTAATTGCCGAAAATACCGCTCCGTAAAACCCAAACAACCTTCCATTACTGATTATTAATTCGATACAACCTACAAAGCATAAAACAGTCGAAATCAACTCCATTACAACCAGATTAGCTAAGGCTAATTTTACATGATTTTTCAATCTTGTTTTGGCAAAATGTTCTTTTAACCAGTTTACATTGTCTTCCCAATAAAACAGTTTTTCATAACTGGATTGCAAATAAGTAATCCCGAAAAACACTAAAATTAAAATAGAAGCTACATTGTTCATAGGTATTATTTTTTATGAATAAGACGGGTTAGTTTGATGGATAAATCAGTTAAAATTATTTTAGCATTTCCGTTGCGTTCTATATGATACATCGCATCCGAAAGTTCTTTAAATATATCCTGAATATTATTGCCGTTTACAAATGGTGCAAAATTTTCTAATTTGAATTTATCGACTTTTGGTTCGAAATAAACTAAGCCCGGCGTTTCATAATTGATTAACAAAGCCTGACGAAACATTTCCATACAAAACTGCAAAAACTTCTTTTGCGCTTCTCTTCCTAAAGTGGCGATTTTTTCGCTCCAAAGAATCAAATCCTGAATAGCAGCAGCATCTTTTTTGGCTTTAAAAGCAGCACGAACCCAGGTTACAAACCATTGTTCAAATGGATGTTCCTCGTCTTTATCCCGTAACAAATGCAAAGCGGCATTGTAATTTCCTTGTGCCTGATGCGCTAATTTTGTGGCTAATTTCAAATCTATTTCTTCACGGGAAACCAAAGCATTGGCAATAACTGTCTCACTTAAACCATTGAAATGTAATATTTGGCAACGTGAACGAATGGTTTGCAAAATATCTTCTTCGTGCTCAGAAATTAGAATAAATACGGTTTTTTCAGGTGGTTCTTCGAGTAGTTTCAAAAGTTTGTTGGAAGCAGCAATATTCAATTTATCGGCCATCCAGACAATCATAATTTTATAACCGCCTTCATAAGCTTTTAAAGAAAGTGATTTCAGGATTTCCTGAGCATCATCAACTCTAATTTCTCCTTGTTTGTTTTGCACACCTAAAACCGCATACCAATCAAATAATCCACCGTAAGGATTCTGAGTTACAAACTCTCTCCAATCGGCAATAAAGTCAATGCTTTTAGGGCTTTTCTTTACCTCATCGGTAGTAACGGTAGGATAAGCAAAATGCAAATCGGGATGCGATAATTTTTGGAATTTTATATTACAGGCATGATTTTCACCTTCATTTTCTCCGTTTTGATTGCCACACAAAATATATTGTGCATAAGCAATTGCCATAGCTAAAGTTCCGCTTCCTTCAGGACCAACAAACAGTTGTGCATGAGGAATTCTGCCCAAATTAGCACTTCTAGTGAGATGGTTTTTAATGTGTTCTTGCCCTAAAATTTCAGAAAATTGCATAAAGCAAAGATAGCAGAAAATGGATAAGTCTAAAATTTTAGATTATAAAGTTTCTTCCCTTACAAGGCGAAATTTCACAACAAATACAATCTTAGAATTTTAACTGAAATTGCTGTCCTGCTTTACTGTTAGGCAACTCAAATCGACCATTGGTAGCTTTCAAAACTTTTGATTTCCCATCAATAATCAACTGGATTTTTTTGACTTTATCATAATGAATCGTCATTGTTTTTCCAGTTACACTCAAAATGGTGGCTGTTGTAAGTTTTCCATTTTCCCATGTCATATCCACCTGAGCTCCATTTTTAGCGATAATTCCTTTGATTGTTCCTTCTGTCCAAAGCGTTGGCAAAGCAGGCAAAAGATAAATCGCATTATCATTGCTTTGCAATAACAATTCCTGAATTCCAGCTGCTGCTCCAAAATTTCCGTCTATTTGAAAAGGTGCATGAAAATCGAACAAATTCGAATAAGTGCGTTGTGCTAATTGATATCGCAACAGTTCTAAGGCTTTATCTCCTTCCTGCACTTGTGTCCAGAGTAAAAACTTATTGGCAATTGACCAACCGGTAGCATCATCACCTCTTTTTTGCAACACAATTTTAGCTCCTTTTTGAAATTCGGGAGTTTGCGGATTGATTAAATTTCCAGGATACAAGCCCACTAAATGAGATATGTGTCGGTGATTTGGATCTCCCAAATCTTTGCCGTTCTCATCTTTGTTATACTTTGTTTCCTGAATCCATTCTTTTACTTGTCCATCAGTTCCAAGTTCAACCGGTTTTTCGATATTGCTTCTTAATTCGTTCCAAACTTGCTGTTTTTCGACATCAATATTTAAGATTTTTGCTGCTTCTAAGGTATAATCTAAAAGTCCTGCAATTAATTGCAAATCGTATTTCACTCCTGTTTGATACGGTCCTTGTTCCGGAGATCTTCCTTTACCAGTAGTATAAAAATATCCTTTTGGATATTGTGATAAATTATCCGTTTTTACCTTATTGCTATTGAGATAAGCAGTATAAAAATTAGTCGATTTTCTTAATATTGGATACAATTGTTCTGCCAGCCATTTTTTATCCTGACTACGCTGAAAAAGATCCCAGACATTGTACATTAAAAAAGCCGTATTACCTGGTGACTGAATACTTGTAGAGCCCGTTAAATCCGTTTGCCCATTGATGGATTGTTTGGTATGCATTACAAAAACGCCGTCTACCGCTTCCTTTTTAGAAGTTGTAAAAACAATATTATTTTGTTTATCCAAATGATACGATGAAGTACTTGCGTTGTACATATTGCGAGCGGTCAACGAGCCAGCAGGAATTTGGGTTTCGATCCAGTTTACCAATGCTTTTCCACTATCAATAAGATTAGCTCCGCCTGCAAACCAATAATTCATTTGCAAATTGATATTAATACAATAAGTGGATCCCCAAATCTCAGCAACCGATTGGTTCCATTTTCCTTGTAAGGTCGCTGGTAAGCTTTTTTCTCGTGAAGAAGCAATCATCAGGTAACGTCCATATTGATAAAACAGTTCTTCTAATCGAGTATCTAAAGCATCGTATTCGGGTTTTGAATACGAAACACTTTCTCCTGCTTTAATAGCCTTAATCACTTTCGCGTAAGCAGCTACACGCTCATTAGTTGGAATTGGTTTAGAAATTTCTTTTTTACCCAAATTAAAACTCACACGATTAAACACAGACTGATAATCGGCAATGTGTTCTTCTTTTAGCACTTCATAAGTTTTTCCATCAGTATTCGAAAGTCGGTTTTCTGACTTTTGAATCGCATATTGCAAACCTTCTTTATGCTTGAATTGAGGAATGTCAAAGTTTACTTTTCCATCAGCATTTATGGTAAAAGCATTTGGATCATAATCAGTTGCAGAAGTAATAATTATGGTTACTCCGGTTGCATTTTTAACTTCAACATTGCCGTAATGGTCTATCAGTTCGCCATCATCAGCAATCACTTTTATTTTGGTACAATATTCTAAATCCGACGGCTGGTTATAAGTCGCTTTTCCGCCACCCGTATAAGGTTCGGAGTCTTTCAATTTTCCTGTTATGGTAACCACACCATTATTTACCAGAATATTTCCAGGATGTGCCGATACTGGTTTTACACTGAAATTTAATACTTTTGCTTCATCGGCAGTATATCGTAAAACAACAACTTGGGCTGGATAACTGGCAAAATATTCTCTTTTATAATTTACCTTTTTGTACTGATAACGCACTGATGAAATGGCGGTATTCAAATCCAAATCACGATAATAATTTAGAATTTCAGGGTTTTGAGGCAAATTAAAATCAACAAAAATATTTCCGCTGTTCATAAAACCGTTTATGCCTTCACCCATTTTTTTGTTCACATTGTCAGACGGAACTTTTTCCTGAACACCCCGATAACCTGCAGCCCAAAAAGTTTCTTCGTTAAACTGAATGTGATCTTTTTCAGGCATACCAAAGAGCATGGCACCTAAATAGCCATTACCAATTGGCAAAGCCTGTTCTTCCCAGTCTTTCCCGTCACGGTCATAAATCGTAGAACTTGAATCATAAGCACCCGTTTTATACCACAATATATTATCTTGTTTACTAATTTGATACGAATCATCATAAAGGTAATTTACATTTAAATTTTTGGTGTTCACAACCGCAGGATCAACTCCAGCTGGAACTTTATCCGGATTCATAACTCCGGGTCCATTGCCGTATTTTGGATGTGTGATCCAGTTGGAATAGATGGGAATTTCTTTATAGCTTCCGTTTTTGAAATCAGCTGTAAAAAGACTTTTTTCTGTTTTTGATAGTATTGTAACACGTAAAAATTCGGCTTGAGCCAAATCTATTTCTTTTTCGAATGAAAGAAATTGATAACCTTCAGGAAGTTTACTAAAATCCTTTTCAATTTTACACTGATTAATCTGTTTTCCTTTATTATTAAAAGTTTCGAAAGCAATTATTGCTTCAGACCAATTATCTGATTTTACCTTTTTAAATTGTAATCCCAAAATTCCTTTTGCTTCTTTTAAATTGGTGTAACCACCTTCTAAAACTACACCCAGAATCGCACTTTTTGTTACTTTTTGTTCTTGTGCAAAAGTGTTAGAAATGATTAAAATTATAAAAACAATAAATTGGATACGACTTAAAAAAATTTTCATTCGAAATGATTTTTTGATTATTAAAAAACTAAAATGTTTATTTGGTTTTTTCCAATTGAACACGAAAAGGAGATGCAGGCAGATTAATTGAATTAATTAAGTTAACATCGGGAATATTAGCCCAACCATATTTTATCTCTACTGGTTTTAAATTTGGATTTAAAAGTATTTCAATTCTGTTATTTTTAAGAATTGTATTTGCTAATTCTTTTTCTCCATTAGCATAAATCACTTCAAATCCTTTAAGGTTGGTGTTTTTATTAGTTTTTAAACCATTACCAGTTTCAGAAAAGTATAAAACAATCTTATTAGTCTTTACTTTATAATGGTCTAAAACAGGACCTTTGTATTTTATATTTTCACCGTAAACCATTCCTCTTGCTGCCAAAGCAAGCCTTTCCCCTATCGGTTGTTTGTTGGGAGGATGAATTTGATTAGGCAATCCTAAATCGGTAGTAACAATCAATGCAATATTGTCTAGTTTTTGACTTACATTAAATTGTGCTTCACGGATTTCCGGTTTGATGTCTTTATGAGGAGCAATCTGGACAATTAAAAAAGGTAATTTTTTTTGATGAAAGTCAGTTCTCCAATTTTTAATCATTGTTTCCAGAACGGTTTCATATTGATTTGCACGATCTACATTAGATTCTCCCTGGTACCACGCAACTCCTTTTATAGGGTATTGTAAGAAAGGATGAACCATCCCGTTATATAAACCATTTGGTTTTTGACCTCTGGGTCTATATCCTTTACCCATAATCTGAGAATAATTCTCAAGTAATTCTTTTAATTCTGGATTTTCTTTCATTGCAGAAGCACTCGTCCAATCTTCAGCAGGTGTTCCTCCAAAAGCAGAAAAAATTATTCCAACTGGAACTTTTAAATCGTTATGTAAATGCTTAGCAAAAAAATAGCCTACCGCAGAAAATTTACTTACTGTATTTGGACTACATACTTCCCAATTACTCTGAACATCATCAACAACTTTTTCAGAGTAATTTAATGGCACATAATACTCTCTTATTTGAGGATAATTAGCTTTGTCTCTTTCTTTTTCCCAATTGGTAATAGGTGGTTGAGGCGGTCGTAGTCCCAATTGTCTTTCCATATTTGACTGACCACTACAAAACCAAACTTCACCAACGAGAATATCTTTGATTTCTAATGAAGATTTTTCTGTACTTATAAAAAGTGACCTAGGATTACTCGAAGCTTTTAAAGAATTAAGTCTAACCGACCATTTCCCATTATGTGGAACAGTTGTTATTTCTTGTCCATCAAATTTTACCGTAATTTTCTCTTCATCAGTTGTAGTTCCCCAAACAGGAATTTGAACTCCTTGTTGTAAAACCATATGATCACTGAAGAGACTATTTATTTTTAATTGAGCATGAATATTAAGATTTATAAATACAATTATAAAAGTAAAAAAAGATGTTTTACAGTTTTTAATTTTCATAAATACTAAAGACTTAAGGTAGTTTATAAATTTGTTCCATAGCCAACCATTTTTCTCCTTCTTTGGCACCTGGAGGAGCTTGTTGAAATCGCCACATTAATTCTTCCCATTCCTGAACTTTCGGGTTAGATGCATCCATCATTTGTTTACGTTCCGGAGTATAACTTTCATCTACTTCCATAATCATAAACAATCTATTGGCTAGGAGATAAATTTCCATATCAATAATCCCGGCATCTTTGATACTTTTAGTGATTTCAGGCCAAGTGTTTCCTTCGGAATGATATTGTTTATATAGTTCTATTAATTCTGGATTATCCACTAAATCGCAGGCATAACATAATTTTTTTGAAAACATAAATTTAGGATTTAAATAATCTCCAAAGCATTAGCATAAGAAGCTTCTGGCTTTTGACTAGGAAAATATACTTCTAGCGAATCTGAATTTTGTTTGAATTTCAATTTTTCGCCTGTACTCACTAATCGAATCTGTCTTATTTTATCTGTATAATGTGGATTCGATTTCCCTAAACTTTTTATAATTGCAGTGCCACTTTCTGGCCAAGCCATTACCGTAGCGTAAAGTATTTTATCTTTTTGAACAAAACGAAAATCTTCGGATGTAAAAGGCTTTCCTTTTCCTTCATTAAAACCTTGGGCTGTTAGAGCTCCCGCACTTCCTAGTTGAGGACCTTCGCCAAATATTTTCCAAGGACGCGTACCATAAATACTTTTACCGTTTAGTTTCATCCAAACACCAATTTCTTTTACAATTTCTCGTTCTAATTCATCAATACTTCCATCTCCTCTTACCGGAATATTCAACATTAAATTCCCATTTTTACTTACTGCATCTATCAAGGTATGAATGACTGTTTTAGCTGATTTGTAGCGCTTTTTATCATAAACATCTCGATCATAATGCCAATTACCCAGACAGGTATCTGTTTGCCAAGGCAAAGGTTCAATAGTATTACCTTGTCCTTTTTCGATATCCCAAACCATGGCTTTTTTTTGCTGTTCATCTAATATTTTACCAGTAATTACTGCCTGAACCGTTTTGTTTTTTTGGAGACTTTTATTGTACATATGCGCCGCTATTCGTAAACCGGCATCACTAACAGGCCACAACGGTAATGCTGTATCGTCAAAATAAATCATATCCGGATTGTATTTGTCGATCAAATCAATGGTTCGGTCATGGAAGTTTTCCATATACGATTCTGATGGCTTTGCTACCCCATTTCCCCAATTCCATTGACTATGAATAGTTCCGTCATTTAGACTATTTTCACTCAAAGGGTGATTTTGCGCATACAATTCCTGAGGATCTAAACCTTCCCACCAGGTCCCTTTTCCATCAGCTTTAGTTAGTTTTCCATCATAAGGAACTCCTGCTAAAGTACCTTTTTTGTCAGAACGTTGAGCTGTTTCAAACCAACTCCAGGCGTGTGCTGCGTGAACACTTACCGCAAATGGAAGATCAGCTTTTCGGGCTGCTTTTTCCCATCCGGCAATGATATCTTTTTTAGGTCCCATTTTTGTCGAATTCCAATTCGGTTGATATTTGCTATCATACAAATCCAAATTATCATGATGGTTTGCCATTGCCATAAAATATTTGGCTCCAGCCTCTTTATATAAATTGACCAATTCTTCTGGATTCCAATTATCAGCTTTCCAAACATTGATTACATCTTTGAATCCAAATTTTGATGGATGTCCGTATTTTTCAACATGGTATTTGTATTGTCTGGAATCTTCCTGATACATTCCACGAGCATACCAATCGCCTGCTTCGGGTTCACATTGTGGTCCCCAGTGTGCCCACATTCCAAATTTTGCATCACGAAACCAATCTGGTACTTGATATTTCTCCAATGAATCCCATGTAGGCTCAAAAACTCCCTTAAAAGCTGGTGTATTAAGAATTTTAGAATAACCCAATAAAGGAGATAAATAAAGTCCCGCTAATGCTGAGACACCTAGTTTTAAAGCACTTCTTCTTTCCATCTTTTATGATTTGGTAATAAATTTATATATTTCCGCTTTTATCTGTTTATTTAAAATTAGAATAACTAACCTACAACCTTTTATACACTATATATTTAATATATAAATTTGATTATTGGTTTATTTAATGCTTTATTTTTAAATAAACAAAAACAAATGTAACTTAGTCATTACACATCTCTTTTATTCAAAAACGATTTTTTATTACTCAAAAACGATTTTTATAAAATTATTTAGTTCTTATGTCTAAAAATATTCTCAAATATTACTTTTCATTGTTACACATTGATTACGTGAAACTTAACAACAACTGGAATTTTAACAATGTAATTAGTCCTTATTATCGGCTGTATTATATTGATGAAGGAATGGGAACAATTTCAAACAATTCCGATAAATTAATTTTAGAACCCGGTTTTTTATATCTTATACCAAGTTTTACCATTTGCAATTTGAATTGTGAGGAATATTTAAGCCAATATTTCATTCAGTTTTTCGAAGAATCTCCCGATGGAATTTCGCTCTTCAACCAGAATAGAAATGTGATGAAATTACCAGCGACTGAAACCGACATTATTCTTATCAAACAAATGCTTAAAAGTAATCCGGGAAGAGGAATTAATAGATCCGACAATCCAAAAGTGTATGAAAAAGAAGCTTTTTACAAAGAATACCGCTCTCATAATGACAAAATGAAACCGCATCTCAAATTTGAAAATCAAGGAACATTGCTGCTGTTAATTTCCCGATTTTTGAACACTAAAAATTTCAAACAAACCACACCTCAAGGCACACCTTCAAAAATTTTGGATACCATGAGTTATGTACAGCTACATTTAGGTGAGAATCTCACTGTGGCAGAATTGGCCGAAAGAGTCAATCAAAATCAGGATTATTTTTCGAAACAATTTCTAATTCATACCGGACAGCGACCTCTAAATTATATTCACGAAAAAAAGATAGAAAGAGCACAATACCTTATTGCGACTACAAATAAGAGTTTTCTGGAAATTGCCTTAGATACAGGTTTTTCTAATTTGCCTCACTTTTCTAAAATATTCAAACAAATAGTAAGTCTCACTCCAGGTGAATACCGCAATAAAAATGATTTCTACCTCAATAATTAGCCTTTTTAAAATGAGTAGCATAAATTTGATTCATTAAGTCTGTTGTAATGAAAAAAAGTATTTCTTCTTACGCATTAATTTTTTTCGTGTGCGTCGTATTCATGTTACTGCCCTACATGTTTACTTCGACTGGAAGTGTTTTAAAGTTGCCTAATTTGGTCAACAATGCGCACGATCGAATTTATTTTTTCATTTATTCGATGTTATTGATTTTCTTTTATTGCAACTATTATTATCTCATCCCGAAGGTTTATTTCTCTAAAAAACGTCTCTTATACTTTAGTATAATTGCGCTTTTTTTAATTTTTTTCCTTTGGATTTCAACTTATTTTGATCATCCCGAGAGGAATTTTCTCGATTTCAGAAAACATGAATTCCATCCTGAAAAATTTCCGCCACCTAGAAAAATGAATGCTATTCCTCTTGGACCTGGCGGACCGCCCACACAATATAGTCATACGGTATTAATCTATTTAATTGGAGTGGTTTCCAGTTTATTATTTGCCATCAACAACAGATTGCAAAATGTAGAAAAAGAGAAAATGCAATCGGAATTGTCTTTTTTGAAAGCACAAATCAATCCGCATTTTTTATTCAACACTTTGAATAGTATTTATGCTTTGGCCATAAAAAAAGATGATAAAACTGCCGATGCTGTAGTACAATTATCAGAATTGATGCGCTACATTATTACTAATGCTAACGATGATGTAATTGCTTTAGACAAAGAACTCAATTACATTGATAATTTTATTCAACTCCAAAAAACCCGTTTGGGAAATACCGTTAAAGTACATTATCAGCTGAATGGGAATTTGCATGGAAAATGCATTACACCACTCATTTTGATTTCTTTTATCGAAAATGCCTTCAAACATGGCGTAAACCCAAATCAGGATTCAGAAATCAATATAAAAATCAATATTGAAGACGATTTTTTAACTTTATTTGTATCGAATAATAAAGTGGAATCCGTTCAATCAAAAAGCGGTATTGGATTGCAAAACACCATAGAAAGACTGGCACTTTTGTATCCAAAAAACCATGACTTAAACATTGATGATAATCCAGAAAAATATACCGTTACACTAAAGATTAAAGTAGGATGTTAAAAGCAATTGCTCTCGATGACGAACCATTAGCATTAGAAGTTTTGCAAAGTTTTTGCAATCAAATGGAAGAAATCAGCCTTGAAAAAACCTTCACCAAATCAGAAGACGCTTTTAAATATTTAAAGAAATATCCGGTGGATTTGTTGTTTTTAGACATCAATATGCCGTCAATTTCAGGAATTGATTTTTACAAAAAACTGCCCCATAAAACCATGGTAATTTTCACCACCGCTTATTCTGAATATGCTGTTGAAGGGTTTAACCTGAGTGCAACCGATTATATCCTAAAACCTTTTACCTTTTCGAGATTTCAACAAGCGGTAGAAAAAGCACATTCGCAATGGAAATTGCAAAATCAAAATCCCGAACAATTATACCTTTTTATTCGCGCCGATTACAGCTTGATAAAAATTCTATTTTCCGATATCTTATTTATCGAAGGTTTAGATGATTATTTAAAAATCCATATTCAAAACCAAAAAACCGTTGTGGCACGCATGACTTTAAAAGTCATTTTAGAAAAATTACCTTCTCTGGAATTTGTTAGAGTGCACCGTTCTTTTATTGTTCCTATTTCTAAAATTGATAAAGTTCGAAACAAAATCATTTACATTAACGACGAAGAAATTCCAGTAAGCGCCAGTTACGAGGCAGCTTTTTTTGCTATACTAAACAAAGAATAGAATTTGATCTTATTGTTAAAAGATTACAAATTCAAACCTATTTTTATCATTTTACCGCTTAAAATCTTCTGCTTACCTCATAAATTTTAATGCTTTTATTGGTTTAAATACTTTTATACCACAACCTTATAAATTGTATTTAGCATGGAAAGAAAAGATTTTTTAAGAGGATTGGGTTTAGTAGGATTAGGATCTTTGGCTATACCAATATTAAGTGCTTGCGGCGGAGATGATGATTCTTCTACCGATTCAAGTGCGACCGATACAACCGAAGCCACAGATACGGGCAGCTCTTCCGGTTCTTCAACTTGCAGCGTTACTCCATCAGAAACAGCAGGACCGTTTCCTACTAAAAGCCCGTCATCATTAGTAAAATCAGATATTACTAGTGACCGAACAGGCGTTCCGTTAACCATTAACATCACAATCCAAAATAAAAATGCCAACTGCGCTGCTCTCGCAGGTGCGTTAGTTGACATTTGGCACTGTGATAAAGACGGTTATTATTCTGAATACGGAGGAACAGGAATGCAATCGGCTGATTTTACTGCTGTGCATTTTCTAAGAGGAAGACAAACTACTAACGCAAACGGATTAGTGAGTTTTACATCTATTTTCCCTGGATGGTACAGCGGAAGAGCCACACACATTCATGTTCATATTTATAATTCGGCAGGAACTTCTTTATTGGTTACCCAAATTGCTTTTCCCGAAGGTTCTGGCAGCGCCGTTGTTTTAGTCAATGCCTCTTCTGCAAATGGATATACTAAAGGCATGAACGGATACACATATAACGCTAATGACAATGTATTTTCGGATGGATTTACCAGTGAACTAGCCACCGTAACCGGAAGTGTAGCCACAGGATTTGCACTAACACACAAAATAAATGTAGCGGGTTAACTTAAATTATCAGGTTATGATAAAGCAAAATTCTGCACAAATTCATCTTGCATCGGTAAGAGAGCAACGGCAAAATTGTTGGTCAACATTTAATTTTGATACTAAAAATGCTTTTGGTTCTTTATTTCTTTTTAATTATCAAGTATTGCTACCAAAACAAAACGCAAAAATTGTGAACCAAAGCAATACTGTAAACTATTTTTTGCCTCTTTATGGCGGATTTAATTATCAAAACGAACAACAAAATAAGGAGTTAATTTTTACAGAACAAATAGCGCAAATTGTTCCCAAAAAAGAAAATAGTTTCGAAATTTCAAACCCTTTTCAGAACAATGTGAGCTATTTACAAATGGGTTTTAAAACAGACACGATTAATCTTGAGAATGAAATAGTCAATTTTAATTTTAAAAAGAAAAACAAGCTCATTCCATTATTCAAGAACACTATTGCAAATGCTTTTATTGCCCATTTTGATGGTCGAAAAGAGGGATATTATCCGCTAAAAAGCAAGCAAAACGGAATTTTCGTTTACATTATTCAAGGTGCTTTTGAATTTGAAAATATCCTTCTGGAAAGTGGCGATGCCTTAAGTTTAAAAGAAATTGAAGATGTAGAATGGGAATGTTTATCTAAAAATGCCTTGTTGTTACTCCTCGAAATACCCCTAGCATGAATTACAAATCTAAAATACAATTAGCCTATCGTTTGGTAATAGACAACAACTCGACTTTTGTTTGGGATAAATATGTTTTTGAAGATACTTATCAGGAATATTTATTGCAACACCAACAATTTAATTCGAAAGAAAATCCTAAAAATACCTTTAGAGAATTACTTGCTGAGAATGAAAAAGCAAGTCAGCTTCATTATCTTGTTGGAATTGCTGCAAATAATTATGTGCAACAACTAAAAGGCAACTTTTATCGCGTAACCGATATTTTAGGAAACACCTATTTTCCTTTTATCAATTATAGATTGGACATTATAAATACTGATAGTACTGATATTTCGAAACACAAAATAGGCATTACTTTCTATTCGCCCTTTCTTACTTATTTAGGAATGATTAACGAACATTTTTTACTGTCTAAAAACACTGATGACAGCACTGAATTTGAAACCTTTATAATTGCTAACCAAGATCATTTGTCTATTAGTTATCTAAAAGAATAATATTTGGTTTTTAATTGTCTTTAAAAAACAATAAAATTTAACTTTTATAGTCATTTTTTTAAATTATAAGATATAAATAAAATTATTTGTGAGTTTACATCGTTTTCGTTGCATAAAATTGATTTTTTTGAATTTTTGAAATTTAATACTACTAGAAAATTTCTATATTTGTTTCACTTTCAAAAAAATAAACTAAAATTATACTAATGAAGACTTTAAACGATTTTAACTTTGCAAATAAAAAAGCAATAATACGTGTTGATTTTAACGTGCCGCTTGACGAAAATTTTAATGTTACTGATACTACTCGTATCGAAGCTGCAAAACCGACTATTGATAAAATTCTTGCCGATGGCGGAAGTGTAATATTAATGTCACATTTAGGTCGACCAAAAGGAGTTGAAGAAAAATATTCATTAAAACATATCTTAAAAACAGCAACTGACATTCTTGGAGTTCCTGTAAAATTTGCATCTGACTGTGTAGGTGAAGTAGCAAAACAAGCTTCGAATGATTTAAAAGCTGGAGAAGTTTTATTATTAGAAAATTTACGTTTTCATGCTGAAGAAGAAGCTGGAGATGTTGCTTTTGCAAAAGAATTGGCTTCATTAGGAGACATTTATGTAAACGACGCTTTTGGAACAGCTCACAGAGCTCACGCTTCTACTACAATTATTGCTCAATTTTTCCCAGAAGCTAAATGTTTCGGAGCTTTATTAGCTAAAGAAATTGAAAGCATCAACAAAGTATTAAAAGACAGTGAAAAACCAGTTACTGCTATTCTTGGAGGATCTAAAGTATCTTCTAAAATTACAGTTATCGAAAATATTCTTGATAAAGTTGACCACATGATTATTGGTGGCGGAATGACTTTTACTTTCATTAAAGCACAAGGAGGTAAAATTGGAAATTCTATTTGCGAAGACGACAAACAAGAATTAGCACTTGAAATTTTAAGATTAGCTAAAGAAAAAGGAGTCCAAATCCACATTCCAGTGGATGTAGTTGCAGGAGATGACTTCTCTAATAACGCCAACACTCAAGTAGTTGATGTAACAAATATTCCTGATGGTTGGGAAGGTATGGATGCTGGTCCAAAATCATTAGAAGCTTTCGAAAAAGTAATTATGGCTTCAAAAACAATTCTTTGGAATGGTCCATTAGGAGTTTTCGAAATGGAAACTTTTGCTAAAGGAACAATTGCTTTAGGAAACTATATTGCAGCTGCTACAGCTAACGGAACTTTCTCACTTGTAGGTGGTGGAGATTCAGTTGCAGCGGTAAAACAATTTGGTTTTGAAGACAAAATGAGTTATGTTTCTACAGGTGGAGGAGCTATGTTAGAGATGCTTGAAGGTAGAACTTTACCAGGAATTGCGGCTATTTTGGAATAAATATAACAATTTTAACAATATTTATTGATTTTTTTAGTTCTAACCTATTAAGTTTGCATTACGATTTCCGTAATCGTTTAAAATTAAGCACGTTGACAATAAAAAGTATGAATATAAAAAAAATCACCTTATCATTTTTTCTAGTACTAACAGTTCCCTTGTTTTCGCAAGAAATTGCTGAAAGCAAGGGAACTGCTGTATTAGAAACTAAGCTTTCTTATTTAGATTCTATAAAACTCAGCTTTGTTCACGATGACATGGCGAGTTGTGTTGACAGTTTGTGGACAAAAGAACTAACAAATCTGGATTTATACAATGACATCACTAAGGATATTCAAACTATCAATACGGATGAAAAAGTAGATTATGAATTGCCTACTGAATTATTAAAATCCAGACTAGAAGCCATGAATGCTAAATCTCCATTTAACATTCAATACAATCAAGGACTGGAAAACGTGATCAAGTCGTTTCTAAAAAACAGAAAAAAGTCTTTTGAGCGCATTATGGCTATCTCGGAATATTACTTCCCGATGTTTGAAGAAACATTTGCTAAACAAAACATTCCTTTAGAAATAAAATATTTAGCCATTGTGGAATCGGCATTAAACCCGAAAGCAGTTTCTAAAATGGGTGCTACCGGACTTTGGCAGTTCATGTATCATACTGGAAAACAATACAATTTAAAAATCGATTCTTATATTGACGAACGTAGCGATCCATTAAAAGCCACGGCTGCTGCGGCGCAATACATGTCGAATATGTTTGCCATTTTTGGCGACTGGGAACTGGTTTTAGCATCTTATAATTCAGGACCAGGAAACGTTTCAAAAGCCATTAGAAGATCAGGCGGACAACAAAACTTTTGGAGCATTAAACAAAATCTACCAAAAGAAACACAAGGTTATGTTCCTGCTTTCTTAGCTACAATGTACCTGTACGAATACCATAACGAACACGGAATTAAACCGAACAGAGCCATTGTACAACATTTTGCTACTGATACTGTAATGATTAAAAAACAGATGTCGTTTAAACAAATATCTGATTTACTTGATGTTCCTGTATCGCAATTACAATTACTAAATCCTTCGTACAAGCTCAATGTAATTCCTACTTACAATGATGAAAATCATTATTTACGATTACCAAAAGACAAAATAGGCGTTTTTGTTTCCAATGAAGATAAGGTTTATGCTTACATTCAACACGAATTGGATTCTAAAAATACAACTCCGATTAAAAACACAACTACAGCAGTAGCTAGTGTAGAAAAACCAACGTATCCTATTGGAAGTACCACTCAATATTATAAAGTAAAACAAGGCGATAATTTAAGCAGCATTGCAACACAATACAATGTTGACATTAGCGACTTAAAAAAATGGAATAAATTAAATAGCAATTCTATTTCTTACGGAAAAATTCTAACTATAATCGCTCCTGAAAAAAATACTACAGTTGCTTTAGCAAAAACAGAAAAGATCAAAAAGGATGTTAAAGCAGATACTTTAATTACTAATAAAAATTCGAATTATGTTGTTCAAAAGGGTGATAACTTAAACAGTATTGCTCAGGAAAACGATGTAACTGTTGCCCAAATTAAAGAATGGAACAAACTTACCGGAAATACAATCCAAGTAGGAACCACACTGCAAATTGCTGACAAAGAAATTGAAGCCAAAGAAGCTGTAGCAGTAGCTCCTGTTGAACTAAAAAATATTGAATACACTGTTCAAAAAGGAGACAATCTGGGTACTATTTCTAAAAAATTTGGTACTGATATTGCCGATTTAAAAGAATGGAATCATTTATCAGATAACAACATTGCATTTGGTAAAAAGATAATTGTAGCTAAAAATGAAATTGCTCTGAATACTTCTAACGCTTCAGTAGCTTCTTTTAAGAAATCTAAGATTGAAAGCAATTCGTTGCAACAAGACTATTTAGTAAAAAAAGGAGATTCTTTATTTAGCATTGCAAAAAAATCTGGAGTAACTGTTTCTGACATTAAAAAATGGAATGATATCAATAACGAAGACATCAAACCAGGAATGAAATTAAAAATAGGAGGTTAATTTTTTAATCACAATCCATACAAAAGGGCTTTATTTGATAATCAAATAAAGCCCTTTTTGCATATAATAACTCTATTTATCATATTTTTATCGCATATCTGCAAAATTGGAACGATATTCGCTAAGTAAATTATTATAACAACAAAGAATTACTAAAAAACTGAATTACAGTTACAATCGATACAAAATGAATAAAGCCCATTTTATATTGCTTTTTATTTCCATTTTTTTCATTTCCTGCAAAGAGGACAATACCATTGCTAGAAAGACTACTGGAAAAATCAATAATGTCTCGGTAATTATCGATGATTTGTTGTGGAATGGCGAAATTGGCGATAGTATTCGAAATAAATTTGCCTCACCAGTAATTGGTTTGCCTCAAGAAGAGCCTCTTTTCAACATCAATCAATATCCTGTAAAATTAATGGAAGGCTTTATGACTGATAGCCGAAACATTATTGTGATTAAAAAAGACACCAAAGAAAATTTTAAAGTAATAAAAAATCAATACGCTTCTCCACAAAATGTATTTCATATTTCAGGAAAAGCAGCAGATGATATCTTGTGTTTGATTCAAAAAAATGCACCCGAGATTGTTAAAACCATTCATCAAACCGAGATTGAAGAATTCCAACGCATCAATAAAAAATCACTTTTGAGTCCGAAATTCTTTAAGGAAAATTTCAATCTAAATCTTGAAGTTCCTGCCAATTATCAATTAGTACTCCAAAAAGAAGGATTTGCATGGTTTAAGAAAGAAATTATCAGTGGAAACACTAGTCTTTTATTATATCAGGTTCCAATAAGCAGTATCGAAAACAAAAACAGTAAAGTTTCTAATATTATCAAAATGAGAGATTCTATTGGAAAACTATACATCCACGGCAAGGAATTAAATACCGATATGATTACCGAAGAAGCTTATGCTCCTTATTTTTTCAACATTGTACTAGACTACAAAAAGGCCTATGAAACGAAAGGAACCTGGGAATTGAAAAATGATTTCATGTCGGGACCTTTTATCAATTACGCCATAGTTGACAAAGAGAATGACCGCATATTAGTTTTAGAGGGTTTTTGCTACTCTCCTTCGAAAGAAAAAAGAGATTTGATGTTAGAGCTTGAAGCAATCATAAAATCGGTTAAAATCAACAAAAAACCGATAGTAAAAGAAAAATCAAAAATTATGGCGATGTTTGACAACAAAGACTAAGTCAAAACTAGTTCTTAGTAATCAAAAATTCCACTCTTCTATCATAATCGTCACCTTTACCTAAAGGAAATTGATTCCCTAAACCTTTGTAAGTCATCCTTAAACTGTTTACATTTTTAGAAATCAAATACCGGAAAACATTTTTGGCCCGATTCAAAGAAAGTTTTCTTTCCTTAGTTGCGCGGTCGATAGCATCTTTGTAATCATTAGGCGTACAGCACACATGACCGCGAATTACAAATTCTATCGCTTTATTTCTCTGAAGTATTTCGGCTATTTCATCCAATTCTTTTTGAGAAGATAAGGTCAGATTACTACTTCCTAATCCGAAAAAAATATTTTCCAGATAAATACGATCCCCTACTTCATGATGTTCCTGAAGCGAATTGTAAATTCCTTTTCCAAAACTATTTTTGTTTACAATCAACAAATCAACACGCCTGTTTTTAGAGCGAAGATCAGCTAAACTTCCGCCCGAAAAATGATCAATAAGCACACGTCCTTTGCCTTCAATGATTACAATTTTATTTTTATTAAATCCATTGGCAATTAAAATACTCTTGACGCTGTTTACTCTGTTTTCAGATAACTTTAAATTGTAATCGTTATTGCCTCTATCGTCGCAATAGCCATAAATCTGAATGGACTCTAGTTTTGTAGTATCTATTTCTTTAACAAAATCAGCAACAAGTTGGGCTTGTACAGCATCGATATTGTATTTGTCAAACTCAAAATAAACAGTTCCAATTTTTTTCTCCTGGGCAAACAATGCACCAAAAGTGAAAATTGAAATGATCAGATAAGGTTTAAACATTAGATTTTTAAAATATTTTTATAGGTTGCAGTATTGTTCAAGAGATTAACTGCTTTTTTTATTTCCGAATTGGATTTCATGTAATATTGATAAAAACCTTCCTGATACTGAAATCGTTTGATGATTTCTTCTAAAATCAAATTTTTGATTTCTTCCTGATTTTTATCTAATTGCGTGGCTTCGCTTTTTTGAACCACAGCCAGCAATTGATTGTATTCGTTACTAATTTCACCATCAATCGATTCTTTTTTGGCAATAGCTAAAGTGTTTTTCAAGGCCACTTCGGTTTCGGTATCAAAAGAGATTTTCTGATTTTTTAAATATTGTTTGAAATCCTGAAAATCAGCATTGGTGAAATTTGGAATTTGGTTACCTAAGTTGGGATTTTTATAATAATAAACCGTGGCATAATTAAATATTCCGTCGTTTTTAAGCAAAGCATTCGCAATCACACTGGTTTTTGATTCTTCCATTGGAACATCTGGCAAAATTCCGCCTCCATCATAAACCGTTCTTCCTTTGCGGGTTTTGAACGAATTATAATTGGTTTCTTTCGTTCGAACCGCTACTCCATTTTCTTTATGAGCATAATCTAACGCCTGAATGCATCTTCCGGAAGGCGTAAAATATCGGGAAATAGTAACTTTTAATTGGGTATTATAAGTCAAATCAATCGGTTTTTGAACCAAACCTTTTCCAAAACTTCTACTCCCAATTATTACCGCACGATCTAAATCCTGCAAAGCTCCAGATACAATTTCGGATGCCGAAGCACTTTTATCATTTACGATAATAACCAACGGAATCTCCAAATCTACGGGCTCAAAAGAAGTCTTATAAATATTGTTGTGCTTTTCGTTGATGGATTTTGTAGTTACAATCACTTCATTTTTTGGAACAAACAAATTACAAATATTGATGGCTTCACCTAAAAGTCCACCAGGATTATTTCTTAAGTCTAGAACTATTTGTGTAGCACCTTGTTTTTTTAGTTCCAATAAAGCTTCTTTGGTTTCATTCGAAGCTTTTTTATTAAAACGACTCAGAACAATGTAACCCGTTTTATCATCGATTTTAGCAAAAAAAGGAACTGATTTTATTTCGACCTCATCCAATGTAATTTGTGTCGTATTCGTTTTTCCCTGACGCAGATATTTAATATCAATTTTAGTGTTTTTTGCCCCTTTCAACAACTGAGAAGCATCGTCTTTAAAATCAGTAATTAGTACATCGCCAATTTGGATAATCTCATCTCCTGCTCTAAGTCCTGCTTTATCAGCTGGAAAATTTTTATAAATTTCACGAAGAATCAATTTTCCAGACTTTTGAGTAATCAAAGCACCAATTCCAGTATATTCTCCCGTATTGTTGATTTTAAATTTCAGAACATCCTGCTCGTTGAAATACACTGTGTATGGATCTAAACTTGTTAACATGCCTTTAATCGCGCTGTCCATCAGTTCGCCTGGATTCGTTTTATCAACATAATTGGTATTCAATTCTTTGAAAAGCGTAGTGAAAATTTCGATTTGTTTGGCAATTTCAAAAAAATCGTCTTTGAAACTAACTCCAACATATAAAAATGCAGAAGCAACTACTGGAACTATATATTTTTTTTGTAAGAGACGAATCATTTTTATTGCGTTTTTTTCTTAAATCGTTTTCTAATAAAATGTACAACTACTGCTAAAATAATCAAGAAAGGCCAAATACTTAATAATGTGATAAATAAATTTGAAATTTCATTAAACCCAGATTTTATAGCATTCCAAATTTTAGACCCATAAGAAATAGTCGCACCACCTTCATTAGCAACTGTTTTATAAAACTCTATAGTAATAGTACTCATTGAAATCTGACTTTGCATATAACGCAATTGTCCTTCTTTGGCTTCAATTTCCTCTCGCACAGCTGAAAGTTGCGCTTCGATTTCAAGCATTTCGGAAACCTTATTTGCTTTCTTTAAAAGTTCAAGATAACGAGCCTCAAGTACTTTTTTAGTTTTTAACCTCGCTGCAATATCAATATATTCTTCAGTCACATCTTGAGAAGAAATCTCTTTATTATCAAAATAAGTTACTCCTTTTGAAATATCATTCAAAAACAAATCAAAATTTTTACTTGGAACACGAACTACTAATCTTCTAAAAACCGAATTGTAATCTTTTCCTTCGGTATCGTTTTGAACAATAATATGGTGTTTTTTTACTGCTGTTAGTATCTGACTATACGTTTGTTCTAAATTGTTAGATTCAAAACGAATATTACCCGTTTTGATAATTTTTTGCTCAACAACTTTTTGGTTAATTTCTGGTAAATCCGACTTATCAAAAACTGTGGATGATTCTTCCATTTTTTTAGCAGGAAGTTTTACCGTACTTATTGCTAAGTCTTCTGCTGAAGCTTCAGCTTTTTTACAACTAAAAGAAAACATAAGAATTATCAAAAACAGGAATAGTTTTTTCATTGTAATTAGTTTTAGAATATTAGCGACTAAATTTAATGAATATTCGTATGAAAAATATAATTCTAATCTTTTTTCGAATTCTGAGCTACAAACTTTTCAAATAATTGAATGGTTTTTGTGTTGATTTCTTCGTAAGACAAACGTTCTTTGGTTTGATAAAAAAACATAAAAGCATACGGCTTGTCTAAATTATCTAAAAGAATGTGTTTGTTGAGTCGGTAGGTTTCACGAAGAATACGCTTAAAGTGATTTCGATCCACTGCTTTTTTAAAATTCTTTTTAGAAACCGAAACGCCGATCTTAATTTTTTCGTTTTCGTTTAAAGAGCCTGAATGATAAACCAATCGTAACGGATATTTAGAAACCGATTTGCCTTCAGAGAACAACAATCCAATGCTGATTTTACTTTTTAGTTTTTCGTTTTTTGGATAGTTAAAATTCATTTTTATCAGGGAAAGACGTTTTTTTAGAGCACAAAGGTACAATTTAACACTAAACCTATTATTATTTAGGAATTAAATAGCACTAAAAAATTATTTCATACTTTTGCAGCTAATTTTTTAAGAATGCAAAAACTTATTTCGTATCCCATATCCGTAATTTATTATTTGTGTTTTGGACTTACGTTAGTAATTTTCCATCCTATTCAGTGGATTTGCTTGAATGTTTTTGGATATCAAGCCCATAAAAAAAGTGTCGATTATTTGAACTTTTTTTTATTAAAATGTACTAACTTAGTAGGAACAACTTATAAATTCGAAAACAGAGACAACATTCCCGAAGGAGTTCCGTTGATTTTTGTGGCTAATCATCAAAGCATGTACGATATCGTGGCGATGATATGGTATTTGCGTAAATTTCACTGTAAGTTTGTTAGTAAGAAAGAATTAGGCAAAGGAATCCCGAGTGTTTCTTATAATTTAAGACATGGTGGCGGCGCATTAATTGATAGAAAAGACCCGAAACAAGCCATACCTGAAATTAAAAGATTAGGCGAATACATCGAAACCAACAAACGTTCGGCAGTGATTTTTCCAGAAGGAACCCGAAGTAAAACTGGTAAACCTAAAGAGTTTGCACAGACCGGATTAAAAATATTGTGTAAAAATGCACCATCAGCTTATATTATTCCAGTAAGCATCAACAATTCATGGAAAATGGTAAAATTTGGTTTTTTTCCAGTAGGTTTAGGAAATCATCTTACCTTTGTAGTTCATAAGCCTTTAAAAGTGAGTGAATATAATTTTCCTGAATTAATGGAGAAGACAGAAAGTGCAGTAGTAAAAGGAATACAATTTTAATATATAATAAAATGTCTATAAAAAACATTCGATTAGAAGTTATGCAGTTTTTGGAAAAAAACGTGACTGGCTATATGGATCAGTATCTGATTCCGGTAGAGCAAATATGGCAGCCATCTGATTTTTTACCAAATTCTGAAGGAGATAATTTCTTAGAAGAAGTAAAAGAGTTACGCGAAATCTCAAAGGATTTACCTTATGATTTTTGGGTAGCAATGGTGGGTGATATGATTACCGAAGAAGCGCTTCCAACTTATGAAAACTGGTTAATGGAAGTAGAAGGAGTTGATAATGAAGGAAGAAACGGA
>Ga0247805_1000257_pt1 | contig 30989 bp, 13 predicted proteins | sample UWRJL044104R1_FD_180930 | JGI IMG/M metagenome (GOLD analysis project Ga0247805, IMG submission 180930) | Plant litter microbial communities from Arlington Agricultural Research Station in Wisconsin, United States - UWRJ-L044-104R-1 | ecosystem: Environmental > Terrestrial > Plant litter >... | reverse complement strand
TTATGATAGGTTTTAGGCATCACTTGATATGTCATCGCATCTTTCACTTGAACTATTTGCGATTCATTTAGTTTTTTAGATAATTTATCCAAATAGGAATCATGCAATTTACTAATAGAAACCTTATATGCTGTCCATACTTTCTCTGATTCTAATTTTTGCTTCTCTTTATCAATTACTGTTTTTTTAATCTTTTCCAATTGAGAATCTCTTTTGGCTTCAATTTTTTCAATATTCACATATTGCTTAATAATGATAGCTTCAAGCTCTTTTTTATCAGGATTATTTATATCTAATTTAGATACAATAGTTGCAGCGCGTTCGTTAATATCATTTATATAATCTTTAACTTCATGCTGTTGCGCATTGGTTACAAAACCAATACACAATAGAAACAATAGATTAATTTTTTTTAGCATCAAAGATTTCTTTTAGTTTAATAAAGAATAAATCAAAGTCTCTTTGTTATTATCCAAATTTGTCCAATCTACTTTTTTAGTAGGGTCGATTCCGTTGAAATACTTTTCTATGTTAGTATAACCATCACCATTCAAATCGCCATTTGCATCTGAAGCATCATTAGGATTTAATCCGTATTTTTTCTCCCAGGCATCTGGAATACCATCATTATCTGAATCTTTGTATGCTTTTCCTTTGTAATTAGGATAACCACCCACTTGATCTGGATGCGTTATAATTCCTTTTTTATAAGAATCAGCAGGCAACCTTCTTTTTATGAATTCTTTTCCAATACTATTTTCTAAACCATCTTTTGCTTCAATTTTCCCTGTTCGAACTTGTTTAATGATTCTTTCATCAACTGCATCTCTTTTTGGGAAAGTAGCTCCAACATTTTTCAAAACAAATTCATACGCTTCTTCAGCACTCATAACAGTGATTCTTGGCATTGGAAAGGCTTGTTTTTGTTTGATATAGGCTAATTTATCTTTAGCTTCTTCAAAAGAAAGATTCTCTAATTGAACTCCACCATTCCAGTTGTCTTTAGTTACTTCGGGAACACCATCAATATAATTTCCGTTTACATAAGCACGTCCAAAAGTTTTTGGAACCATATAACCTGATTCTGGTTTTAAGATTCTGTAACGAATAGCTTCATCTTTAGGAGTAATAGGTCCTGGCTTGAAATAATTGTTGATAATATTAAACATCGAACGGTAATCTCCACCATCCAAAGAACGATTCCACCAGTTAAAAATCACATTATTGACGAAATTGAAATCGCCATACATTCCGATAGAACAGTTTCTTGAAATATTATTAGCCCAAAGATTACGCATAAACGTACTATTTAAACCTCCAATTGTACTTCCAAAAGCATGATTATAAGTATCTAATCCTTCTGATGAAATGGTGTTTTGAATTGTAATATTACAAGCAGGTAATTTTTCTAATTTTGATTGTTCATTAGCCTGGAATTGATGACGATACATCGAAATATTTTCGTCTAATCCCCAACTTACGGAGCAATGATCTACAATTACGTTTCCAATTACATTACCACCAAGAGCATCGTCTCTACGAGTCACTTCAGTAGCTCCTCTTCTAAAACGCATATGTCTTATAATAACATCATGGGTATCTATTAACAGAGATTCTCCAGCTATACAAATCCCGTCACCTGGGGCAGTTTGACCTGCAATGGTAACATAAGGAGCACGCATAGTGATTGGTTTTTTTAATTTAATGATTCCCGAAACATTGAAAACAATAATTCTTGCTCCCACCGCCTCGCAGGCTTCTCTAAAAGTCCCTGATCCGCTATCTTCTAAACTGCTTACAACAAATATTTTTCCGCCTCTACCTCCTGGTGTATAGGCTCCACCACCTTCGGCTCCTGGAAAAGCTGGAATATTAGCCTGAACAAAGTCTTTTGGGTATGCAGCCCAAGGCAAATAAGGGCGACCTTGCAGAGTCTCCTTTTTTATGACTTCTTCGTTATCAGCCCATATTTTGGCTAATCTTACTTCTTCTTGTGCTAAAATAGCATCTGTTTTATCCTGAACTTCTTTTGGAATATTAGGATATTGGGCATGCATTACTGAACAACTAAATAAGAATACACTTAAGCCGTAGAGTGTCTTTAATCTTTGCTTCATTTTGAGGGATTTTAAGAATAAATTATAATTGATTTAAAACTATTTTTTGTTTTTTTCTCTTTCTTCTAATCTTTTATGCCAATCGGTACTTTCTTTGTTTAAATCATATCCTTCTTTAGAAAGATAATTGTTGATTCTTCCTTTGTATTTCCCGAACCAAGCATGCTTTTCTTTAGAAGAACCAGCATCCATAGCATGTTCTCTTGCTTCAACCAAAGCATCGTAGATATACTTTTTTTGAGCATCAGTCAAATTAGGCAACATATCATTGTATCCCAACACGGTAATTGGCAATACACCATAAGTCATTCCGTCTTTTACCTGAACAATTTGGCCATTAGTTAGTTTTTTGCTCAGTTTATTTAAATACGATTTATGCAACGACAAGATTTTTTTATCGGTGCTATTTTTTACTTTTTCTGTTGCTTTTTCTTGTTTTCCTTTATCAGTAGTGTTTTTCTTGATTTCAGCAATCTTTGCATCACGAACTTCCTGAATTTTACTCAAGGATCGGTATTGTTCAGCAATAATATCTCTTACAGCTAATTGATCTTCTTTTGATTTTAATTTCAAATCATCAACAATTTTCTGTGCTCTTTCATTGGTTACTTTTACATATTCCGGATCAACTCCAGATTGTGCTGAAACTTGGTTTAAACCAAAAAAAACCAATAAAGCGACCGCAACTAATTTTTTGTACATTTTCATCTTCTATTTTTTAAAACTTAAGTATTATAAAGCAAAATTCTTGCTCAATCCTTCACAGACAGAGCAAGAATTGTACCATTTACACTTAATTTATTTTTTAAATTCAGCTAAACCACCTTTTAATTTGGCCAAAGTATCTTCGTTATTTTTTAGATCTTTCCAATCTGTTTTTTTCTTAGGATTGGTACCATTGATATACTCTTCAATGTTAGTATACCCATCACCATCAGAATCAATAGTTGCATCAGAAGGATCATTAGGATTTAATTTATATTTTTTCTCCCATGCATCTGGCAAACCATCTTTATCGGTATCAATATAAGGAGTTCCTTTGTATTCTGGATATCCGCCTACTTGAGAAATATCAGTAATAATTCCTAATTTATAAGAATCCTGACCTAAGCGTCTGTGTTCGAATTGGTAAAACGATTTTGGATCTAAACCTTCTACATATTCTGGTTTTCCTGTTTTTACTACTCTTACAATTCTAGTGTCAACCGGATCTCTTTGAGGCAAAGTAGCTCCAACATTTTTAAGTACAAAATCATAACTCTCCTCAGCAGACATGAACTTCTTTAACCAAGGCATTGGCAGAGGTTCATTAACTCTCATTTTAGGAAAATAAGTAGAAGCTTCTTCAAAACTCATTGCTTCACCTTTTTTATTTTCCATTTGTACACCACCGTTCCAGTTGTCTTTAGTAACTTTTTCGTTTCCTTCAACTACGTTTCCGTTAACATAAGCTCTACCAAAAACTACATAAGACAATTTACTTCTACCTGATTCTGGTTTCAAAATTCGGTAGCTAATAGGCTCATTCAAATTAGTTACTGGACCTGGTTTAAAATAATTATTAATGATATTGTATTGAGCGCTATAATCACCACCGTCGATAGAGCGGTTGTACCAGTTAAAAATTACATTGTTTGCAAAATTAAAGATTCCATTCCAACCAATTGAAGGATTTCGACCTGTGTTGCTAGACCATAAATTTCTAACAAAAGAACAATTTTCTCCTCCAAGTGTACTTCCAAAAGCGTGGTTATAAGTATCCAATCCTTCAGCAAATAAACTGTTTTGAATAGTAACATTCACAGTTCCAAATTTCTTATCAGGACCACCTGTTCCATCAGCATACATGTGACGGTAAAATGACATATTTTCATCTAATCCCCAAGTAGCCGAAACGTGATCAATTATGATATTTCCAACAGGGTTTCCTCCAATAGCATCGTCTCTACGACCTACAAAAGTTTCTCCACGACGAAAACGCATATGTCTAATAACCACATCATGAGTATCAATCCAGATTGTTTCTCCAGCCACACAAATTCCGTCTCCAGGAGCAGTTTGACCTGCAATAGTAACATAAGGAGCACGAACAATTAACGGACTTTCAATTTTAATAATTCCAGAAACATTAAAAACAATTATTCTGGCACCACCTTGTTCCAGCGCTTCACGTAAAGTACCCGGTCCTCTGTCAGCTAGACTAGTAACCGTATAAACTTTTCCTCCACGTCCACCAAAACTATACATTCCTCCTCCTTCAGCACCTGGAAAAGCAGGAATGGAAGCTTGTGGCAAATCAGTTGGTCTAGACGCCCAAGGAATATAAGGTTTACCTTCTCTTTCTTGTTGTTCTACAATTACTTTAGCTTTTTCCCACGCCTCATCAGAAAGTTTCTCAGCCTCCGCCTTAATTGCCTTTTCTCTCGCTTGAACTTCAGGGGATATTTTTGGATATTGGGCAAAGCAATTAGCGCTTCCAAAAACAAAAACAGCCAGTAAAAAATTTAATTTCTTCATTTTAAAATTATTCTTAATTAATAAAAAACATTGGGTTAGAACTGTATTTATTAGATTAAAATTTGGTAGTTATAAAAAGAAATGCCTGAAATTAATCAAGCATTTCTTTATTTTTATTAATTATTGTAATGGATCAAAAGTACTAGTACCTCCAGACCATCCAGTAGTTTGCCCTAGATACATTGATGTATTTAATGCACTAGCTGGAATACCAAAGAAATAATATTGATTATACCATTTAAATTTCCAGTTTGCGGTAGTTGGATCTGTATTATCCTTAACAACTACTCTTATAAAATTTGTATAAAAATAATCTAGATATTGATCATAAGTTGTAATTCCAGCTGGATAAGTTAGAGGATTTCTATCTGCAACTGGTGCAACTCCGTTTACAGGTATAAATGGATCAGCATTACCTACATAGTTTGTACCATTCTGTCTTTTTGCGATAAAAAACAATCCTTGTCTTCTCATCCCTTCAATAGGTGTCTGGTTTAAACGAGTACAAGTTCCAAAATCATCATTAAACAACAACCAACGTCTTAAATCCCAGAAACGTTTACTTTCATAAGCAAATTCAACTTTTCTCTCATTAATTGCAGCAGCAAAATGCTGATCTCTGGTTAAAACTCCTTCTAAACCAAATGTACCTCCATTACTTTCTATACCAGCTCTTTCTCTAATTTTAGCAATTAATGCTTTACCTTCTGCCAATTGATTGATTCCAATAGCAGATTCCGCCAAGTTTAACAACACTTCAGCAAAACGCATTTCCATATAATCAGTACCACTAAACTGAAAATTGTTAGCTCTACTTGCACTTGGATTCGTTGCTTTTCCGATATATACATTAGTATTTACAGTACCTAGTGTTTCGGTTACCCCTGTTGGTAATTCTGTTGCATTAGCAGGATTAGTTCTAAACCAGTGGTAAGAAAACTGTTTAAAAGTTGGTTCTTCAGAATGAGCCCAATTTGCACCACTATAAATAAAGGTTTTATAAAATCGAGGATCTCTGTTTTTATAAAAGGTTTGTAAATTGTATGGGTATGCTGTTGATACTCCCGGTGCTTTACCATCTTTCATAGGAAAAGCATTCATCATTTGCAAAGTAGCTCCTATTGAACCATTAGCTCCTTGAGCTTTAGAACGAACTGCTCTTTCCCATCCATTATTTCTCTGAACATTAGAAGAAGTTGTGTTATTAAAACCATACACAATAACTGCCTCAGGATTCCCTACTTCAGTAAACCACATATTTCCCCAAGCTACACCGTTAGCAAATCCACCTGTAGAAAAAAGCCTTTTTGAACCTCCCTCTGCAGATTCTAACAAAGTTACAGCTTCCTTGTTAGCATCATAAGCACGTTGCCAACGACTCACATCATCATTACGATTAAATAAAGGACTTGCCCAAGTTAATAACACACGTCCTTTAAAAGCAGCGACAGCGCCCTTAGTAATTCTTCCCCAGTTAACACTAGGATCAGCCCACACACCTGGCAATAAACTTTGTGCCATATCTAAGTCGGCTATAATTTGTTCAATACAATCAGCAGTAGAACTTCTAGGCACTCTAGTGGTTTCAACATTATCAGTAACAGAACTTTGAGCAGTTAAAACTAAAGGAACACCTCCATACAAACGCACCAAATCAAAATATTGCCAAGCTCTCCAAAAATACATTTGCCCTTTTAATGGGTCCTTATCAGCAGGAGCCATGCCATACTTATCAATATTATCCAAGAATAAATTAATTTGTCTCAATCTAGTGTATGAATTATTACCTATACTAGCATTCATAGCTGTACCAATATAATTCAAACAATTCGCATCCGTATTTCTCCCAGGATCAGCCCAAACTTTATTCCAGTTAACCTCACCTGTTAATTCCTCTGTAGTTTGAGAAAAATCATCATTCGCACCAGAAGCTAAATCCCAAGTATAGGATTGTGCATTGTTTGCTGGCAAAAATAGTCTATAGATATAATCTACATAAGATCTTGCTTGAAGAGGCTCTTGGTACACTTCTTCGTTAACCCCTGTTAAATCTCTTTTTTCTTCAAGAAAATCATCACTACAGCTTCCTAGAAAAAATGCTGTTGCAAGACAAGCCAGTATATTTATTTTTATATTTTTCATTTTCAAAAATTTTAGTATTCTTAATTAAAAAGATAGATTAAGTCCCAATGCATAAGTTTTTAACTCAGGATATACATCATAGGCACCATTTGGCGCTTTGTATTCAAATGGATTGTATAAAATAAACGGATTAATTGCCGTTAGATTTATTCTACAAGAACTAATTCCTAAAGCATCTGTATACTTTTTAGGCATTGAATAACCTAAATTAATGTTACGCATTTGAATACTGGTTGCTGAACGTTGCCAGAAGCTAGATTTAGGTGCCAAGTTTAATGCTTCATTATACGGATTAGGCATAGTTCCATTAGGATTTAATACAGGATCATAGATATTATTCCAAATTGAAGGTCTGTTATCTATACCATTATTAATTGTTGGATTCATTGTTTTTCTGGTTTGACTATCCACTTCATTAAATCCACCACCAAATGAAGCCGTTACAACAGCATTTAATGTGAAATTTTTATATCCTAATTTCAAAGTAGTTCCCATACCATATCTTGTACTTTGTCTTTTAGCTAATTGAATTTGATCCCACTCGTCAATGATTCCATCTGCCGGTGCAAATTCACCCGTAGCAGGATTAAATGGACCACGAATATCAGCATAAGACAATGAACCTGGTCTAAGATCCTGAGCGCGGACACCAAAAACTGTTTGAATATTGTATTTTTCTATATAAGCCTGAACATCATCCATAGTTTTTAACATCCCCACATAATCATAACCCCATGCACCATTGTCTCTTCTTCCGCCTGGACTTGGATTCCATGGATACTGACTAGTAATTGGATTAAAATCGCCTACTATCATTTTATCATCACCCCAACCAAAGTTGACATTCACTCCATATTTAAAATCTCCTCCTATTGTATCGTCCCAACCTACAGCAAATTCATACCCATAATTATCTCTTCTTCCAAAATTTTCTGATGCTACAGAACCTCCAATAGTAAATGGAACATCAGCTGTTCTGGAAAGTAATATGTCATTCTCAACATTATAATAAGCTTCTGCCGTTAACGATAATCTGTTATTAAATAATCTTGCATCAAGACCAAAGTTGGTCTTTGTATGATTTTCCCATGTTGCATCTCTATTAGGTGTAACTTCCATTTTTAATCCAGTAGTACCTAACTGATTGTTTCCTCCTACAAAACCTTGTCCGTTTTGGTAGGTAAAACGCTGTCTCCAACCCCAAGGTCTTGTACCATCAGCACCCATCAAACCTACAGAATACCTAACTTTTAAGAAATCAATAAATTTAGATTTAAAGAAATTTTCATTAGAGATTACCCATCCTGTAGAGATACTATAAAATCTTCCCCAGTAATTCTCAGGAGCAAATCGAGTAGAAGCATCACTTCTGAATAAAAATTCAGCCATGTATTTATCTGCATAAGCATAATTAACACGACCAATATACCCTAAAGTACCAGATTCATTTCCTGTAGCAGTACCATCAATCACTCCAAAAGCTGAATTTGAAAAACCATCTGTTGTTTGCAACGGCTCATCTCTGTAAAACTGATCACGAGTATCATTAGCCTCTCCTTTTTCTACAGAAGCCAACGCAGAAACCGAATGCTTTCCAAAATCACGACTATACGATAAGTTAAAATTAGCCTGTTCTGACAAGGCATGTGTATTATCCCAACCTATTCTATTACCATTGTTATTCGTTCTAGGTGTAACAGCTGTAAATTGATCTAAAGGTCTATTTGGGTCATAAATATGACCATTTGCTCCAGCTCCATTAAGTCCTGGAGTAGTTGTAAACTGATAGAGGGTAAATCTAGTTCCAATATAATTAGATCGATTTGTAGTTAAATTACGTGCATAAGACGCTCTAGCTTTTAAACCTTTTACAAATGGAACTTGATATTCAGCATAAAAATTAGAAGTTAAGTTAAATCCTTTATTTATTGCTACGTTTCCTAATCTATTGATCTCACCATAGTGGTATTGTGACTCATTACTAGTATTTAAACGTTGTACTGGCAAACCCTGTATGTATTGAGGCAAAATTGGAGAAGAATTCAGCAATCTTCTATAATCATTCTCATCATTTGTACCTCCAACTCTACTGTTTACTTTAGAATCGTCATTATAAAACCCTGAAACTTGAATCCCTGCTTTAAAATTATCCGAAACTTTAAAATCAGTACCCGCTCTGTAAGTCCATCTGGTATAATCTATATTATCCAAATTACCACCCTGAGTATAATAAGAAGCTCCTGCAAAAAAAGTAGCTCTATCTGTACCACCAGTTACATTCATAGTATGCTTTTGATTGTAAGATGGTTTCCACACCTCATCCAAAGGATTATAATTAAGGGTTTTATAATACTCTATTTCATCTGGAGAAAATGTATGCTGTGGACTTACATCCCTTCCTGCAACTGTAGCAGCATAACCATTAGGACCATTCATAATGTTATAATAATTAGCATATTCTACTGCATTCATCATCTTAGTACGATACACCTCATCCTGCATTCCATACAATCCTGTATAAGTAAATTTTGCAGGTCCACTTTTCCCTCTTTTTGTAGTCACTAAAACTACTCCATTTGCTCCTCTAGAACCATACACTGCAGCAGAAGCATCTTTAAGAAACGAAATACTTTCTACTTCTGAAGCATCTAAATTATCAAATAAGGTCGAATCTGGGGCTCCGTTACCTCCTATTTGTATTATACCATCTATTACATACAAAGGCTGATCTGTCCCCCCATCTTTAGAAAGACTTACCGATCTTCTTACATTTAATCCAGCTGATTGTCCTGGTCTTCTAGTACCTCCTGAAACACCAACACCTAATACTCTACCTACTAAAGAAGATGCTAAATTATTTGTTGGCAAATCTTCCACCTCACTTGCTTTAATTGTTTGTGTAGCTCCAGTTAAATGTATTTTTTTCTGAGTACCATATCCTACAACAACAACTTCATCTAAACTTGACGCATCCTCTTGCATTGTTATATTAATAGTTGTTGATTCCCCTACTGTTCTTTCCACAGTTTTCATCCCAATGTAAGAAAACTGTATTACAGCTCCTTTCGGAACTTGAATTTTATAACTTCCATCAATATCAGTCAAAACCCCATGTTTTGTGCCCTTTTCGATGACATTAAGGCCTATAACTCCCAGCCCATCTTTATCAACCACCTTTCCAGTGATAGCTGTTCTTTCTGCATTCTGAGCTAAACCGCTCCAACAGATCATGCTGAACATTACTACACTAAATACCATTTTAAATGTTTGTTTCATAAGTGTGTTTCTTTGGTTAAAAAAATTAATTGTTTAGTTTGGTTTTTATTTCTGTAAAAATGAGAAATCAAATTAAATATGTTAAATCATAATCGTTTTCTTAACATCCAGCTATCATATTACTGATTATGACAACTATATAAATGTAAACGTTTACACTATGTAATACTATTCTACATTTTATTTACACTTACGCTAAGTAAGTCAAATGTAAACGTTTACATTTTTCAAAAGTAATAAAATTTTATTACACCATTACTTTTTATCGATTTTTTTTTAAGTTTTTTTTAAGTTTTCGTGTTTATTTAGTGTTAAATTTTCATTATCTCAATATTCAATGGATTTTAACAGGTTTTTTAATGTAAAAACCAAACACTCATTTCTTTACTCGTTCCATTGCCCCATGCGAAATACGGAACCAATTGTAAAGAAATTGTCTCTTTAGTATCTTTTAAAGGTTGATATAGTTTTTTATCCCAAGAATTAGAGTTCAAAAATCCTTGAGCTGTTATAGCAACTAGATTTCTATTGTTTTTTTGAATATTTTGAATTTTAAAATCAGAATTTGCATTTAAAACTACTTCATTAATGGAAGATTTTTTAGAAATTCCTTCTGATTCCAAACAATAAACAATTGGTCCTCTTTTTACAGCTACCTGATTTCTGGTTTCTTCCACCAATGGATTAGCCTGCATTACTTCAACAGGCATTGGAATATTTAAACTAATAACATCTCCTTTTTTCCATTTTTGCTCTAATTTTAAATACGTTCCAGAAACAATACTCGCATTAACAACTTTATTATTAACCATCACAGTAGCTCCATTACTCCATCCTGGAATTCTTAAAAACAAGGCATATTCTTCTTTAGGTGCATTATCAATATTAATGGAAATGGCTCCATCCCAAGGATAATTAGTTTCCTGGTGCAAATGAATTTTCGACCCTTCTTCAGTATTAGTATTCAAATGATTGCTTCCGTATAGATTTACATACAAACCTTCTTTCGTCAAACTGTAAGCGTAGTTTCCTACTTCAGCAACGGTTCTGGTAACATTTGGCGCACAACAATTCGATAAAGCAATATAGCCTTCTCTTACATTTCCCCATCGTTGCTGGAAAGGCAAATCGACTGAAACATTCAACGGATTGTTATAGAAAAATTTATTTCCTTCTAAGTTCATTCCGGATAATACACTGTTGTACAAAGCCAATTCTACAATATCGGCATATTTGGCGTCAGCCGTAATTTGTAACATTCTCCAATTCCATAAAACGTTACCAATATTTGCACAAGTTTCGGTATGTGCTGTAGCATTTGGTAATTGAAATGGTCTTCCGTAAGCCTGATGAATTTTTTGCACATCAGTTGGATCATAAGAAGTTCCATCAGGTGAAACTCCATCATACAAAGAACCACAAGCTCCTGTGATATACATTTTTCGATAAGTAACATCGTCCCAAATAGATTCCAGATTGTCTAATAATTTTTTCTCTCCAGTTTCAGCATATAAATCGGCAACACCTGCATATAAATAATTTGCTCTTACCGCATGCCCCATTGCCGTGGTTTGTTGTCTAAACGGAATTCGATCCTGATTATCATCTGTTCCATCCTCAGTAGTTCCTCTAATGTCAATTAGATTATTAGCCAATTCGAGATATTTTGGATTTTTAGTAGTACGGTACATTTCGACAATTCCCATATAATGCGAAGGACAAATAGCATTTCTTGCTAACTCTGGCGAAGCTTTTTTATAAAAATCATATAAAAAGTCAGCAACTCCTTTGGCTACATTTAAAAAACTGGTTTTTCCAGTGGCTCTGTAATGTACACAAGCAGCCGTCATTAAATGTCCCATGTTGTATTTCTCAAAACCCAATTGTTTTTTCACTTCTTCAGGTCCTAAAGTTCCCCAACGCTCGTCAATTAGAACAGGAGTATGTAAATAGCCATCTTTACGTTGCACTTTAGCAAACATAGCAATGGCTTCATCCATTTGTTTGTCTAATTTCTTGTCTTTGGTAATGGCATAAGTAGCTGCCATTCCTTCAAAAATCTTGTAAAAATCACCATCATGAAAAGAAGGTCCTTTAAAAGTTCCTTTGGACAAACCAGCTGCAATTTCGAAATTCTTATAAGCATGCGAAACTTCATCATTATGATACAAATCCCACATGTATGGCAAAGTACTTTTGGTTTCTACATCAAACTGTTCTTTCCAAAAACCGTTTGTCCATTTTACATCCTGCAAACCAATACTTTGTAATTTAGAATACGGACTGTTTGAATTCGCAACTAAACCTTTGTTTTGAGCTACAGCAACAGTCGAAATAAGTACAGCTGATAATAGAATGATGTTTTTTTTCATTTTGATAATTATTTAATTATAAAATTTAACCGCAAAGTACTCAAAGAAGACACTAAGGACACAAAGCTTTGTGAACTTTGCGAAAACCTTTGTTTACTTTGTGGTTAAAATCTAATAAGTCTTTTATTTTACAAATACATTTATAACTCGACTCATCGAATCTCCATCGGCATCTACTACTTTTACTTCAACTGAGGCAAAACCCTTAACCTTTGATGTAAATCGAATTTCTTTTTTAATAATCGAAGCCGAACCATTTATAACTGTTGCCACAGCATATTTTGGTTTATTGGTATAACCTCTAAATAAATCTTGAACGTCTAATTTTAAAGTTTCTGAAGCATTCATAAAATAATGTGGCTGTGCCATCCAGTTCAAATAATCTTCTAACTGTGTGAATCCATCTCCATTATTAGCATTTGCATCTGAAAAATCGCCTTTAGCAGAATTTACATTCAAGCCTTTTGATTCTTCCCACCAGTTTGGCAATCCGTCTTGATCCGTATCCCAATTAGCATCACGGGTTTCATTTGGATAATTTTCCCAACCTCCAGCATCATCCTGATGATCAATCATTCCGCCTAATCCACTTTTACTTCCTTTAAAACTATAAGTTCCTTTTAAAGTTTCCTGAATAATTCTTTGGTCATGAGTATCAAATACGGGTTGGTTAGCTCCAACATCAGACAATACATTTTTATAAGCCGCTTCTGCCGATTGAGTGTTTACATGTGACTCGAAAAAAGGCTGATCTACAAAAGTTTCATAATCTACTTTGTCACCATTAGACAACGTAAATTTTCTTCCTTTTTCCTGATTTTTTTCATCAAAATATCCCTTCATGATATTACCATCAAAATAATATTGTTGCTTTCCTTTTCCAACACCTTCATGTTGTGCATTCAATGCGTAAAAGAAATCAGTTGAAGCACCTGGTTTGTAATAATTGTTTACAAAATTCACCTGATTTGCTCCACCATCTGTAGCACGATGTCCCCAATTGTAAACCACATTATTACGAATATCTACTTTTCCACCATAAAAACCATTTCCATTCAATCCACCACCAATACTCCAGTTACGACCATAATTATGTGCTAATAAATTATGATGAAAACTACCTACATCACCACCAATCGTTGCTGCATAACCGTGCATTTTTCCAGCTGCATATTTTCCATGACCCGCAACATTTAGAGCTTCAGAAATTAAAGTACGTTGCAAAGTAATATTGTGTGCACTTCTGGAACTAAATGATTCATCGATAGTCCAACTAATTGAACAGTGATCAATAATACTATTGTTTGCTCCTGTTAATCCCATTCCGTCATACGTTCTTCCTGCTCCAATTCTAACTCTTAAAAATCGGATAACTCCATCGTTTCCAGTTAGACCAATAGGTGCTCTACTAATCATAATTCCTTTTCCAGGAGCTGTTTGCCCTGCAATAGTTACAAATGGCTGACTTACCACCAAACGCGATTCCAATTGAATATTTCCTGAAACATTAAAAACAATTGTTTTTGGTCCCACTTCCTGATCTACAGCATCACGCAAACTTCCTGGCCCGCTATCATTTAAGTTGGTTACCGCAATTACTTTTCCACCTCTTCCTCCAATTGCGAATCGTCCGTAACCTTCGGCGCCAGGAAAAGCAATTTGTGCTGGTTTAAAAAACCAAACTTTTCCTGTTGTTACTTCTTTATCAGCATCAATTTCATCTACTCTCCAGTAATACGTTTTTAAATTACTCAATGATTTAGTATCAACAGTAGTTGTATTTGTATTCAAATTACCTTTAAATTCTACTGAACTATGAGTAGCTTCAGCAACTTTTTGCTCATCTTCACCAAAATAAAAATCATGAGAAACAATACCTTCTGGCGAACTCCATTCTAATTTAAAATCATCTCCTAAAATTACATGCTCATCATTATTGGCAGGTTTTGGAGTATTAGCCTGTTTTTTAAAATTAGGCAAATCCAATTCGAAACCGTTCAACACAACTTTCTGAATTGTTCCAACCGCTTTTGGATCAGCAGCAAATTTTAGAACTACATCTTTCCCAGTTTCTGCATTAAAATGAATGTATGCAGTAGCAGCCTGAATCGAAGCAGTTGCTCTATTACTTGGTTTAATTGTTTGCGAAAAAACACCGTTCACAGAAATAGCAACGGGAGCAAAATTAGCCAATTCGGGACTGTCAAAAGTATTGCTAAAAACCATTAAAGTATGATGTCCTTTAGCTAATCCGCTAATTACCATTTCAACACTTTTATCAGCAACAATTCCGTCACTAACTAAACGAGCATAAAATGGCGCCTGAATTCCTGTTTTGTACCAACCCGAATTAATAGCTCCTTTAACGGTCACTTTAATGTCGCCAAAAATTTTGTCAAATTGTTTTCCTTCACTTATAGGCCACGAAATATAATTAGGATCATTTACTTCTAAAGTTCTGCGTTGTGCCAAATCAAAATCGACTTTTATTGATTTCGAAGCAGGAATTACATTTTGATTTTGCGCACTAAGATTCAATGTAAACGTTATCATTGTTCCCGCACAAAAAGCAAGTTGTTTTGCTAAATTCATATTTTAATTTTTTAGGGTTTTATAGTATCATCTCTCATTCAATCCAAATGATGATAACATATTCTATTTTAAATTTGTTTTTTCAGTTAGACTTTTTCCTAACAGATTAACAATATCTTTTTCTCTTTCTTTTGGAAAAACCTTTAAAAAAGTTACTTTTCCTTTTTCCAGTTTTACTTCAACTGTAGTGTTTTTTGGTGCGTGCAATTTAAAATGCACATCCCAGGCTGCTGGCCAGGCAGGGAAAATATAAATTACATCTCCGCTAGTTTGCAATAGCATTTCCTGCATCCCAATCATTCCTGCTCCTCCCCAATTGTGATCAGGAACCCAATCAAATCCTGGACCCCAAAAAGCTGGGAATCGCCTCTCGGAATTCGCCATTTTTAACAAATTGTATTTTGCTGCTTCTTCGGTTAATCCCAAACGAGCTGCAAAAATATTATCCTGTTTCCAGCCTACATGACTTCTAAATTTCAAAGCATCCGTATCGTATTTCCAAGTATTTATAGCCGTTTCTAAATCAGACTTTCCAATACCGTAGATTCCCCAAGGATAAACCGGATACAATTGTGGCACTTCAGAATTATTGATTCTTTCCCAGGTTTTGGCTGGAGCCAAAGTTTTATGTCCGTCAAATTCTTTAAAATTTAAAGGTGGAATCCGGGTTTGAAACCCTTGCAAATAAGCTAAATCCTCTTTTGATAATTCGTTTTGCGATAATAACAAAAACTGTTCCGTAATTGTTCTTAAAGCTGAAATTGTACTATTGGCATTATTCGTCATTTTATAGGTTTCGGCAGCTGAACCCGGAAAAAGAACTAAATGACCATTCCCATCCAATGCTTTTCGACCTCTATTCTTGGCTAAATATTGATAATGTTCATCAAAAAAACGAATACAACTCATAATAAAGGGATTGTATTTTTGAATATCTTCATTCGCATATTGCTTTTGTTGCAGCATCATTTGGCAAAACTCAAAAACCGTATCCCATTCATATTCTAACCAGGCATTGTATTCCATTCCAGGATCATAATCCGCTGGACGTTTCCAATCGTATTCGGCAGGATTTGGCAAACCAAAATTTTCCAATTGTTCTGTAAAAGATGCTCCACCGTGTTTCCAATAGACTTCCGAACGCAATTCGGCATTTTTTTGTAAACTCAAATAATAATCCAATTGGGATTTCATCATATCAAAATCGCCACTTTTCACCATTGGAAAATAAACCAATCGCTGGTTTTGTGCTGTCATCGTTCCACCACCCCAATTACGGAAATCAGGCGTAAAATTCAATTCTTTATTCGTATGCACTGGATCTACAGTAAAAAGTCCTCCATTAAATTTGGTTGGATATTTTCCATACGCATTGCAACCCAGCATGTAACGAAACAACTGATAATTTTGTCCGATTTGATAGATCGAATCCGTATCACTTTTTGCTTTTTGTGTATAAATAAAGGAACGATTCCAGAATTTATTCCACCAGGCAATGGTATTTTTCTCAGCTTTATTGGCTACTTTTTTATAAGCCAAAGCTTGTTTTTGCAATTCCTTTTTCCATAAACCCGCATCAGCCGATTGATTGGTGTGCAATTGAATTTGGAATTCATGTTTTTTCGCTGATTTTATACTCGAAAGTTGGAAACCCCTAAAATCCGTATCCTGATAGATTCCGTCATAGGTTCCATTTACCTTCAAATTACTTCCAAAAAGCTGTCCGCCAAAAGTAAGATTGGCTATAGGATTCAACATTTGATCCTTTACCGATTCCATTTTCTGTTGCTTCACCGTCACATCAAAAACGGTATTCGCTCTATTCCTGTGATAAAACTGCACCGCATTTCCTTCAAAAGAAATCGAATCTTTAAAAGTTATAATATCGCCCTGTGGAGCCCATTTGTATGAATTAGCATTATTAGCTTTTCCTTTAGAATCTCTGTTTTTGTAACGCCAACTTTCATAAGCTACTTTCATTTCAGTTGGAACTTGGCTCACTACATCAATATGAATTACAGGATTGAAAACATCTACCCAAAGTTTCACCGAAGTTCCGTTTTGAGAAACTGTTATGTAGCCATCTTTCAATTGCAATTCCTGCTTAAAACCTTCATTATCCTTAAACGGATTTGGATTCAAACTTACTTTTACTCTTCCTAATTTCAGTAATGTATTGTGCTCATCAAAAGTACCAGAACGAGAAAAATAAAAATACAAATCGCCTTTTTCTACCCACACATTTGCACCAATATCACCGCCACCCAAAGGCATGGATTCGGATGAATTATTGCTTTGGGTATTCCAAACTTGATTGTAATTATCAAGCGTGGCAATTTGCGCCTTGGTAAAAAGCGAAAAAAAGAGAAAAAAGAGAAGTATTGTATTTTTCATTATTTTTTTAATTAACCATATAAGTCATTTAAGTTTTTTTCTTTTACCTAAGTTATTTTATAAAATCATTTGAGCTAAAACTTATATCACTTGTCTTTTCTTAACTTTTTATACTTTTAAAAACTTAAATGACTTATATGTTTCAAAACCCTACCAATTATCAGTCCTGAAAGATGAAACCGGTAAACCTCCGTTACTAAAAATTTGCGCTTTGGCAACATCTTTAAATAAATAACGAACTGCAACTGGCTTTTCCACCTGAGGCGAAGAAAGCAAAACTGATTTTCTTCTTAACTCTGCATTAGCTGGATAAAAAACCTTATTTTCCCCGGCAATTTCAAATCCAATTACTTCTTTTCCATAAGAAGTAATTCCGTTTGGAGCATTATCAAAAGCAACTGTTACGATACTTCCTTTAATTTCCAATGCCTTAAATACTGGACTTTCAGACTCAAAACCTGTCAATCCATACGTTTTCGTCAAAGCCAAATATCCTAATCTACTTCCACCTGCTTCTTTATCGGCTGGATGAATATTATTCTCTTCACCAATATCCATCAATACAGCCATTCCAGCATTTGGAATTTCTGTTGAAGCTTTCAACTGTGCCTCACGCAAATAAGCCGAATTGTATTCTTCTTTATTGTCTTTTGGATGAAACTGTGCATAATTAAAAGGAGCTATTTGCGCATAATAAAATGGAAAATCACCTTGTTGCCAAAGTCCTCTCCAGCTGCTCACCATCTTTTTCATCAAATCTTTATATTGTCCGGCACGCTCATAATTCGATTCCCCTTGGTACCAAATACAACCTTTTATTCCGTAACCAATTACTGGTGATAACATTCCGTTAAACAAAGTCGTTGCCACACGATTTGGATCTTTAGCAAGATCTTCTTTCTTTGTTGGAATCTTTGCTTCTTTAAAATCCTTCAACATTTCCTGATTCATCCAGGCTTCCATACTCGAACCGCCATAAGAAACGTGAATTAAACCCACAGGAACATCTAAAACTTCCTGTAAAAGAGAACCAAAATACCAGGCCGTAGCACTGAAATCTCCCGTTGTTTGAGCACTTGCAGCATTCCATTGTCCAACAAAATCTTCATTTGGAGTCAGAACCGTAGCTCTTGGAATAGTAATAAAACGGATTTTATTATTTTTCGAATGAACAACCGCTTCGTTTCCTTTCAATACAGGTTGTCCCGGAAATCCTTTTAACGGCATTTCCATATTCGATTGACCTGAACACAACCAAACTTCTCCAATTAATATATTTTTAATCGATTTTGTTTCCTTACCATCTGAAACTGAAATTTCATAAGGTCCGCCTGCTGCAGGAGTTTGCAAAGCTATTTTCCATTTTCCTGATTTATCGGCTTTCACTTCATAGGTTTTAGCATCCCAGGAAGTTTGGATTTTTACAGTTTGATTTTTATCTGTCCAACCCCAAATTGGCGCATTGCTTTGTTGTTGCAACATCATATTATCCGAAAACAAAGCGGGTAATTTGATAGCTGCATTGATCTGGAAGCTTGCTAAAAATACAAAAAGCACAATAATTGATTTTTTCATTTCTTATTAATTTTCAATTGCCTCCAGCTTTAGCTGGAGATTATAAAATGTTCCTTGATGTTGGGCTTTAGCCAAAAAACTAGCTATTTGGCTAAAGCCTTATTTCTATTTCTTAATTTTCATCCAGCTAAAGCTGGACGCTATTCATCTATTTCTCTTTTACAATCGTAACCGGCCCCAACAATCCCGCTTTCAATAAATTTTCACTCTCCACTAATCGATACGGAGCCGTTGTCCAGGTTAATCGCTCTTTTTCTGGTAATTTTTGATCACCAATTAATCGATTCGCCCAGGTATTCGTAATCTTTATAATAATTGTATTTTTTCCTTTTTTCAACGCTTGTGAAATATCCGTTTTATAAGGAAAAGTCCAAATCGTACCACAATCTTTTCCATTAACGATTACTTCGGCCATATTTGCAATGCTACCCAAGTCAATCCAGATTTTATCAGCGTTTTTTCCTTTCCAAACAAAATCTTTTTTATAAACCGCCGTTCCTGAATAATATTTAATTTGATCATTCGTTGAAGTACTCCAATCAAAAAGTTTATTAATTTTCAACACTTCTTTTGGACCTTTAAATTCAGCATCAAATTGTAATTCCCAATTTTCATCTAAAGTCTGTACCGTTTCAAACTCAGCACCATTCTGGTTTCCTTTCGCCGAAGTATTTTTAGTTTCTTCTTTAAAAATTACAAAACCAGATTCATTTGCGTCTAAAGTTAGCGGAACAATAGTTCTTCCATTTTCAATTTTCCAATTGGCTAATACCGAACTTTTATCAGTTACCGGATTGTACCAAACTGGAATTTTTCCAACAATTCGAAACGAAACTTCCAATTGTCTTTTTTCTTGGATTTGATTCGAAAGAAAATAAATTTCTTCATCCCCATTTTTTCGGTGTGTCCAGGCAATCGAACCTCTGTCATTGTTTTTAGCATCTGAAAATAAAACATCTGCCTCGATTCCGATTTTTGCAAAATCAGTATCTAAAAATGGAAGCACAATAACTGTTCCTTTTCCTAGCTTCCATGAAGTAGAACCTTGATTATTTTTATTCGTTTCTTTTCCTTTAGTCCATAATTCGTCAATAACAGCCTGCCATTTTGTAGCCTCTAAATCCGATTGAAAACTTGGTGTATCCATTGGTTTTTCATCAATAAATACCGTAGCTCCTTCTTTTACTAATTGCAGTATTTTTTCGGCTGCAGCCAAAGAAATAATCTTATTTGGCGCCATTCTACGGCTACCTGGAAACAATAATGCACCGTATTCAATTCCGCCACCAAAAGTCACTTTTCCATTTTCAACTTTTGCTCTGTTCAATAAAACATCGACATTAAAAGAATCGTATTGGTAACCATTCATTGGATTTACCCATTGTGATAAATCGGTATTATTTTTCGAATAAGTTACTTCTTTCGGCATTTTGGTTGTTGGCTGCCCTTCATTTTCCAATCGTATTTTCTCACTTGCCACTCTTTCTTGTCCAAAAACATTTGGAATAAAAGGAAACAAACGATCTGGAACCAGCGAACGCGAAGGTAAATCTTCGCCAATAAAAACCGCTAAATCCACCACTGGTTTTCCTTTTTGCAATTGGAATTGTACTCTTTGGCAATAATCAAACCAGGCTTTTCCAGGTTTCCACCAGGTTTGGTCTCTTTGAAAGAAAGTTCCAATATCATCCAATGTCATTCCCGGTTTTCTGTCTGTCCAAGGATTATGCACAAAAACGTGATAGAAAAAACGGTTGATTCCGAGTGCATAATTTCTATCAGCTAACGTTTTTAAATTCCCCGGATGTTCGTCCCAATCCATTCGTAAAGCCGTAAAAGCTTCGGCTTGAATAATGTCTTTTCCATAAATATGCCCACCCGAAATAGCGTCTAACATATCAAAAGGTTTGTCGTGCGTAGGGCTTTTTAACCAAAATTCTCCACTTGGAAAATCAACATGTTTAAAATGCAACAAGCCGTCGCTCATCATAGTTGGCGCCACATTTTCGGAACTGAATTTCACATTCGCTTTTTTAGCGATATCAGCCACCGTTCCATAAAAATTATCCGCTACTAATTCGGCTATTGTTTTTCGAACATCATATAAAACCTTCTCAGAAGTCGTTACATTTTCGATAGGAATTCCAGCCATTACCGGCAAATAATCCACTATATCATAACCACGAAGTTTTAAGAACTCAGCCTGAAAAACGGAAGACCAATTCTGACTTCCACATTCCCAGCTGTCCAAATGTAAAATTTCCAATACTCTCGAAGCCAATTCTGGACCAGCTGTACGGATAGCTTCGCCAAACCAATGATCCAGTTGAAAACGGATGAGCTCAGGATTGAATTTATCTACTTCCAAACCTTTTCCTGCTCCACCGGTAGCATTTTCATGTCCTGTAGAAGTATGTCCCATTCGGAGAATTTTCCATTTCCCTTTTGGTGCTTTCCAGTTTAAATTGCCATTCGCATCAACAAATTTCGAAATATTGATAATTGTGGATTTCTTAAAAGATTCAGAATTCGGAATTTGTTCCGCAGTTGTCGTTGGACTCAATCGCCATACTGCTCCTGATTTTCCTTCGATATTATCAATTAAAGATTGGTTCGAAAGCGTAATTTTGCTCACTTTCAAATTCTGTTTCCACTTGGCAAAATCCAAATCTTCTGCTCCTGGTTCTGTTCCAGCAACATCATAAACGAATCGGAAATATTTAGCAGTTACGGGTTTTATTGTATGCGTATGATGTGCATCCATGTCTTGCCAACCGTGGCGAGGAGCTATCATTCTTTCATGAAATTTAAAATGGACACCATCATTACTCACTTCGACAATTAGTCGCTGTGCCTGAAAATCTCTGCCTTTAGTTTCAATCACAATTGATTTGCATGTAAATGGTTTTTCGAATTCATATTGAATCCATCCATTTTCAGCCAATCTAAAATTATCGTCTTTTTTAGCATCAGCCAAAAAGGAAGCATCAGTATTATTAGAAGTTGTAACCTTTGGCAATAATTCCTGCGAATTGATCGTATTTTCTTTTATCGGAATGGCAAAGGTGGCAATGTCTTTATAGTACTCTTTGTAATGTTCTGGTACAGCTAATTTGGTAGCCAATTTTTTTCCTCCAATAACTTCAGTTGTTGACCAAACTAGTTTTTGCATCGACATTTCGGGCGTAATCCACGGTCCTCCTGCAACAGCAAAGCCATCGGCAGCATGAAACGCTAACTTTAAACCCAAACGATCTGCTTCGGTGAAAGCCCATTTTACCATATCCCAAAATTCAGGAGTCAATTGCAAAACTGGCGGATCAATTAACGGCGGAGAACTTGGCCCTTTAATTGTCATCAAATAAGCACCTGCAATTCCAGCTTGTTTCATCGCTTCTAAGTCGGCAGTAATTCCCGCTTTAGAATACGCCGATTTCATCCAGTACCAATACACCCAGGTTTTTGAAGATTCAATGGTTGGTTGAAACGATGCATTTTCTTTTTTATGAACTTCCTGTGCAGAGGCAAATCCTGCAAGAAGTAAAATAAGAAATAGGTACTTTTTTTGAAACATTTTCGAATGTACTTTATAAACCTGCAAGGTCTTTTTTGACCTTGTAGGTATAAATTATTTAAAAAAAACACCTACAAGGTTTTGAAAACCTTGCAGGATTTATAACTCATAAGTTTAATACTTAAACTTCTTTAAACTACTTTCTAATTGATTTTTTGAACCACTAAAAGGCATCAAATAAAAACTATATTGATAATCTCCAGATTTAATTTGATATTTTTCTAATGGTTGTGCGACTAAAGTCCAACTATCATTTCCTCCCACTCCCATTTGAACTAAATCAATGTTTACTGTTAAAAATCCTGGATCTTTTAAGTCGAAAGTATGTTTAGCGGCACTTAAATTTTCTTGTGTATAAGGCCAAGCGCTCATGCTCAATACTTTTTTATCATTAACAACTAAGAACCCTTTGTTTTTTTGAGGAGTTGTTAATCCCATCCATCTCACTTCGGTTCTGTTTGCATTTTCCTGTGGCTTTACATAATGCTCCAGAAAATCATTAATTGGTAACGAATATTTGCCAACAAATGAACCAAAACTTCTGTCATTATAATTTTCTAATTCTCCTTTTCCATACCATGAAATCTGGTCGAATTTTCTTTGAACTCCCATTTGCATTCCGATTTTTGGAATATTTGGCAATTTATCCGTCGCTTTCAGGCTGTAATCTACTTTTATCAATCCGTCAGGTTTAATATTGTAAACTACATTTACACTTGCACTGTCTTTTATAATTTCGTAATCACTAATGATTTTAATTTCAGAAGCTGATTTGTCAATTTTAATGTTAACCAATTTTGGTTTTGCATTGTACCAAGGTTTTAAAAGTTTATGTGATTTCCATCCTCTTTTGTCATTATCTGTAAGTGGTCTAACGAAATTAGGTAACAATGGAGCAAAAACTTGTTCTTCACCATTGAAAATATACGAACTCAAAGCACCGTTTGTTTTACTAATTGTAATATCAAATGTTTTTCCTTTGATGTTAAAACCAGCATCTGATTCCGAAACATTTAGATTTTCCTTTTTAGCTTCAGCAACTGCAACATCTTTCTTTTTTAGCAAAAATTGATCTTCGGCAACTACATAACCTTTAGATTCCCAAAGTTCGTCTTTCGATAGCTGGAATTCGATATTCAAAAAGTATTCCGCATCCGATTTCATTTTTGGTAAATACGGATTTACATTCAGCGTTGTAGATTGTCCAGCGTCTAATTTAAATGGTTTTAAAACTTGTGTTTTAATCACATTTCCATTTTCTAAAATTTTCAAAACTGGAATATAACCTTCTAAAGATTTAACCGCCTGACGATTTTTAATCTCTAATTGATTCCCATTTTTTAGAGTAGAAGTCGCTGGCTGATAAACCCATTTATTCTCATAAATTGAACCTTTTGGTTTTCCGTTAGAATCCACAATTCCTTTGGTATTGAAATTTCCGTCATGGTATTTTTCTCCAAAATCTCCTCCGTGAGCAAAAAATTCCTGACCCGTTGCAGGATCTTTTTTAACTAATCCCTGATCTTTAAATTCCCAGATACATCCACCAATAACTCTTGGTAGCGAACGGAATTCATCCCAAAGTTCTTTTAAATTTCCAACCGAATTCCCCATAGCATGCGAATATTCGACGAAAATAATTGGTCGCGTATCTTTCTTTTGATCCACCAAAAATTTAGGTGTAAAAACTCCCGGATAAAAACGGCTTACCATATCCACATACGAATCGTCTTGTGGATTTTCGAATCGGTATGCGTGATCAATTGTTTTAGGATATCTTGGATCCAATGGATCGATATAACCATCTAATTTAGCATTACCTTGTGCTGGCTCATAATGCACTGGACGCGTGATATCAAAATCATGAACCCAGCCGGCCATTGCAGCGTGGTTTGGTCCTTTTCCACCTTCGTTTCCTAAACTCCACATCACTACCGATGGGTGATTTTTATCTCTTTCCACCATTCGGGTCATACGCTCTAAATAAGCGTTTGTCCATTTTGGATCATTGGCTAGTTTTCCACCAATTCCATGCGTTTCCTGATTGGCTTCGTCCATTACCATGATTCCGTATTGATCACACAATTCATAGAAATAAGGATCGTTTGGATAATGACTGGTACGAATAAAATTGAAATTGAATTTTTTAATCGTTGTAATATCTTGTTTGATATCGTCTCTGTTGATCGCTTTTCCTTTTGTTGGATGCTGATCGTGACGATTTACTCCATACACATACGTTTCTTTTCCATTGATAAGCATTTTTCCGTTTTCTTTCGAAAACTCAATCGAACGGAAACCTACTTTACAACTTTTAGCTTCGGTAATATTTCCTTGTGGATCAGTTAACGATACAACTAAAGTGTACAGATTTGGTTCTTCTGAACTCCATTTCTTAGGATTTTTGATGGTTTCCTGAAACATTCCAAAACGAACATTATCCAAACGAGGATAACTTTCGTTAATCATATCAATTACTGGTTTTTTAAGCGGTTCTTTGAACATGGCTACATTATTAGCATCGTACAACTGAACATTAAAAGTGTAATCTTTAATTTTTTCTCCTGTTAGATTTTCTACTTTTGGACGTAATTTAAAAATGGCATCGGTGTATTGTTTGTCTAATTTGGTCTGTACAAAGAAATCCTGAATGCGCAGCTTTGGCTCAGCCATAATAAAAACTTCACGCTGAATTCCGCTTACACGCCAGTGATCCTGATCTTCCAGATACGAACCATCTGCCCATCGAATTACCTGAACCGAAACCACATTTTCACCCTCTTTTAAATAAGGTGTAATATCAAATTCAGATGGTAAAAAGCTGTCTTCTCCATAACCTAAAAATTCTCCGTTTAACCAAACCTGAAAACCTGAACTTACCGCACCAAAATGCAAAGTTACCGTCATATCTTTCCAGTTTGCCGGAACGGTAAAACTGCGTTGGTACGAACCAATTCCGTTGTAATCTTTAGGAATATAAGGCGGATTTATAGGTCTAAAAGGATACACCGCACTTTTATAAATTGGAATATCATAACCTTTCATTTCCCAGTTAGACGGCACTTCAATTTTGTCCCAACCCGATACGGTACTTTTATAAAAATCTTTTGAAGCTTCTTTAAGATTTGGTGCATATTTAAAATTCCAATCGCCGTTAAGCATTTGGATTCGGCTTTTGGTTCTGTCGCCTTTTAGCGCATCTTCGATATTGGTATACGAATAGGCAGTTGCTCTGGATGGCTGTCTGTTAATACTGGTAACTGTTGGATCTTCCCAAGGAGCAAATTCATACTTTTTATGTAATTCAGGTACTCCCGCTGGTTCACCAGTTACTGATTGCGCCTGCATATCGTTAATCGTGAATATGCAGAGAATTAAGTATGAGGCATTAAGTATTAAGTTTGAAAATACTGAGAAATTCAAAAACCTTTTAACTGAAATCCTTTTAACAAAATTGACCATAATACTTTTATCTAATTCCAAAATTTAATTCTTACTACTTAATACTCGCTTCTTAATTCTTCTTTTTCTTCTCTGGCGGAGCCACAAAACTCGTTGCACTTTTTCCTAAATCCTTAGAAGTTGCTACTGCAATTCCTCGTTGTTCTGCTTTGTTTACCGCGCAATAAAAATGATATACCACTCCGTCGTGTTTTACCACAAATGATTTGTGGGCAAACATATTATCATACGGTTCTGAAGATTCAATCAAATTATCACCTTTCCATTCTTTCCAGTTTACTAAATCATTAGAAACAGCAAAACGATTGAATGCACCTTGATCCCACCCTGTCCAGAAAGCCCCAAAGTAAAACATCACCCAAGTATCTTTAACACGTTGAATATAAGCATCGCCTGTAATTCCTCTATGGTGATTCAACAAGGCTTTTTTACCATAACGTTTCCAGGTTTTCATATCATTAGAAACTGCCATCCCAATGCGTTCTGCTCCTTTTGCCGGGTTCAAACTATCGCCTCGGGCATTGTAATACATAATAAATTTGTTTCCTGTAATGCGTTCTTTGTCTTCAATAACCGAGTTTTTATACATCGTACTATTATCCCAAAAACTTGCATCTTTATCTTTTGGTGTTAAAACCAGTTTAGGCAAACGCTCAAATTCGTGCGCTTTTGTTGGTGATTGCTTGGTGTAAGCCATTCCGATTGATAAAACGCCTGCTTCATATCCGGTGGTATTTCCACCAAAATAACTCATCCAGTACTTACCATCGTATTTATTCCATTTGTAGCTTCCGCCCCAGGTTGGGTCTTGTAATGCAATATAACCCGCTTTTTGATTGACATCCCACTCTGATTCATCTTTAGAAAATGACATTACTTTTCCTAAATGCTTCCAATGCAATAAATCATCACTTTCGGCCAACCAGGTTTCATAACCTCTTCCATCATAAATCAAATAAGTCATGAACCATTTGCCATCTTTTCTAAAAACAGAAGGACAGTCCATTTTATAAGAATTGTCCGTCGGTACCATTACCAAACCGTATTTATACGGTGTTTTGATTTCGTTATAAATCTCCTGCATTACATTCTCTGTAATTTCTCTTTTCTTTAATTTAGGAGAACAAGAAATTACAAATGTTCCAATTAACAACGTGGCAAAAAATGGAACTATTTTTATATTTTTCATTTAGTAATTATTATCTTTTTTTTAAGCTAATGATTATCCGATTAGTATTCGAACAAAAAGAAAATCCTATAACTTTAATGCCAATTGACAAAGTTATCCAAAACCTACAACGATTTAGTATAAGATTTTCTCGAAATACTATAGCATATTATCATTCTAAAAATTAGCTTATTTAAAGCTATCTTATTTTAATTGAAGCCTTAACAAATCTTATAGTAAAAGTCTGAATAAGATAAAATACTATCATAATCAGACTTTAACTTCTAAATTATTTATTGAAATCTTCTAATCTCGATTTAAGTACGTCTTGATTCAACTTTAGTTTGACCATTCCTGTAGGATGGAATCTTTTGTTTAAATCAATTGTATTATAAATAACGGTATACACATCGTTTCCTTCGGGAATTAGGCACAAAGGAGTACGCATAATATCCCACCATTTTCCAACTTTCGTCTCTATTGGCCAATATCGGGCTTCAGACCAGTTTATACCATCTTTAGACAGCGAATACCCCATCATATTAGGCAAATGATGTCCCCAACCGTCTGGTCCTCCGTCAAAAATAGCAATGTACAAACCATTTGGAAGTTGGCTCACAATAGGGTTTTCGACAAATAAAGGATGTATAGATTTTATAGGTTCCAAACCTTTATTTAATCTTGTCCAGGGACCTTCTAAACTATTCGATTCTGCCAAAGCAACAAACCATCCTTTTCCTGAATTCTTAGGATAATCAGCCCAAGATTCGAATGGATAAGCTCCGCTGTAAAACCCAAACCATTTTTCACCCACCTGATATGGAAAGAAAGAAGCCACTCCCTGACGTCCTTCCCAAGGTTGAGAGTCCAATCCTGGTTCCATGATAATTCCCATATCTTTATAAGGACCGCCAATTCCGTTAATCCCTTCTACAGTAGATTCGCAACGCCAAATACGACCAAAAGAATGATTCGGTTGAATTTCTTTATGAACCGTGTAAGCCAAATAATAACCGTACCATTTATTTGCTTTTTTATTAAAAACAGGCATGTACGACCAGATTGCTCCACGACGATCATTCATTGGATTGTCATCTTCCGTTAGCGCATAAGTTCCACTAGCTTGGTAAATAGTTGATTCACGTTTCCACTTGATAGCATCTTTACTTGTCCAGTGTCCGATTTTAGTTTTTACACGATCGTAATAATAATCAACACCAATTTCGCCTGCTCTTTCAGTTGGAAACATATGATAAGTATCGCCTACTTTTACCACACGACCGCCTTCAAAACCACCTTGAATTCCTTCGGTTCCTGGAAAACCTTCATCAATTACAGGTTTGTTTTCGCCGCCAATAATTTCGAACAAAGGTTTCTCATCTGAAAATCCTTCTACGATGAACGTTGGATTCCACAGCTTTCCGTCTGGAAATTCAGCATTTCGGACAACTAAATTCTGGTTGTTTTTTACCGCTCCTAAAACAACAAATAATCCTTTTGCGTTAGGCAAAATAGTTTGCGTTCCTTTTGAAAATGGAATTGCATATACATTTACCGCAGGCAAACCTGATACAGTCACTCCGTTTTCCAACACTAATTTAGCATTATCAGTCGCCGAAAACTGAAAATAGTCCTTGTTGTCTTTTTCCTGAAAAGTACCAATAAGCAACTGCACATTTTCCTTGAATTTTAGTTTCAAAGGGGCATTCGTTCCATTTTTATATTGATCCAATGGAAGCGTTACTCCTTTAAGTCCTTCTAATTCTGGTGCCAACCGAACGATATTGTTTTTACTATTCGAAAAAACATGTGCGTATTGACTGGTTTTAAAAGTCTTGTAATTGGATTTCACTACTTCGAAAGAAGCCGCCTGCCAATTGTTTTTTTGAGCCTGAACGGATAGTTGAACACACAAAAAAACAAACACTAAAAGAATATTATTTTTAATTTTTTGTACCATAGTATTAAATTGCTTTATAACTTATTTTATACTCCACATTCGGTTTTACGATCAATTGGTATTGGTTTTTTGCCAATTCCGTAATGGTTCCTGAACTCGCTTTCGGTTTGGTTTTACTTTCGAAAACCAATTTTCCTTCACCTTCAGATGCTTTTACTTTGATTTCTGATTTGCTTACATACAATGCCACTTCACCTTTTGGTGTTGGTACTTTTCCTTCCATCCATTGCAATCCTCCTAAATTAGGTTTGATTTCATATTCAGCATAACCCGGAGCTGTTGGTTTTACGCCTAAATAATATTTCCCCAATAAGTAAATCGGACTTGCTCCCCAGGCATGACAAAGACTTTTTCCATAAGGACGACCATACATCGTTAAATGCTCTGTTCCTTTTTTGTTTGGATTGTATTCTTCCCAGAAAGATGTTGCGCCTTCTTTTAACATTCCGCCCCAATAGTCTTTCATTTCTTTCAACACATAATCTTGTTCGCCCATAGCACACAAGGCTTCCAACTCATAAAAACGCATGTATGGTGTTGTAATCTGAAGAACATCTTTATTCAGCAGCACCTTATTTTTTACACTTTGTTTTTGCTCTTCATTAAAATAATTAAAGAAAATACCGAACATATTAGCGTATCTGGTTACAATATCCTGTATTTTACCATCGATACGCTGATGCTTCATCACGTTTTGTTTTTTATCCCAAAACACATCAAATAATTTCGTTTTTAAATTATCCGCTAATTTTTGATATTCTTTTTGGTCATCCTTCTCACCTGCTATTTCAGCACTAACTACCATGGCTTCTAAACTTCTGGCTAAAAGCATTTGCTCAAAACTAACCTCGCCAGTTTTTGGTAAACCATCTGCCCAATCAATAAAAACCCAGTCGCCTTCTAATGGTTCCAGGAATCCGTTTTTGTTTCTTCTTTCCAAGCAGAATTCCATCAATGATTTCATTCTTGGATAAAAAGTTTTGATAAATTTCGTATCACCAGTGTGTGAATAGTAATCGTAAACGCCCACAAACCAATACAGCGAATAATCCATTATGATATTTACATGAGCCGTTACAGGTTCTTTACCACGAAGCGCCAACATAGTTCGTTCTACAGAAGGCGAATCAAAGAATAGATAATAATTCATTAAGTAACTTTGATAAGCATCACCCGACCAAACCCAACGATCGCGTTTAATACCGTCAATAAAAAATTCGCGAGACGTTAAATGCATCGTGTAAGCTGAAACATCCCAGATTTTATTCAATTGTTGATCCGATGATTTAAATGCACCACGATAGTCTAATGGCAAATATTCATAAAGCATCGAAATAGAATCATATTTTACTCCTGCATCTGCTTGTACCTGAACATAGCGGAATGCTTTCGAGCCATCATGTGTGTAGGTTTCAGCCTGCTTTCCATCAAAAGACAAATGGTCTAATGTTTCACATCTGGCAGTATCTAGTGCTTCCTCACGAGATTCACCATAATAAAGTGCTATTTTACCTTTTCCTTTTAAACCGTGAATTTTAATATAACCAAAGGTTTCTTTACCAAAATCTACCAACTCACCAGCCCCTATTTTTTCTGTTTTTTTTGCGCTCCAGGGTGTAGTTGTTAGTTTAAATTCAGAAGGTTTACTCTCTGGTGAATCAAAATTCCAAGAACCAACAGGCACCCATGGTGTTCCTGATTGTTGTGCTTTTCCAGTTTCATCAATCCAAAGCTTATCTTCATTGGTCACCTTCCACGATGCGTCCGATTTAACATACTTACCAGCAATATAAATAGCCGGCAATACTTCCTGATTATATACTTTAAAGGAAATTTTGTG
>Ga0247805_1000256_pt1 | contig 30998 bp, 45 predicted proteins | sample UWRJL044104R1_FD_180930 | JGI IMG/M metagenome (GOLD analysis project Ga0247805, IMG submission 180930) | Plant litter microbial communities from Arlington Agricultural Research Station in Wisconsin, United States - UWRJ-L044-104R-1 | ecosystem: Environmental > Terrestrial > Plant litter >... | reverse complement strand
CTGCTGGATGAGGCTTAAGAATATAAACCTGAGCAGCAAGTTTTTCAGGGTTGAATTTAGGATCAGTATCTTTATCGAATCCTCCAAGCTTGATTCTTTGTTTAATAACAGCAAGCTCGAGCGGACCATCCTTGTCTTTAATTGCACGTTGCTGCAATCGCATAAGATCCTCTTCGATAAGATATCGTTTTGCTTCTTTTTGATTTACTTGGGGATTTCCGAAAACCATCATAGAATCATTCACATAGCGATATGCCTGAGCTCTACTTGCTTTAATCTGAGGATCATTCATTAAACTCTTCATTGCCTGTTCCTTCGAATGATAATTGATCAGCAGGTTCCAGGCCATATAGATGCGTATCCGGATTTCATTTTGCTTTTCAGACAAAACCACAGATTCCTCTCCAGAGAGATAATACTTCCTGATTTTGTCTAAGGTAGTTTCCTTTTTATTTTTTACAACAATTCCGCTCATTTCTGAAATTTGATGCAATTTCATTAATGGAAAAGTCGTTAAAAAGGACAAATAAAAAAGCCCGCTCGAAAGCAGGCCAATAGCAATAGTAAGTTAAACGTCAATTAATAACTCATAATTCTACAGCTAAAAGTTCTTTACCTAAGTTATGTAATGCAGTTTCAATTTTTTGAGCAGTTTCAGGATTAGGTTTTCGAAGTCCTGATGCATAGTGCTGAATTTGTCGCTGATTGATTCCCGTTATTTTTTCAAAAGCTGAATTTGTAAAAATACCTTTGAAATAGCTTAAAAGGCTAACAGCATCAAATTCGTAAACAATTTCATAATTACCTTTTAAAATTGCTGGTATGTTATCTTCTGAATTATACTCTTTTAAAAGACGTATGGCATCCAAGACTGATTGTTTTACTTCATCAACAGTGTCGCCACCGGCATAGACACCTTCTACATTATCAGCGTAAGCTGAAAACATATCTTCTGTTTTTTCGATAATAATTTTTACGGTTTCCATTTTTTCTAAAACTCCTTTTTTACGATTTAATTTTACGATTTTATAAAAAAGAGTGGGGTTATTTCAACCCCATCTCTTTAGTCATTTTAACTTCAAGCCCTTTACCAAGCTCTTTAGCTCCGTGAAAAGGCACTGGATAAGTTCTACCATCTTTTTCATAGATGTAATGGCTTCCTTCGGTTCGAAGGTGTATCCAACCATTCTTTTTTACCTTTCGGTGGAATTCTGATGATTTCATAGAACGTGTTATTAATTGACTTATCAAAGATAGTAATATTACTATCACTTCCAAATATTAAACTGTTAAATTTTCAAAATAGTTTATTCCACTCATTAAAAATCCGATCTGCAATATTCGTAGGAGAACTCCATTATTCAGAAAAAAACAATTCAACAGCCACATTTGACATCAACTCTCCATTTTTCAAAACCTCGTACTGCAGCTCATTATCCCGCATATACTTTACCCATCGCTTGACGTTGACATCAACAAATCGTGGATCCAGTTCAATCACCCGGGCTTGTCTCCAGGACATTTCGCAAGCAATAAGAGTGGTACCAGAACCGGAGAAACTATCGCCTACGATTTCCCTTTGCTTTGAACTGTTTTTTATAAGATAAATGATCATATCGATGGGCTTCATCGTGGGATGTTCCTTGCTTCGGAACGGCCTTGCAAACTCTAGTATAGTTGTTTGCTTTCGGTCAGAGTACCAGGAGTGAGCAGCGCCTTCTTTCCATCCATACAAAACGGGATCATGCTCAAGCACGTCCGGAACAGGAACTTCTCCGTGAAGACATGGCTCGTGTTTCCACTGATAATCCTGACGGCCCATCACTATGGAATTCTTTAACCACACCAGGCATTGCGATAATTTAAAGCCGGCATCTTTCAACGCCTTGCGGAAGTTGATTCCTTCAGTATCTGCATGGAACACATAAATCGATGCACCAGGAATAGCATTTAAAAAACATTCGCGGTAAAAACCAAAAAGGAAAGTGTAGAAATCATCTGAAGACATATTATCGTTCAGGATTTTAAGTTTGTCCTTTGTACCACCTTCATAGTTGATGTTATAAGGTGGATCCGTAACAATGAGTTGAAACTGCTCACCATTCAAAAGGATTGCATAAACTTCTGCAGAAGTAGAATCACCACAGACAATCCGGTGGACCAATTTCTTCTGAAGCGAGCGGAACTCATAAACATCACCCAGAACCGAGATTGGTTCCTTTGGTGGCTCTGGATCAAAATCTTCTTCAGCTTCGTTTTGAAGATGATCCGGAACTGTATCCTGGGGAAGAGGTATGTCGTCGACATTCAGTCCAAGGGAAAGAAGATCAATGTCTTCAAAAATAGAATTAAGGATATCGAGATCCCATTCTCCAACAGAAACATTCGATCTGATATTATATTCTTTGAATTCCTGTTCGGTCAAGGGACGGTTAGGAACTCGAACATCAATATCATCATCGCCTTTGCCAATTTCTAAAAGTACAACTACTCTTTGATGGCCGGCAACGATCTTGTTATCGGTATTAATTGCAGGTATTTCAGCAAGGTTGAACTTCTCAAGGCTTTCCTTGAGTTTCTTTTTTTTCTCTTCAGACAGGATCCTGGGGTTGTATTCATAAGGAATCAGATCCTTTACTTTTCTTTTTTCAGTGGACCACTCCAATGGAGCCAATAATAAATCATTCATTTTTGAGGATATTTCTAATTGTTTCTAAATCTATTTTAAGCTGCTGCAGTTGCTCGAGCTTTCGATTTAGCGAATTAGATAACGACCGATCTTCAGGGGTTGCTTGAGCTTTTTTGGATAAAGATTCGATAGTTTTCTGACGTCCGCTGATCTTGGCCTCAAGATTATTTCGCAACAAAACTATTTTCACCGGCGACAATGCTGTAAAGTCCTCGCTTTCCTTTACAGGCATTATCCGGTTATGATCTTTCCAATGATCAAGTATCATCCAAGCCCTGTCGATTCTGGTCCACAAATCTTCAAGTTGGATTATTATTTTCAAGGCATCGTCGTCTTGACGTGCCGGAACTGCATTAAGTTGAAACTTCAACTCACAGGCTTTATAAAAATTACTTATACGCTCACTGTAGGTTGAATGCAATTCATGGGGATACATCGCCATGGTTTCCTTTTCAAAAGACACATCCGCAGATTTTTTTATGAAAGACTCAAGCAACGGCTCCGGCTTTACTTCTTTTTTCGGCTCAGGTGCAATCTTTTCCACTTTTGGTACAATTGCATTCACGCCGTTTATTGAAGCTTTCTTCAGCTCGTATTTTAACTTGAGAAAATTTGCAGGATTTTCATTTTGAAGATTGCGCAACATATTGGAATTACAATTAGGTAACCTGCTGTAAAGCATCAGGCCATCGCTATAATTTCCCTTTTTTGCGAACCAATCTTGTATATCCATTGTGAAATTTTATAAAAAAAGCCGAGTCTCCCCGGCTTTTCCCTAACTAACTAAAAACAAACTAAGTTGTTAATTCTGCAATTCTTAAAGCTGCAGATGCTTTTATTGCCTTGGTATTTTTTGCCAAAGCAAGAATTTCGACATCTTGAACCCTACGAGCTCGTGATATCATACCGAGTATTGTGTCTTGAGATTCTTTTTTAAAAAGACTTTCCGCACCAGGCAACAATCCCAAATGCTGAAATCCATTTTTATAAACCTCTGGAGCTCTATTCGGTATTCCAGTCTGCAAGCAGAACCTTGAGCCATCATTCAGGATGAAAGCGCAAGGAACTTGCAGGTTTATGATCTCAAAATACTTGTGCATTACTCAGCTGTTGGAAGTTGGAAAGTTCCTGAATAAACGATAGGAACACAGAAAGATTCAAGCGTAAAACTTACCATCTTATCATCTTCACCACCTTTTCCAGTTGTTCCAGGGGCTTCAACAATATAAGCCGCATTGAACTTGTCACCGATCAAACGGTTCTGACCGTCACGCTCTGGAACGGAGAACACCATTGGAGTGTTTTTATGCGTTCTTAAAAATCCTAACAATTTTTTATCATTTCCGGCAACTGAAAACGACAAAGTACTCTTGGTCTTCTTATTCCCTTTATTACCTACTAAATCAACTTTCACCTCACCTGAATCAGGCATAATGTTGATCGTTCCCCAACCTTTTGTTGCTTGGAAAACAATCGGATCCGCTACAGCAACCGCCGTTTCATACGTATACCCAACATCACCAAAATTCTTTGGCATGGGAAAAGTGATGATCTGAGGATGAACAGCATATTTTACGCCCACCTCCGAAACACCGGCTTGCACCTCACTATTAATACAAGCGTCTAAGTTCTCTACAGGAACTTCATCAAAACATCCTGCCATGACTTATTTTTTAAAGGTTAAAAATGAAAGCCTACCGGCAACCATCAAATCAATAGAATCTTGATCTTCGATCCATTCTTTTTGAGTTCTGTGGACGCCTAAATACCTGAATGCTGCCGGAGCATCATCAGTAAAAACATATTCTTTACCGTTCGAAGCTTTGACAGCTTGATCGGTTTTACCTTCTTGTACCACTGGAGTAACTTCTCCAGCATCATCCGCTTTTTGTCTTTTTTCCAAAAGAGCTTTAATCTCATCTTTTGTAAGACTCTCTAAATCAGTAATACCAAGATATTCCGAAAGCATTGCAACCAGTTCCGTATTTCTAGCCTGGCTAGCAATCTCTTTAGCAATTTCTTCAGCTTCCTGTATTGTTTTTAAAAGTTCCTCAGGAGATTTTCCTTCCGTTTCCAAGCCTAAATCCTGAGCCCGTTTAAAAATCTCTTGATTTTCCTTCAGTTTAGCTTCAGCTGTTTTAATTGCAGCAGTAAGCTCTTTTTGGTTAAGAGCTTCGGCATTCTCAATGCCGAGCTCTTTTGCTCTTTTTAATAATTTTTCCATTTGCTACGGAATTAAAATTTCTCTTCTGGATAGTACAGAGCATTAAGTTCTGCATTACCTAAACCACGAACAGTCGCTGTTGGGTCGTTCAGAATTACCAACTCGTTTACGGCATAATCGTAACCAAGCGTGAATTCTCCAAAAACTTTGATTTTGTAATCTTGTTTTTGTACATCGGTAATAGTTCCAGGATTCTCAACTACGTCAATCATCCTTACAAAATTCCCCTTGATCGTAGAAGCAATAACCGCATTCGACATTCCTGGAATTGCTGTGATAGTTCTTTCTCCCAAACGGGTGATTGTCCCTTTCTTGTCGGTATAATTTGTATTTTTGCCATACGAGTCTTCGTATAAAAGCTTGTAATTTTGAGCATTTGTGGTACTCATCCTAAGCTCAGAAATCAAGGCTTTGTAATCTTCAGGAATACCTTTTTCAATGTCCAGGACAACCTCTAAAATATTGGTATCATCGATGGCATCGGTTGGAATTTTGAAACATGGATTCACGGTATTAGCTAACAATTTGGTATGAATTTCATTTAATCCATCCATAGAAAAACCAAAAACAGTCGGCTTTGTAGCATCATACTTCCCTTTCACGGAAAGAATATTTACATCCGAAATGATTTTAGCTTTAAGCATTGTCATTACGTGCTTGGAAATAGTCTTATCCTTCTCCTCCACGCCTTCATCATACTTTTGTTCAATCCAGGAACCAAGAATTTCAGCAGGAGTAAATGAAAAGTTTACCTTTTGATGGTAGTTTCTCATTTGTTTTCCTCTGAATTGAACATCAGCCATTTCCGTCCACGTAGGAGTAAACTGCTGCACTACATGCCCCATTACTGAATTAACAGTAGCGAACTCACCTCTAATTTTTGGAATAAGTCTAGCGATTTTATTCAAAATAATCTCGCTAGACATAATCATTCCGTTCAGAATTGTAGGATTCTGATCCTTGAAACGAGCTATCTCGTTTAACACCTGATCAATATTTACTGACATAATTATAATTAAGCTTTGTTATAAAAATCGTTGTGAGAATCAGCCTCATTGACAATGTTGTCTGTTGCTTCTTCGAATTTATCTCCTTCAGCTTTTGGCTTAGAAGCATCAGCTCCCGGCTTTTTACCCCGTTTAACCACTTCAGCACCCAGCAAAGTGATTTTTGTAGAAGTTGTTGCATTTGCTTCTACTTTTAAACCCGCAGTTGCAACAGCTTCATTTACCGACGCTCTAAGTTTAGTTACTTGGCCTTTGACCTTGGTAACATTAGCGTCCTTTTCCACCAGAGCGTTTTCCAACGTCTCGAGTTGTGCCTCAGTAATCTGCACTCCAGTTTTTCCAGTCATTGTTGATATGGTATCAATACCATCACCTTCAATTCCCAGAATACCTTGGATTGCAGAAAACTTCTTTGTTTTCTTGGCCATAGACTTCTTTTTTGATTTTGAATTAATATTATTATTTGAATTACTTGATTCCGATAACTCGAAAACCTTATCGATGGCTATTTGAAGTGAGCCAATTTCATCGATAAGATTATTTGCCAATGCTTCATTGGCATTCCATGTACCTCCTTTGAAGACATCCTCAGGAACAGAAGTTCTGACTGTCTTTATATCAGAAATGAATTCGTCCGCAATTGGATCCAATTCCGTTTTTATATAGAGTTCCGGCTTTCCATCCAGTAACTCTTCGAATGCCCGATTCTTTTCTGTAGATTTAGTTGCATATTCAGTAATAACTGTAGCTCCCTGATTTACAAAAATTCCTTCAGTATTAATGAAATAAACCATCACACCAATACTGCCAATGGCATCTGCACGCTTATTGGCTATAATCCAGGAACTCGCTGCTCCAATGTAGTATGCAGCAGAACACATCATTCCATCTGTATAGGAAACCACAGGCTTGGAGAAGTTCCTGATGTAATCATAAAATTCAGGAGTACCGGAAACCTGGCCACCTCCAGAATCAATATCTAATACAACACCTATGCAATTTGGATCATTTTCGAAATTTTGCATTGACAGCATTTTCGATTTTGTACCACGTGGACCGCACTCCTGGTTGTATTTGTAAATCGGATCCTTCAGGTTGATGATGGCAACATAATTATCATTGCTCTTGTGGCCATCATTATATGCCGCAACAACATTTGCTTTATTTGAACTTTTTGTAGAAATATAAAGATCCGGTTCCCGGTCTTCCAATTTAAGAGGAACGGAGTTGCCACCCAGAATTGTATGCAGGGATGGCAAGAGTGAATGACCGTAAGGTTCATAAATGAACCATCGGCCATTGATCAGGGAATGTAAATTTTTGACGTTCAAAATAAAATGATATCGTTAATATTATTGACGATACAATTTTACTTCCGATCGAAGCCGTTAAAAAGGACATTGAATTATAGAGAAACCTTTAAATAATAAGCGTTTCCACGACATTGGATGGAAAATCCATTATCACCTGCAGGATTTACGGTATTGTCATCGGAGTATAAATAAGAAAGAGGCATCTCGTTGCAGCCGATGATAATCTTGCCGTATGGATGATGCAGAACTACGATGACCTTCTTGTTTGTAAAACGTTCAAATTTCGCCTGAGTTTCTGGCTTTTGGTTGTTCACTGAAATATCGATCTTGTAATCACGGATTGTTCCGGAATCACTCAGCTTGGTTGTAGCAGGATATTTCAAGTCTTCAAGAATAGGAATGATCACCAGGGCGTCATCATCATCAAAAACGATATCGCGCTTTTGGAGCACATAGGCTTGAGGGTAAAAAACCTTTTTCGCATCCAGGATAGAAATGCGGTTGATGTTTTTATAATCATCGGAAATCTGAGCATCAATCATAATTAGAATGTATTAATTTATGGTCATTTTAGTCAAAAAGAGGTGGACAAAGTCGGAAAAGTTTTTTTTGTCCACTTTATTTAATATTTCTATGAAAATCTTTTACCAAAGTTTCAAACTTTATATCGTCTTCAGTTATATCGTAAACAAGGAGAAAATCCCTTAAAGACCTTTCTTTTGGAATATTATTGATAGTATAGCTAATTTCGATGTGGGTTCGAAGCTCCTCCCTGAATATGTCATCAATTCTGGCATTAAATTTCCTGACTACTCGAGGATTTAAATAAACCCCATTTTTCTCCATATATCGTAACGAAATTTCTACAGAGTAAGTCAAATCGCTTTTGACAACGCTGTAATCGGAATGATTCTTAGAAAGTATATCTAAAACTGTAGCTCCAAAATAACTAGTTGAAACAACAACTAATTTTTCACCTACTTTTTTCTGCAGGTATTTATAGACGTGAGGTTTCACAGGAAAATGAATAGTAATGGCCGCTTTGTCATCCATATAATTATGTGTAAAAGTTTTTGATGGAGCAAATATACATTAATAAGTGTATGTTTTTATGGACGATAGAGTTCAACAAGTCAACACATTTATTTTCAAGCGCATATTTATTTTTTTACAGTGGAACTAGTTGAACTATGCCAGTTTTGTCGGAACTATATAAAAACGGTTCAACAAGTTCAACAATTTTCAAACAAGAAAAATATAAGGTAATTATTTACAAATTAGAATATTAGTAATATAATGTTGAACTGTTGAACCTGTTGAACCTTTAAAGCCTCGCCAACATTGTCCTATTAATACTTTTTTATATTGGGGGTGCGGGGGAGAAAAGAAAAAGAAAAAATTTAAATTTAATCGGAACGCTTCTTCGAAGCTTTCTTTTGATTCAGTAATTCCCTCCGGGAATTAAGCTCAACGGGTCAACAGCTCAACATTCTGGCTACATCTTTTTAATTGTGGGGGTGCGGGGGAGAATAAAATAAGGAACGCCCTGGCGGGCTTTTTTTTTTCATAATCCGCTTTCGCGGATTACCCAGATAGTGGGAATTCATTTTGTGACATATCTGCTCCAGATTTCTGCATAAATTTGTAGAAAAGGAAAGAGCATGTGGTTCCACGTCGACATAAACAATTTTTACGTTTCAGCAGAGAGAGTATTTCAGCCGAAGTATAATAATCGACCTGTGGTGGTACTATCCAATAATGACGGCTGTGCGATCTCCCGGAGCGATGAAGCGAAAGCTCTTAAGATTCCAATGGGCGCCGTTTACTTCCAATGGGAGAAATTCTTCCAGGAGAATGACGTGGCCGTCTTTTCATCAAACTATATTTTGTACGGCGATTTGTCGCATCGGGTAATGCAGATCCTGGAGAGCTTTACTCCGGAACTTGAAATCTACTCCATCGATGAGGCATTCGGAAAGCTCGACGGTTTCAGCAACAAATACGACAAGGATTTCGAGATGAAAAAATATTGCCTTGAGATAAAAAGACGTATGCTTAAATGGTTGGGACTTCCCGTAAGCATCGGCATTGGCCCGACCAAGGCATTGGCCAAGATGGCAACCAGGGTCGCGAAAAAATTCCCTGAAGAAACAAAGGGCGTGCATCTGATCAATACTGAAGAATTAAGAATAAAAGCCTTGAGATGGCTCGAGGTTGGTGATATCTGGGGAATCGGCCGACAATATGCCAAGCTTCTCGAGAAGAACAACGTCAGGACCGCCCTGGATTTTACAGAACTTCCGGACGATTGGGTTTCGAACAAAATGTCAATTGTTGAATTAAGACTGCAGCACGACCTGAGAGGAATCAGAACCCTGGACTTCGAGAAGATCCAGAAGAGAAAAAATATAGGCCGCAGCCGTTCCTTCGATAAAGCAATTTTGGATCTGGACGGAATAAGTGAACGCCTGGCATCGTGTGCCGTTAAAGTGGCCAATGAGCTTCGAAAACAGGAAACTGTTTGCAAGGGAGTGAGTATATACATAACCACCGGAAATCATGCAGAAAATCCGATCAGCAGGAAATTCTCCTTTGTCCTGGACGTGGCCAGCAATTGCGATATCGAGCTGAACAAATACTGCCAGATGATGCTGAAGATTATTTATAAGCCAGGATATATTTATAAGAAAGCCGGTGTGAACGTCTACGATCTGGTTCCGGAGAATGAGGTGCAGCTGAATCTGTTTGCACCGGCACTCGATGAAAAGAGGAAAGTGCTGATGAAGACGATGGACAATTTAAAATCGAGGTACGGCCAGAACTGCGTGAAGTTGGCCAGACAGCCAAAGGAAGATTTCAAGATGAGAAGAAACTTTCTGTCCAGGGAATATACAACCAAGCTTAGTGACATTTTGAAAGTAACTTGTTTTTAATTAATTTAGCATTATAAATCAAGAAGATATGTGTTGCAATAGATTGATGGGAGAGCTTGTAGGAATAGATTGTCAAGAGAGTCCCAAGTATATTGATTGGGAAAAAGTATTGAAAGAAGCTGGTTTTGATGAAGAAAAAATTGAAGAAATTGGATCTTCTTTAGTAGAAAAATATGGAAAACCTCTCGTAATAACTGCATTTAAAAGTGCGGGGAAAGGTTTCTGTTTTGAACCAAAAACAGGTAATCTCATAGAGGGAGATGGACATCAGTTCTGTTTGGAAGTCACAAGACTCGGAAAAAAACGAAAGCACTATTATTCTTATGTCTTTTAAAATAAAAAAGCCGGCTACTATTGTTCGCCGGCTTTTTCTTTTCAGGACTTGTCCAATTTTATGATTTAATTAAATTAATAATAGTTCATTTTGCCTGATTGGAGGTGGTTCTGGATTACTTCATCTGCTTTAATTTAAGTAATGTAATAAATCTGAAATGGTAACGTCCAATACTTCAGATATTTGGTTTAACTCGTACAGCATTATGCTGTTCCAATCTTTATCAGGATTCACTCCTAAATCTTGAATGGTTTTCCTTTTTATCTTCCATCCTTTTACCTTTAGCTCTTGATATATTGTCATTTTTCAATTCTTAAAAAATCCAACGTTTATTGTTCTTAGTAAGATGAATTTCTGCTTTTAAAAAACTTTCCAAAGTCGGGATTTTTGTTTCTATATAAAAGAAAGCATCCAAATCTTCTTGATCTGAAATATCGGACATATACTCATGTCCGCTTATCAAATCCCTGGTGCAAAAGTTGCTAATTCTGAATTTTCTATCAGGAGTGAAATAGCATTCCATTTTGTAAAATAATTCAGTTTCTGGAATATAAACCCAAACTTTGGTATCATGCTTAAGATCTTCAAAATTTGTGAATTTTACTTTTCCTTTCACAAAGGTCAAATCATAACACCCATTATTATCTAACCAAGCCATTGCAGTATGTCCGCCCATAATTGAAGCGGGCCTACTAATACTATCAACAAAGGTTTCGGAACCGTCAGCATATTTCATAACAAAAACAGTATCTCCTTCTTTATAAATTTCATTGAATTGGTTAACTTGATTTTCAAGTTGTTCTTGTGATAATTGATTTCTCATAATTTATTTTTTTTTTAATAGTTTCAGGCGCAATTTTTTCAAATTTAAATGATGGTGTTATTAAACTACAACATCGCATAGCATTAGCTAAATCAGTCATAGCTTTCACATAAGCTGATATATCGCACGATATTTTAAATTTTAATCGCTTCCTTATCTTAACTTTAAGAAATACCTTTTTCCGTTTCTTTTTATTGGGATGTACCTGAAAATAAGTTTTTTTCTTCATCTTTTTAAGCTTGGATATTATCAATTTTATAAACTTCAGTCCAAGGAAAATCACCAGATATTCTTCCGGATTGAGTTTTTATAGTTTTAATCCAGTTCTCATCTGCTTTTCCAATGATTTTGAATATTCCTATATCATCCAAATTGTACTTAAAAGGCTCTCCCGGATCCAAAGAATCTAAACGAGATTTAGTTGGAGTGTAATCCTTCGGTTCATCTTTACCAATACTAATTCTAACTCCTTTTTGCTCTGAATGAAAAATATTAATTAGCACGCTTTTAAGACTGCCATTTTTATTGACTAGGCTTTCTACAGGGATAATATTCTTCTCAGATTGCTTCCCCTCACAGTAAATTTCAATATTGCTCATATATCCTTTAGAGCCGTTAAAAGCAACGGAAAATTTATTACCCGTTGCCTTATAACCCATATTACAAATGAGATTTACCAATGAAAGCCTTTCAATCAATGGCAGCTTGAATTTTATAATTTCTGTTTCTTTCATAATCGTAGTTTAAAATTATTTTTAATTTTCCAAACTCCGACAGAATCCTTAAAAGGAAATTCCGCTGTAAGCAAAGGAAGATTTATTACCGTGCGGCCATTATCAGAATTGAATACCACAATCACCTTGTCACCTTTGATTGGACCGACACTTTCCGTTATTATTCGTTTTTTCATACTCCAGAATTAAAGTTTTCTTTTTCAAAATCCTCTAACCGGCTGTGAGGAATAAAGTTCAGTTGTAGCATTTGGGAATTCTCTGAATTCTCATAATTCTGCTGATTGATTACACTTTTAAATCTTTCAGAATCTAACAGCAGCTGCAGCTCTATCAATTCATTCCTGGAACAATTGTTCAGAAATTGCTCCAGACTGATATCCAGGGTAAAAACTTTAGACAGGACTGGCATCTTGCTTGTATTTTTTTATAGAATATACCGTTACTTGAAAAACTGATTCAATCCCAAAGCAGTAGCTTCCGTCACTATTATCCCAGGAACTCATCGACAAAAGCTCACATTTCCCTGTATATTTAGCATTGGCCTGTTTGTAGCTTTCTAATACCGCTTCTCGAGCAACTGCTTCACAAGGCCATAATGTTCGATCAAGCTTTTTCATTTGATCCTGGAGCAACTGCTGCAGCTTGTTTTTGGATTGCCAACTAGTGTTGACTTTTATAAATTGTTTAGACATAATTTTAATTTTATAGATCCGCTTCCGGAAGATTATCGAGTTCATTTTCTGTCATTTCTTTAACCTGAATTCTAAATGCGAATTCAGCAAAAGGTCGTGCAGTTTCAATTTCACTTTTAATATGTTCGGTTAAATCGTGAAACTCAGTAAAAACAATAAATACAGGTTCTTCCTGAGCAAAGTAGGACTTGAAATTTGTCTGCAGACCGAAAACTTTTATTTTCTTACACATCACTTTCTCTAGTTACAGTAAACATCTTATAATTGAAATCACCATTTACCTTCATTTTCCAAACTTCCAGACTTGTAAGGTTTATCGAAATTGCTTTGTATCCATATTCTGCAGAAAAAATATTCTTTCTGGTAATTTCCATCAATCGACATTTAAATTGCACACACCAGGATTCGGAATCAGAGGCCCAAGTTTCTGACATTTCTTTTACCTTAATTGAAACTTGAAGTTCCTGTTGTCCAGTGCCAACTCTATGTTTTTCAATTTTCCATTTCATAGCTTAATATTTTAAAGGTGTCCAGTGGATAATTTTACCTGAAAAACTTTCGTTGAAGTAAGCAAAGAATTGCTCCGTAAAAGAAAAACCATCGTTTAACGACAACTCATTTATTTCTTTAATAATTTGATTAGATCCATCAATATTCACTTGAACGTGATTATAAAACCGAGGATAAAGTTTTGATGCTTCCAAATATCTTGATTGATTAAACCATGAAACTTTAATTTCCTGAGTACTGATGCATTTAATTGTGGGAGCGAACTGGAACCGGTTCTGCTGCCTGTTGTTGATTACAAAATGAATATCGTTGCCGGCTTTCCATAAATCTTTAGCATCAATTCTAATAGTGTGTCTCTTAGCCACACCTGCAGCCCTATAAGCGTTGAAAACATTTAAATCAAAAGTATAGTCGGCAACTTGCTTTAAAAATGGCAGAAGCTCCTCCGGATTATTGAAATCAACATTGTAAGTTTTTCTATAAAATTTCAGCACAGACTCCTTTTCAAATCCGGCCAGGATCTCCTCCACAAAAAAGGTTGGTTTTCCCCCAATGATATCCAAATCATCAGGGAAAATTTTTTTAAAGCCTAAAGTCATAATATGTAATATATTAAGTTACACAACCCGAAACCGGCCAGAAAGCCAAGCAGGAACCAAAAAAGCCTGATGATCCGGATATCTCCTTTTCGATCATCATAATCGAAGCAGTTGCAGTTTTTCTTTTTCATAATTGTTGATTGATTAAGATTCCTAATTTTTCCAATTCCGAGTGAATCTCTTTGCGTCTTGATTCTTTCGAGGAAATCAAGACGGTCAATATCTTGATAGCTTCCATATCCGAAATAGTCAATTTCAAACAGACTTCATCCTGTTCATCTTCCCCAACAATATCTGCTATGAACCTTGGTAATCCTTCAGGCCTGCCAAATGGAGCGCCTGGTTTAAAAACCTTCTTTGGCTTGTCTCGCTCAGGCGCACATAAATGCAGCATAGATGCAGCAGGTAATTCAGATGCTAATTTCGCTCGAGCATTAATCTTATTTAACTGATCGGATAGCTGAATGTCCTCCTGGAGTAAATCAGTTATTTTTTTCGTTTGTTCTATCGTGTATTTTTTCATAATTATTTTATTTCAGTTCATCAATTTCATAATCCTCTTGATTATCTATTTCCATCGGTTCCAACGAAAGCAATTTTATGCCTCTAGAGCCATCAAGTCCGCACCATCCTTCCTTTGCATTAAATACGTCAATAATTCCAAATTCATTTAAATTATTGGCTGCAGAAGCGATCATTATAGTTTCGCATAAATGCTTTAAAAAAGTCTTCAAATAACTGCCAGAATTATCTTTTAAGCGTCGATTTGAACCGTGCCAGAACATTGCCTGTTCCTTGATACTTTCCTCCATTGTAACAATTCGATCACCGAATTTGTAACTGTAATCATAATCAATCGAAACTTCTATCGAAGCGAAAGTAGGGGTATGCTCAACCCTGTATTTTTTAATGTTTGCCATTGCTTTATTGATTTGAAAGTGATTTGGAGTCTAGTGGTGCTTCGGGATTTCTTGTCAGGATGTATGACTTGACAGGAAAAAGATCTTCGTTTCCAATATTCATCAAATCATACCCATTTGTGCAAAACCCCTGGTTATCGATATCTATCATCTTTTCCTTGAAGCTATATTTTAGTCCCCATTCAGATTTATTCATTCTCCATTCCTTCAGATTCTCGGACTGGCCGACAAAAACAGCTTTTAGAGCTATACTGCCATCCTCCAGGAATGCAAGGGCCGGTTTCGGTTCCAGGAACTCAGCGTTAGGGCTACAGAATTTATCTACCAAGGCTTCGTAGCCTGAAAGCACCAGTTTATAACGGTCCCCGAGTAGAGCCATACCTTCTTTTAGAAAGGATTGGTAATCAAACTCACTCTCGTGAACATCAAAAAAGCTCATTAGCCATTTATAATTGGGATCATTTTCTCTTAAATGATCCCTGGGATCGAATTCGCTTATGGTCGAAGCAACCAAATTCAGCAATTCAAAAAAGACCAATATCCTTTTTGTTTCTCCAATCGGAGTACTTTTAATTCTTTTGTTAAAGTCCATTTTATGCAGTTTTAGGAGTTAATATTTCTGTAGTAGCAGATTGTTCGATAGAATACAGTTCTTGGATAATCAGGGCGTTTACGTGGCTGTTTTGTGCAACTTTCTTCCATTTGTCAAGACCTATATTTTGAATGAGTGTAAAGCTGTTCTCCAGGGCTCTCATATTCTGGCCGGTGGTGTAGATGCTTTTCTGAATTTTCCCCAAATCCTTGTAGGCTTTGGTGGCTTTTACCTTGTCCCGGAATCGCACCGGAGCTTTCACTTTTTTGTTCATCGCTAAATGTTTATGTAATTAATAATTTGATAATTCTGTTTGTATTATGATCAGCTTACAGATGATAAGTAGCAGGGCGATGATCAGCGCTGCAGCTAATAAATTCAGGATCCGGATCAGTTTGTTTTTTGGAAAAATCATTCTGCAACAAATTTGTTTCTAATCGCTATTTCTTTGTACAACTCAAATATTTTTTCATTTACTGATGGAATTGTGACAGTTATTTCAACTTGTCCTTTATCAGTTTTCAAAGACTCCTTTTTTTGATAAGGTTCATTTTTGTAAACTTCATGTCCTTCCCTCTGATGACCATTTGTTTCAATAATAATCTTATACCGACCAGTGTTAGATCCTTTTGGATAGATTTTAATATTGTTGTCCAAACAAGGTTTCATGTATCGATAAAGTTTGTGGCCGTCGTACATAGCTTTAAGATTTAAAAGTTGTGTGGATTTGGAAGTTCCAAATCAAGCTGTTTATCATTTGCATCTGGCATATTCAAAATACCAAGACGCTGCATCATCGTGTAATTGAATGCATATCCGGACGGACATTTATCTCCCATTCTACGGCTTGCGAACAACCCAATGAAGTATTTCTTCGATTTCAAATAATTTCTGATTGTGGTGGCTCCAATCACTTCCTCTCCTTGACGCTTTGAAACTTCCTTGTGGTAATCCTGATGTACTTTGTTGAAATACAAGAAAAGAATCTGATCATGATTGACATTTGTAAAAGTGGCCTTCTCTCCTTTTTTAGGCACATAATCAAAGCTGGCAATTCGTTCTATCGTATAATCTTCATCTTGCTTGATTGACCTCTGAAGAGGATTAGAGAGATATTCAATGATTCTCCAGAAAGCGGCTAATCCGTCACTGTCTGATATAGTTTCAGAATTTTCAATAATTTGATCTTTAACAAGAGTGAAAAAGTTTTCATATTTAAATGGAAAATTGAATTTCTCTTTCAGCATTTTGACAATTACAACCAGGACAACATAATTATCAAAAACCCTGTTTTGATATTCCTGATCTTTCAAAACAAGCTTCATTTCCTTTTGCACTTCAGAATAGTACTTGGTAACATTCTGAGATACAAAATCCCTGTGTCGGATGACATCCAAGACGAATGAACTTATTCCGGCCTTATTCCAGGAAATCAATTTTGTATATTCTTCTTTTTCTTCAGGTGTAAAATCCTTATTTTCAAAATTGGTAATGATAGATCTGGATGGCAGAGCTCCGTCGTCTCGAGTAGGTAAATATTGGCCAGAATAATAAACTGCAGAATTTATTTTATCTACAGATGTTCGGTTTGATTCGAATCCTTTCCCTTTTTCTCTGCCAATTCCGTTCCAGGTTCCCTTGAGCGTCTGGTGCATTCCTTCATCTATATCATCACGCATCTCATCGCAGAAAACAATTGTGTTTTTACATCTTGTCAAACGCCTGGCCAATCCTACAAGTGTTGATGTATTAAGCTCCAGAGGATTCAAATCATAATAAAAGAAAGCCTGCAGACAACTTCCAAAACCCGATTTTCCGCTATCTTTTTGACCGAACCCCCCAAAGAGTGGAAAATAATTGTAATGCTTCAGGAACAAATCTCTGAAGTTGGCGGCAATGCATAAAGCAACACCGAGCTCACCTTTTTTTCCAAAAACCTTAACCATTTGGTTCATCCATTGGTCCAACGATATCGGTGCAACTTTGTAAACAAAATGCCTGTCATTTTCAAATGGATCATCGTCTTCACGTGCAGACTTGTAAATTTCTGAATGCGATGGAGAATAGAAATGCGTGATATCAGATCTGTACTCGCTATCCGTTTTCTCCAGCCCTTCAATATTCACAATCCCATATTTGTTCACTTTGTGAAAATTGTTATCGTGAAAAACACCATCTGCAAAGGCAAAAAAACCCTCTTTTTGGTGCCCTAAAATTTTCAATTCTGTAGCCGTAATAAAATCATTTAGCAATTTTTTGGCGATCAATTGAAAATCATTAACAGAGGTTCCTGGCTCAAAAAAGAAATATCCTTCCATGATCAGCCGTTCCTTGAACTTTGTAAAATTGATCAGATCGGTACTTTCAAAATCAATCAGGCGCTTGTGGCCAAGTTCATTTATAACCTCGCAAAGACGTTTATTGTCCATCCTGCCCTCGACGTGAAACAGCGGAACTACTCTGAAATTGGTACCCTTCATAAAGCCACCCTCTTTGCGGAACCAGTAAGCATTTCCAATTTCACAAAAACGATCTTTCAAATACTGATCCTTGTCGGCACCTTCAGGCAGACCCAGAACCTCGAATTCTTGCTTTTCTTGCTTGTTGTTTTGGTTTTTTCGTTCGCGCTCCTCATGTTCCTCATTCGACCGGATAATACTTTCAATTACGGTCGGTTTTTGGTCCAGGATCTTTGCAACCATTTTCACATACTCTTTCTGGGCAATCTTATTCGGAATAGCATGAAGTGTGTTGGCCATACTTTCGACAGCCACAGCCACAAGTGTAGGCTCATACTTTGTAAAATCAGCCAATTGTACCTGCATCTCTTTTTCAAGCGCTTGAATAGCCTTAAACGTTTTCTGGTTTTCGGTTTTTTGAAACCTACGGTCCATTGCCGTTAGTTTTTTCAAACCTTCTTCATCTACCAGATCAGCTTTTAAAGCTTCAATTCCTTTACTCAATTCCTCTTTAAGAGTTTCCTCCAGGGAAATCAATTCAGGATTTTTAGCTTCCTGCTGCAGAACCTTTGTTTTCCATAAAATGGCGTCTTCTTTGTTCTTATCTATGAATGAATGGATATCACATTTTTTGGAGAGGCTATCAGGATCTTCTCCGTCCGGACAAATTACAATTTCAACCTTGAATCCATGTCTCAAAAGAATATCTATATCACGATGCGATGCTTTTAACCCGGCACGATCACCATCACGAAACAAAATAACGTGTTTGCAAAAACGCCCTAATAATTTTGCCTGATAATCGGTCAAGGCGGTTCCGCAAGTTGCGACAGCATTTGTGACTTGCGCCTGATGCAATGCTATTACATCTGTGTAACCTTCTAAAAGTGTTGCTTTTCCTGCAGAAACGATAGTCTTTTTTGATTGCCACAAACCATACAGCACTTTTTCCTTCAGATATAATTTAGACTCCTTTGAGTTTAAATATTTGGCATATTTTGATTCTTCCTCCAGGTTGGATCTCCTACCTCCAAAACCGACGATATCGCCTTTTTCATTTTGAATTGGAAACATGATCCTGTTCCGGAAGAAATCACGGCTTGCCCCATCTTTCGTATTTGTATAGCCTAGTGATTTGGAAAGCTCGAAATTCCCTCCATTTATGGCAGGAGTAGAAATAAAACTATTTTCATTTGGTGCAAAACCAATCCTGAAGACCTGCATTATTTCTTCAGAAAACTGACGTTCTGAAAGCATTAATTCTTTTGCCCAATGATCGGCAGGTAATTTATGAAACGTTATTTCGTATTTTTCTGCAGCAAATTCAACCAGGGATTTCATTGCCAGAAACTCATCATTGAGTTTTTTCATATCTTCCGATTGCTCCTCATATTCCAGGACAATGTTGCATATCGATGCTGCACGTTCGATCGCTTCAAAAAATCCGCAATTGTATCTTCTCATTAAGAAATTGATAGCATTTCCGCCGAATCCGGAGGAATAATCAAAATAATTATTCTTGACTGTATTTACACAAAAAGAGGGCGTTCCAGTTTCTCCAGAGAATGGAGAAAGGCAAAAGAAATGCGTTCCTTTTTTCTTCAGATCCTGCTGACTGTTATAAACAACATCATAGATACGAGCTTCATCAAGAACATTGTCAATAGATATTTTTTTGATAAACTTCATATTATTTTGAACTATTAGTTTTTAATTCCGTAAGCCTTTCAAACTCACTGACAATCGGTTTAGTCAGCGTGTCAATTTCCTTCTCGGTAAAAAAACCGGAACGTTCAAAATTTTCAATTTGTTCCTGGAGTAATTCAATTTTAGAGTCTATATTATCAATATTGTCCATATTTGTTTTTGGTTTAAAAATCCCGCCATTACTGACGGGAGATGGTAAATAAATCTCAAGCGTACAGCTTGAAAAAAGGGTAAGAACGTGGGTATTATTATTTTTCAGAATTAAGTTTTTGAATCTTTTTCTTGTAGAATCTCTTAATCTGCTCTTTATCTCTATCAGAGTATTTCTTAGAAAGTTCGATCTCATTTATCTTGATCAGATAGATGGAAATCCGGCATTGATTTGTCAAGGATTGGAACATAGACCAGGATTTAAAATTTGATAATCGTAGCACAGCGCTATTAATCTTGTCCTGGACAAAACACCCATCTTTTCGAAAAGTTTTTGCTTTTTGGTTTCAAAAGTGTTTCGGGAAACATTTAATTTTTCCGTGATCACAGGAATTGTATCTTCCGTGGCCAGATGCTTTATCATCTGAATTTCAAAAGGAGTTATCACAGATCCGTTCACTTTAAAGAATCCGCAAACAATGCCTTCCATCGGGCAATTATTACGGAAGCCGCATTCGTGATACTCAACTTCAGAAAGCTTACCATCTTTGAAATCTGCAGTAAAATCAAATCCGCCAAAACGGCATTCAGCAAATTTTTCCAATCTTGCTTCTGGAGTATGATATCCTGAAAAACTTAAAGCCTTGATTATTGAATCGGATGAATTCATTTCATCCATTAATATCTGTAGGAAATCAGATGGGAGATCGAATAATGACTTTACAACTCCAGAGTGAGTTGCCATCATTTTACCTGAAACCGAAAACATTTCAATGTTTTGGTCAATTAATCCTGAGGGAATTGCTATTTTTGTCATCGCTAAATGTGTTATAGAAACCTCGAGGGCTTTAATTAGTTTGAGAGGTTTTTTTTCTTCTGTCTCCAAACCTTTCAATAATCACAAGATTTTTTTGACCTACTGCAACCAACGCATTCAGGATATCCTCGTTGAATGCTCCCCCTTCCCCCTTTCTAACTTTAATGATATACCTACTGCTGTAGATTTTATCAATTTTACCGGCTTTCTTCAATTCGTCCAAAACCTTTAAAGTCTCCACTACATAGTTGGTAGGCAGCGCACTTAAAGCAGCTTGAACAGCTTCTGGGGTAATTCCATTGTTTTTTAATTCGTCCATTTTGCTATCTTTGTTCATCATTAATTCGTGTTTTTTGCGTAATCAGTTCAGCAAATATACATAGTTTAATGTATAAAACAAATATATTAATGTATATTTTAAAAATAAATACATAAATGAATGTAGAGTCTGAGAAAATTAAAATGCTTGTTGAGTACTATGGAAAGTTAAAAGGATATCCTGAAAAGTCTTATTTAAAGAAGTTTGCAGAAGATAATAACCTGAACTATAATCAATGGAACGCATATACAAGAGGAACTCAAGCATTAGGCCTAAAAATAATACATACATTAATGGATGTTTTCCCGGACTTGAATATGAATTGGTTCCTGAAAAACGATTACAATATGTTTACGACAGAAAAAAAAGACAGTGAGGAAGAGCTTGATCCAAAATATTCTAAGGAAATTGTTGATTCACTTTACAAAAGAGTAGATGAAATGGGAAAGAAATTGATGGAAATCAACAAGCTTTCAAAGCTTTAAAAATTAATATCGACACAAAATCGACACAACAAATAAATAAATCACTAATAATCAACAAGTTGATTTGTATGAAAATGTACTGGAGGCACCACCAAAACCCGAATAGCAATATTCGGGTTTTTTGTTTTTAAAAATTCAGAAATGCCACACTTTCTTTACATCCTCCATTCAAAATCAATCAACACCTATTATACAAGGGAAACCCACGATGTTGAAGAAAGAATCTCAAAACACAACAATCATTCTTATCAAAATTCATACACGAAAACTGCAACCGATTGGGAAGAAATGTTAATTTTTGAATGCACAGAAAGAAACCAAGCCTTATATCTGGAAAGTTTCATCAAAAGAATGAAGAGCAAAGTATTTATTGAAAAAATAATCTTGAATCCCGAAATCTTAAATGACATCTTATCCAAAAAGAAATAAATCCATATGCACCTGGTTCTCCCGAAGCTTCGGGACTGGAGGCACCACCAAAACCCGAATAGCAATATTCGTTTTTTTTGTTTTTATAACTTTCGTTTCACAAATTTCAATTTTCATTTCTTCAACATATTTCTGATAATCAGGTTATTACCTCAAATTAACAAGGCAATTAAAAAATAGTTCTAAAATATTTTACTTTTTTACTGCAACCCCTTTTGTTTTTTCGCTCTTATCATAAAATAAAGTATATTAACCCAAAATTATTTTTATTATGAAAAAAGTTTTACTTGCATTTGTCCTCTTGACAAGTTTATTGCAAACTTCTTGTAGTTCTGATTTGGTTTCCGAGTCACTGATAACCAACTCGGTGGATGTTTATGTTGCGGGCCAAAAAGACAGTCAAGCCTGCTACTGGAAAAACAATCAACCCGTCTTATTAGAGGCTGAAGGAGTTTTTGGCACAGTTGCCAACAAAATTATCGTGCTTAATGATGATGTTTATGTTCTAGGACATGGTGTATCAACTAATCCTCTCGATGCTCCTCCACTATTTTGGAAGAACGGCGTGCTTACCAATCTAAAAACAAGCTTGAGCACGGATACAGAAGAAGTGATGAGCATTACGGATTTTGAAATAATTGGCAATGATGTTTATTTTGCAGGATATACCCGAAAAACGATAATTGATTTTGAAGATTACAGTCTTTTTTATTGGAAAAATAACGTCCAGACATTGGTGCACAATTATGGCGGATATGCTCAAAACCAAGCAAGAATCAAGATAGCAAACAACAATGTTTACGTTACAGGAACCAACAGCGACAACGGAAATGTATCTGGACAGATAGATGGATATTACACGAATGGTGTTTTCACTGAAATTTCAAACTCCATCTTAAATGGCCTTGCTGTAAACAACAATGAAATATATGTATACGGGACAGTAAACAATACCAATTATTACAAAAACATAACCACCAATTCAGAAACTACAATTCCTTCAGCCTCAAACGGAATTTCAAAGATTCTTTTTGACAATGGCAACATGTACCTTACAGATTCATCTAAGATTTACAAAAACGGAATTTTATTTGATGAAGGTCCGGTAACATCCGGCACAATTCAAGATTTTAAAGTACTGGACGACAATATCTACAAGATCAGACAAGAGGGAGTTTTCAGCTTTATCAGTTATCTAACCATAAATGGAGTTGAAACTATGGCACTTCCAAACGGCGATGGTTCCTTCCTATCGATTTATGTAGTTCAAAACTAAACCATGAACAACCTTAACTGGAATGAAATCTATACCAGCACATCCCCAAAACTCTTGGGGATTTGTCGCAGGTATATAAAAGATGTTGCTACTGCCGAAGACATCATTCAAGATTCTTTTATTGTCGCCATTCAAAAAGAAAATACCCTTAAAGACAAAAATGCATTGAATGGATGGCTGAGCCGAATTGTAATCAATATGGCGATTCATCATTTGAAAGATGCAAAAAAAGTAAATTTCTCCACTCATCAAGATTATGAAATTGTTGATTCCACTACCGTTATGAATACATTAGAATTAGACCCTAAAAGCATCCTCCTTTCTTCGGATTTGGAACGGAACGACATCCTTGACGCTATCGACAAACTGCCGGAACATCATAAATCGGTTTTCAACATGTATGTTATCGACCAATTTTCGCACAACGAAATAAGCAATGCGTTGAACATTTCGGTTGGCACTTCAAAATCGCATTTATCGAGAGCCCGAAAAGCAATCCAAGCTTTCTTATTGGAAAAAATCAAAGGAAAACCAGTGGATGAGAGAAAGAAACGCCGAATTGCTTTTCTATTCTTCCTTGGACTTGGAGACCAGATGTTTGCTAGTTTTTACAGAAATCAATTCAGCGGTTTTGAAATCGACCCACAAAAAACTTTTTCATTCGAGCCTAAAAAAATTCAAATTCCGAATCAATTTATAGGTTTGACCAAAGTTGCGCTTGCATCAAAAACAGCAATAACAGCAATAACAGCAATAACAGCAATAACTTGCGTGATTGCAGCATCCATTTTTTTATACATTTACACCGATAACTCAAATCCTATTGCTTCTCCAGAAGAAGACCAATTAATCATTGAAGTGAAAGAGGAAAAGGCAAACGAAGAATTGACTGCAGTTCCCAGTGACACTACAATAAGAGAGGTTGCTAATTCAAAAATCAATCAGACAGAAATCATTTCTACAGAGAAAAAGAGTATTCCTTCCAACAAAAGAACACCGCAAAGTCAAGTAAAATCAATTGCCACAACAGAAATAGACACCTCAAAAAATGAACCTCAAAAAGTAGTGGTCATAAAAAAACAAATCATAAAAAAAGACACGATTTATGTTACGAAATAAAATTTTAATTCTTTTTTTAGTCCTTGCCAATTTTTCTTTTTCTCAATCAAGAAAAGTGGATACCGTTTATGTTTATGAAGAAATTATCATCCGTGACACTGTTTTCATTGAAAGACCTTTTTCCAAAATAGACAAGGCTGTTTTTATTTCGGAGGAAAACAAGAAAGACAAGCTTGAACTGACTCAAAATGGAGTCGTAATCCAAATTCCTGTTGACACGCTTGTCTTGATTACCGATAAGAAAAGAGTTTATAAAGCGAAAAGTAAGAGTTGGTCCTTTGGAGGAAAATTCCATTTCGGACTAGCCAACAATAGTCTTTTTGAAAAAATGGGAGCTTCAAAAAACACCGGCTTGGGTTTAGGTGTATGGACACAGAAAAAACTTTTTGATTCTGATTTTTCTATCGGGATTGGATTTGATGCATTTTATTGGATGAGTCCGTTTTCAACCAATGCACAGCAAAACGATGGAGAACTGAACGGCTATTATTTTACCGAGAAAAACGAACCAAAACTTTTTCATTCCATCGAAAGCAAGCATTTTCAATTGCAAATTCCGATTCAGTTGTATTATAAAATAGGTAAATTCACGCCTTCATTAGGCTGGTTTGTTAGTTTAAGCAAGTACAAAACAGAATTTTTAGGCTCCTCTGGAGCTTTACCTCTACGATTTGACCAGACGCAAACTTTTAAAACCGAGGCTTTGCAAATAGGTTATTTGATGGAATTGCAATATGAAATTTCAGAACACATTTCGGCAGGAATTCATTTTGATTTTGGAAAATTCAATAATTTGGTTTTCACCAACAAAGACGACAATAATCAATCTTTTAAAATTGAAAACAGATTTACAGAAACACGAGGATTTCTGCAATTGACTTATAAGTTATAACGGATTACTTTTTACAGCAATTATCCAATCCTTCGTATGCAATTTCATCTGCTTTCAAATCATCGGCATCATATCCAAGCTTGGCAATTGCCGTTTTTATTTTTGGCAAATCGGTCTTCTTGGTATTATAAACCACCTCGATCGTCATTTCCTTTTCGTCAACGGTCACCATCTGGATTCCCTTCTCACGAAGAAGCACTTTCTGAAATTTTTCACCACAGGTTTCGCATTTTGCACAATGGTTGCAATAGATATTTGTCTTGATGATTGCCTTCTCAACCGTTTTCTGCTTTTGTGCAAATGCAGTTCCAGTGCATACTAACAATGTGAATATCAATAAAAATTGCTTTAAAATCTTCATAACTTATTTGGTTTAGTTTATTCGCAAATATAATAATTCATTTCAACTAAGATGAATACCTTTAAATGCCGTTATTAAAATAAATATTTTGTGATTTCTTTTTTTGCCAGTTCCCATTTGAAAAAGTATCTTTGCACAAGTTTTAAAAAACCAAATGAAAGCCTTGAACGCTACGCAAAATACACTTTCGCTTAAATCTATTTTTACTGATTTCAAAGAAATCACTAAAGCAGGTTTGGCCGTCAGCGTTGTTTTTTCGTCTTTGGCCGGTTATCTTCTCGGTGTTTCTGACTTCAATGCTTCGAGCTGGACCACCTTGATAATGCTTGCTCTTGGAGGTTATTGTATGGTTGGAGCTTCAAATGCATTCAATCAGATTATAGAAAAAGACCTTGACAAGCTGATGGATAGGACCAAGAACCGTCCAATTCCTGCCGAAAGGATGTCCACCACCACAGCTTTCATCATTGCTTGTTTGCTAACCGTTATCGGACTCACCATTTTATACAACATCAATCCAAAAACAGCAATGTTTGGTGCGGTTTCAATATTTCTTTACACGAGTGCTTACACTCCATTGAAAACGGTTACTTCATTATCAGTTTTTGTTGGAGCAATTCCAGGAGCAATTCCTTTCATGTTGGGATGGGTTGCCGCAACGGATGATTTTGGCATCGAAGCTGGAACTTTATTCCTTATTCAATTTTTCTGGCAATTTCCTCATTTCTGGTCCATTGGATGGTTCTTGTATGAAGATTATGAAAAGGCAGGCTTCTTTATGCTTCCAACCGGAAAAAAGGACAAGACTACAGCGTTACAGACCATATTATACACCGTTTGGTTGACTGGAGCATCATTGCTTCCTGCATTAGGCTACACTGGAAGATTATACCTGACTCCAATTTCAGCGGTACTTGTATTGTTCCTTGGAATCTGGATGCTGGTATATGCCGTTAAATTGTATAAATTGAGAACCGCAAAAGCAGCAAAAACCTTGATGCTGGTTAGCGTTTCCTATATTACACTATTACAAATTGTTTATATCCTAGATAAATTTTTACGATGACAAATCAAATGACGTTTCAAGAACATAAAGACAAGAATGCTCGTTCAAAAAAATTGCTCTTGTGGTTTGCAATGATCAGCATGATAATGGTTTTCGCAGGACTTACGAGTGCTTATGTTGTAAGCAAGTCAAGAGCCGACTGGAAAAGTTTCGAGATGCCGTCAGCATTTATTTTTAGTACTGCAGTAATCTTGTTGAGCAGCCTTACATTTCATTTGGCAAAAAAAGCAATAGAAAAAGACAAAAGAAGCACTACGACTTGGTTACTTTTGAGTACCTTAGTGTTAGGAATTCTATTTGTTGTCCTTCAGTTTGAAGGCTTTAAAGAATTAATCAAAATAGGATTATACCCTACAGGACCGACAAGTACTGTAACAACTTCCTTCTTGTATGTAGTGGTTGTTGTACACCTTGCCCACCTTGCAGGAGGATTACTTTCTATTTTGGTCGTAATTTATAATCATTTTAAACAAAAATACAAATCAGGGCAAACCCTTGGATTAGAGCTAGGTGCGATGTTTTGGCACTTTCTTGATTTTCTGTGGCTGTATTTGTTTTTATTTTTATATTTCTTTAAATAAGAAAAAAACGTAAATTTGGGAACTTTTTAACGAATTAATTTTATGGGAACGACAGTTACTACTGCAAAAAGCGAAGGTAAAACTTGGGGTGGCGGAAATGAGCCAATGGGAGCCAGCTACGGTAAATTGATGATGTGGTTTTTCATCGTATCGGATGCTTTGACCTTTTCTGGATTTCTTGCCGCATATGGTTTTTCAAGATTTAAATTTATAGAAACTTGGCCTTTGCCGGATGAAGTTTTTAATCACTTTCCTTTTATGCACGGAGTTAATGCGCCAATGTATTATGTTGCATTGATGACATTTATTTTGATTTTCTCTTCCGTAACAATGGTTTTGGCAGTTGATGCCGGACATCATTTAAAGAAAAGCAAAGTGGCATTTTATATGTTCCTTACTATTATTGGTGGTTTGATATTCGTTGGCTCTCAAGCCTGGGAGTGGAAAAACTTCATCAAGGGAGAATACGGTGCTATCGAAACAAAAGGAGGAAGTCTTTTACAGTTTGTTGACAATACTGGAAAAAGAGTAAAATTAGAAGAATTCGCAGCAATTCTTCCAGAAGACAGGGTTCAAGACACAAGAGACAAAGGCATTTGGTTTTCAAGCGAAGGTTCCTTGCCAACTTATTCAGTTGCTGAAATCCAAGCTGGATTCAAAGCACATCCCGATTTGTTGATCAGGACTGAAGTTATTTACGAAGGTACTGAAGCTCAAAAAGCAGATAAAAAACTTCACCCGACATTAAACAGCAAGAAAAAGCAAAAATCTATTCTAACAAGAGCAGAATCAGAGGCAATGTTGGCAAATGCTCATTATGTTGTAGAAGGCGCAAACTTGACAAGAAACGAATACGGAAGCAAATTGTTTGCTGATTTCTTCTTCTTCATCACAGGTTTCCACGGTTTCCACGTATTCTCTGGAGTAATCATCAATATCATTATTTTCTTCAATGTTATTCTTGGTACTTATGAGAAAAGAAGAAGTTACGAGATGGTAGAAAAAGTTGGACTTTACTGGCACTTCGTAGATTTAGTTTGGGTATTTGTATTCACATTCTTCTATTTAGTTTAATTCAAAAAGCAAATTATTATGTCACACGAGCACGTTTCTAATACAAGTAGAATTTGGAAAGTCTTTACTTTTCTTTCTTTAATAACAATAGTTGAAGTTGCTTTTGGTATTTTCAAACCTGAAGCGTTACACATGAATACATTCTTGGCAATGAATTTGCTAAACTGGCTTTTCATTGTCCTTACAATTGTAAAAGCTTACTATATTGTTTGGGCCTTTATGCACATGGAAGGAGAAAAAAGCAGCCTAAGATGGTCTGTTGTAGCTCCATTGATCTTCTTAATCTTATACCTGGTTTTCATCCTTTTGGTTGAGGCCGATTATATTTATGAGGTTTTTAAAAATGCCACTATAAAATGGAATTTTTAACATCATATTAATTCACAAAAAAGGAACGCTTTGCGTTCCTTTTTTTATTTTTGCACTACAATAATTTCAACCCCTAAAATGAAAAAAAATATTGTTCTTTTTGTGTTGTTTGTTTTGCCAATCGTTGCCTATCTATTTTTTGCCTCCGGTGTAAATACTTTTTCAAAATTACCAACCCTGACTCCCAAAATTCAAGATTTAGGAAACTGGAAATCCCTCAATGGCGAAAAAGTAACATTAAACAAGAAGATTACAGTCCTGGGATTTTCAGGTACGGAAATTTATAAGAACAGGGGGAATTATTTTAATCTCAATCAAAAAATCTACCAACGCTATCACAAGTTCAACGATTTACAATTCGTAGTTGTCTGCCCTATCGGAACTGAAAAAGACGTTGCCTATATCCTTGAAAAATTAGGAGAAATAACCGATGTGTCACAATGGAAATTTGTTTTTGCAACACCTCAAGAAATACAAGATTACTACAATCAATTGAGATTGAGAGAAAAACTCGACCAGCATCTGGGAACTGCAAATGTGTACATCGTGGACAAGGAACGGAATCTGAGAGGACGGAAAGTACAGGACGAAAAGGAATACAAGGAAGGCTACAGCACTTTTCATTTGTCTGAATTAAGCAATGAAATGCTGGACGACTTCAAGATAATCCTTTATGAATACCGTGCCGCTTTGAAAAAGAACAACAATGCCACAAGAAAAATATAATTAATCTAGCTTATTTTGAAAAACAAATCATACATCTGGGTTTCGCTCATCATCCTGATTTTTGGAATCCTGGTTATTCCAAAAATTGTTGAAAGGGTAAAGAACAATGAAGTCGTTAAAGGCGACAGGTTGAATACGGTTTCTTCTCACAAGGAAAGCAATCTGATTAAGATCGGTCCGGCTCCAAAATTCCTGCTCACGAACCAAGATCAAAAACAGGTTTCGAATGCCACTTATGCTGGAAAAGTATACGTCTTGGAATTCTTCTTTTCGACTTGCCCGACCATCTGTCCGAAAATGAATGCAAATTTAAAAACGGTGCAGGCTGAATTTGCCGGAAACAATAATTTCGGGGTTGCCTCCATCACCATCAATCCTGAAAATGATACTCCGGAAGTCTTAAAAAAGCACGCCGCAGATTTGGGAATACAATCAGACAATTGGCATTTCCTGACTGGAGAAAAGGATTACATCTATGAAATTGCCAACAAGGGTTTCAATATGTATGCAGGAGAGAACAACAAGGCGAATGGTGGTTTTGAACACTCCGGAATGTTTGCCTTGATTGATAAAAACGGAAACATCAGGTGCCGTGAGGATGAATTCGGAAACCCGATCCTATATTACGATGGGCTTGAAGAAAAAGGAATTAAGGCTTTAAAAGAAGATATTAAATTATTATTAGAAGAATAAGATGGAAAGCAATTTGAATGCAGTAGAGTTAAAATACAGAAAATGGATCATCATCCTGTCAATAGCGATTCCTTTGGTCGTGGCGCTTTTATTTGGTGTCAAGCTGAAAGATTTTGGGTACAATGTTGAACCACTATCCTTCCTCCCTCCTATCTATGCGACCATAAATGGAATCACGGCAGTCTTGTTGGTTTCGGCAGTTTGGGCCATTAAAAATGGAAAGAGACAATTGCACGAGAATTTAATGAAAACCGCAATTGCTTGTTCAGTTGCATTCTTAGGAATGTATGTTGCGTATCATATGACCGCCGATTCAACAAAATTTGGTGGAGAAGGTGCTATAAAATTTGTATATTATTTCATACTTATAACCCATATTGTCCTTTCGGTGATCATCATTCCATTTGTACTGATCACTTACGTAAGAGCTTTGGCTGAACGTTTTGACAAGCATAGAAAATTGGCCAGGATTACTTATCCACTTTGGTTATATGTTGCCGTGACAGGCGTTATTGTTTATCTGATGATATCTCCTTATTATGCCCACTAAAAAATCAAAAGTCAAAAATCAAAAGTCAAAAGCAGCAACTGGGTTATTCTTGGTTCTTGCTTCTTTCTTCTTTTCGCTCGAAGCAAACGCCCAATGCGCGATGTGCCGTGCAGTATTGGAAACCGAAGAAGGTGGCGTAAAAGCCGAAGCCGTTAACGACGGAATTGTATATCTGATGGCATTCCCATATATTCTCGTTGGAATTTTAGGCTACGTAATTTATAGAACAAGACAGAAAAAGAAAGCCTGATCTTATTTCAAGCCATCAACCGTAACACTTACTTCGCCGTTTACAGACAGGAAGGCAATAATCGCCTTGTTGGTCAATTGTACTTCCTTAAAAACAATATCCCCCATTTTGCCGTTGACAAAAACGCCTGGCATTGGTGAAAAATTGCTCATATACTTCAACATCGTTTGTTTTCCCTCATCCAGATTTGGCTTGATGGAGTAACGACAGCTTTCTTCCATTTTCTTCAAGATCATTCCCGAAGCCAACCAATTTGCAGTTCGAATCAACTTGCTTTTGGTATCAATTGCATAATCCAATTTGTC